>Ga0131853_10006841_pt1 | contig 20588 bp, 12 predicted proteins | sample TergutLab28metaG_FD_92764 | JGI IMG/M metagenome (GOLD analysis project Ga0131853, IMG submission 92764) | Labiotermes labralis P1 segment gut microbial communities from Petit-Saut dam, French Guiana - Lab288 P1 (version 2) (version 2) | ecosystem: Host-associated > Arthropoda: Insects >...
AGTACCAGGAGTATTTCCTGGGGGTAAAGGCGGCAGGTGCGTAAGGCTGACAACCTACCACCATCCTGTGCCGTTGTCACGAAATCTGGGAACCTTAACTTCCTGGAACCCTCTGGGCACCTCGGGCCTGTAATGGGACTATTTTGCCTTTTACCTTTAACTTATGATGGCTACAACAGATAGACAAAACACCTAGGAGCACAAAAACTGAACAATGTGTAGTAATTGGAAGTGAAAGAGCTGTTGGAGTTATCTTAGAATCCGGCCCAATGGTAGTCAGAGGTTAGCTTCATTATCTAAACGTAGGGTGATGGTTTACCTGGTAACAATGACAAGTGACGCAGAACACAGTGCCCTGCGTCTCCAGGCGCGGGTGCCACGTCTGGCCCACGTCGTATTCTGCGCTGCCGAAGCGGCATTTGATTACGGGGTCCTTGCTTCGGGCACAATCTGCAGACATGAGACAGTTTTCTTGCAATAAAAGCACACAAAAATCTAGTTTCGAATATTCACATTTTAAATAGCTTTCCTAAATTGTCCTAGCCACCACATCTAAACTCTCTGTGAATAGGTCTTAAGAACGTTTTTTGAAGGGGGAAAAGTGTGCAGATATTTACAGTGGACTACTTTTATTTGCTACATTCCTTATTTGCAATTCGGCTTATTTCAGTAATATTGTTGTATTGTTTGTATGGACAAACGTTTTATCAAAACTAACAACACAACAAAAAGAGATAACTCAATTTTTTGTTTACTTTATTAAGTAGCCTGTTCTCCACATTCAATATTTAAAGTAATTATGAATTATAGATATTGATAAGATACGTAATTTCTATTATGCATCATTGTTTGTGCAATCAGCCATTTTTGAACAAAAAATATAGTTTTCCTATAATATGGCCTGTATTCCATATTATATATTATATATATTATCTGGCAATCATGGATATTCAGGTGTCACCGATTCTGACACGTCACAATCATTCACAGGTCCCTTCAGTTTCCCGTTGTTTATCGCAGAGTCCGTTAGCTCATCTGCTAGACGTTCTACGACACATTTTTTTTGAAACGAATACAGAATGCAGCTGCTACAGGCCGTGTCGTGTAAATTCGGACGATGTGCAAATACGTGGTAATTTTTCGAGGAACAGGTTCCATGCTACACAGTAAGAAAACGCACAAAAGGCAGGTGGGTACGCTGTCTCTTTAACACTACTATGGTTCACAGAGTATAGATGTAGATCTGGAAGCAAGAATTAATTCTGTGAATTGGCCTCTTCTTGGCGTGTGTGGTGTGGATATGGCTTCCACACCCATTCTGTTTAGTGAAGAAGATCTGTTTCAACGCAGTGGATGCGGGGACTCTTAATACAGCAGGTAATGGTTTGCAGAAAATGCTTCGTTAGTTCACGAAGTGCCATTAAATGGCCATTAACTTGGTGTGTGGTGTGCTATGAGTGTAAACAGGATTGTTGGGCCCACTGCATTTCCTGCTGCCATAAATCCACTTCTATGCGTTACGCACATTCTGACACCACTTTTCGAAGGCGCACACAATTTCTTGAGAAGCTACGTCTCTTTTCAGCATGACAGTGTGAGCACTTCTATGCTTTGTTGGAAGAGCGTTTTCGATTACATAATTATAAGCAGAGGGTTGTGGCTTCCTTGTTCTCCAGATCGGAATTCGTGTGAACGATTTTTAGTTGTGGGTCGTGTTAAAGAATGAAGAGTGTAGTACTAACTTCTCACTGAAGGTGATCGCAATTTAGACATCAGAATACAGCGTTTTCCATTCCACCAGCAGAACTTTGACGTAAGATGAATACTGTGTTATGTGCGACGTATGGTTCTAGCCGCAGAAAACCATTTCCCCGCATGTAATTTAAACATGGCGAGTGATAACCAATATTAATGGCATTTTGAAACAGCGGCGAGCTGCTGCTCCAACTGTCATTGCGCGGAACCGAGTGAAATGTAGAGCGGTTTGTCAGGTAATATCACTATTTCAGAACTGCGCCCATCCCGGTGGCCGCGCGGTCTAAGGCATCAGTCTGCGGTCGCTCGCTTACTGGGATTGCGGGTTCGAATCCCACCGGGGCATGGATATCTGTCTCTTGTGGGTGTTGTGTGGCGTCTGGTAGAGATCTCTGCAACGGGCCGATCACTCGTCCAGACGACTGCTGCCGCGTGTGGTGTGTCTGAGTGTGATCGCGGAACCCAAAAATAAGACGGCTTTGGCCCACTAGGGCTGTCGAACCATTAAAAAATTTCAGAATTCCACGTTACCTATTTGTCGATTGTCAGCCTGTCCGTCCTATAATTCCACTTGACGCATCACTGTCGCAGGCACAAACGATTCTTCTCCGATTTTCGTTCACGAATTTGTAGACACCACACGAACATACGACAAATCGTGAAGCTACCGGACATGAGTGGCATTACAAATTAATTAACACTTAAATTCCAACCACTGCCCAGGACCGAGAAATTTTAAATATATTTTAACCTTAAATGCATTTAAGACTTCGAGGCTGGGAGCATGTGAAGAATTAAATGTACATATCGTGCACTGAGCCGTCATAGAAGGGTTGAGTATTAGGAAAACTGATTTTTATTTTGTGACAAGAAATGAGATATAACATACCAAATCTAGTAGCAAGATATAATGTTATGTAGAACGGGGGATTCGGAGGAACTGATGACCATATGGATTTCTAGCTGAGTGCTGTTGATTAGGAATGTACATCTCGAGTTTTTCCTAAATTCAATCTACCTGGTTCCGAAGTTCAACTTCCGTCTTGAAATCGATGGGGAAGGAAACCTCAACAAGCCTTTCTTTATGTCATTAGTGCAACAAGACATTTTAACTAGAATCAGCTTTGAGACAAACTTCTATACTTATTCTAGTATTTTGGACAAATATTGTGAAATAGAGATCTGTATTTATAAATTTAAAAAAAAGGTTTATTACGTCATGGCGCTGCGAGATACTGTTCTCCCTTGCAGAAACACACTGTTTTACGCACACACGACTTCGCGCACTCTCAACACTTGTGACATCAGCGTAGACTTACTAACTGTGACTGTGCCTGAAGCCGGAGACCATGTCGAATCACTCAAACCAGGCAAAGCCACATCCAACTTTATTAGCATGGCGAGCGTGAAGCAGTGTAGTAGATGGCAATAAGGACGCTGGGTAGCACAGACGTCAAGAACAGCGTCACAACGTGTGTGTCAGGTCCACCCCTCCCTATGATATCGAACATTGGCAATACATGCAAAATACCATCAGCATATGAAGGAAATATACGTACTAGTAATGTTAGCGAACCGTAATATGCACGGGGCCTTTAAAAGACGATGATAGTCGAAATTTAAAGTTATTTTTGCCGCGTATGGAACGTGATATGCATACTGTTGCAGACATCACTAGTGTTTATTCAGAGAAGAAAAGTAAGCGAAAATTATGATACAAAAAGGTAGGGTTACTCAACAGCATAGAAGTGGTTAAAGTAGTTACCGATTTTCTATTAAGTGTAGGAAAATATTAGCCTTCATTTCATTAACGATATTTTAATGTTATTTCACCAGGCTACTGTAACTGGGCAAGTGTATTTATTGCTAAATCAACTTACTGAAATGAGACTCGGAGCCCAAAAAATTCAAACGTTTTTTTTGATAATGTCGGGGAATCCCTGTCAAAGCTTCCCCTTTTCAGACCATGACTGTTGGATAACCGTAACAGCTAAGAAACATAGTTTGTAGCACCAGGAACAAAGGCTCAAATTTATATGTGCATAAATAAAAGTAGATGACCAACTAGATGCAACAATAACAATTTATTGATATTCAAATTAGCTCAACATTTTTCGGGCAATTCTTTGCCCGAAACAGGAGCGCAAGATTGTGATTTACAGCATGTGGTATAATGTCCCCAGACTGTTGTCGGTCGCAGTCTGGAGTGCAGCTGCTGTTTCATTATCCAGCATTTCGGGAGCAGCTATGCCAGTTACGTCACCAAAAGAGGTCGTCATGACGGAAGGTCATGTGCCCAACTGGTCTTGGACATACCGCCACAGCGCGACAAGACGAGTGACGTCTGGCCAGCGGGTATGTCGAGACACGTACCGGGCACCTGCAGAGCGAATTCAGGTCAGAAGCTTCATCACGTGGGCCACCTTGGTCCGTCCGCATTCGTTTCAGTTAGCAGTGTCTACAGATAGTAGCCTATATGTAATGTGACTGCACAGGCCTGTGTTGTTGCTGGAGGGCTTCATTAGGTAATTTATGCATGAAATTATAATTATTCAGTAGCGCCATGGTCTACGGGCTAAACTATACCTACACAAAAGACCAATTCATAGGGACCTGCAACAGTAGTATGGTAAAGCCTCATGCATTTTTAACTTTCGCACTGGACAGATTTTCACTTTCTGACTGCTTTTCCTCCGCGGATAGGACCGACGGATTCCTTCTGCTGGGTGGGTGTAAGAACCTTTTCGACATGGTAGCGAAGGAAGAGGTTCCACTTTACAGAATCAAAATTAGATCCTCATGAAGTAAAGATGCGTTTTATTGGCTGAATATCACAACTTCTACCAGAGTACTCTAGATTAGGAATTACGACAACTTGCTGCATTCCCTGAAGTAATTGCTTTTCCCTTGGCATTACATTCTGTAAGCAAATTACTGTAAAATTTTTACGTCATACCAACCATGTGTAAGGAAAATGACATAGTACAACATTTTTATTCTTGAGATTCCATTATTTGCCTGAAAATATGCTGGTTACGCTTCTTCACATTGGAGTACTAGGTACGTTCTGTCCTTCCTTTCAGAAAATGTAGTAATGCCATTATATTTCATTTAGAAGTACAGCACAGTACAGTACAGTGCAGTACAGTACAGTACAGTACAGTACAGTACAGTACAGTGCAGTACAGTGCAGTACAGTACAGTACAGTACAGTACAGTGCAGTGCAGTGCAGTACAGTGCAGTACAGTACAGTACAGTACAGTACAGTACAGTGCAGTACAGTACAGTGCAGTACAGTGCAGTGCAGTACAGTACAGTGCAGTGCAGTGCAGTACAGTGCAGTACAGTACAGTACAGTACAGTACAGTGCAGTGCAGTGCAGTACAGTGCAGTACAGTACAGTACAGTGCAGTGCAGTGCAGTACAGTGCAGTACAGTACAGTACAGTACAGTACAGTACAGTACAGTGCAGTACAGTACAGTGTAGTGCAGTACAGTGCAGTACAGTACAGTACAGTGCAGTGCAGTACAGTGCAGTGCAGTACAGTACAGCACAGCACAGTACAGTGCAGTGCAGTACAGTACAGTACAGTACAGTACAGTACAGTACAGTGCAGTGCAGTACAGTACAGTACAGTACAGTACAGTGCAGTACAGTGCAGTACAGTACAGTACAGTGCAGTGCAGTACAGTACAGTACAGCACAGTACAGTACAGTGCAGTGCAGTACAGTACAGTACAGTACAGTACAGTACAGTACAGTACAGTACAGTACAGTACAGTACAGTACATATGTGTCTTACTGAGGAGCCGACGTATCTCAGTGATGTGGTGACTAAGCTATGAATTGGCTGATATAGAAAATACCATATCATTCCCGAGAGGAAAATAAAATTTTCTCTTCTCCATAGCGAATCTACCGGCTCTAAATTTCACCCTCTTTCCCAGTGTACGGGTAACAGAGGCTGCGTGCCAATGGTTAAAGCGGCCGACACGTAAATCTGACCAAACAATGTATTTAGTATCGAGGTTGACATTACGTAGTGCTATACATTTATCCCCCCATAAGTAATAACGGTATGTCACTTCAACAAATACACAGACCTTGCCTGTCTTAGGTCTGTCACTCCGTAGCTTATACATCGCTCTTTGACCGATGTTTGGAGTAAAAGTTTTAAAATCAATGAACTAAATATTTAATTAATATTTAGTACATTGACCAATTTGACAACCTTTACACAGGATTCCATCATTACGAAGGAGCGTGGTTTCTGAATGACGTCACTGTCATGTTAATGTAAGAGTTATCATATGTGAGACATCGATATGTATCGCCCATGATACAAGAAATTTCTTCTCTCATTTCGGAATTACTTTTCGCAATGTTATTTGAGTAACTGAACTTCATTACAATATAAAACAATGATAACCAGTTTGAATCCTACGGTGCGATTGCCAGGTTATGTTTACATTGACGATGAACAGACTTACGTAGCCCTATATTCAACTTAATCGGATTTTTTACAGTGTACGGAATATCATAATTGTTTTACAATTAGCACTTCGTCAGGTGCCCCATTTGTACAACATGTTTAAAATAGTTCAAAGTGGTTACTGTAGCTATAGTCATAATACGCAGTTCGCTTGGTTTATGAGTCACATTCTGGATTATTTTTATGTACAGAATGTCCGGTAAATTTATGCCATAACTTCAGGATTAGTTTCCTGACCTCATACCAAGGCAAAACTCTCAACATGGCCCCGATTTTTAGTAATTTATACTAAGTTACCAGACTTTGAAATGTGGAAGAATAAAGACAGGTGGATCTAGAACACACATAAGTTAGTGGAAGACGTGTTTCCGTTTTCTTCAGACAATATGACAGTGGTAAAGTGTCACACTGTGTTTACAAGTGTTCAAAATGGCCACCTTCAGCCAGGATACAAAATCGGGGCCTTTTAGAGATCCTACAAAAAAGGGCTGGTGCATCTTCAAGCTGGTAGCATATCTGACAGTGTGAGTGTGAATATGAGTGTCTGCTAAGGGTAATGGCTGTTCATATTCAGAGAAGATAGTAAAAATGTCACCTGTCACCCGCTGTATGCATCCGTCGCGTAGTCGGCCGAATGGTACCGGCAAGTACAGCATTTAGAGTCCGAAATGAGTAACTTTGTAACGCCTGCGAAAAGAACCAATTTTTAAAATGACATTTTTGAATGCGTACGAGGTAAGAAATCCAATCTTGAAGTTATGACATAAAATCACAGAACATTCTGTGTAGTTGTTGAGTATCGACGTGGATATTCGATGAAATTTTATTCATCTATGTCACAGCTAAGGGTCACCTATGATTGGATCGTCTATAAAGCTGCCTTTTAAGAACTTTGCAAATTCGTGGTGTAAATATTCTGTATAGTTTTACGTATTTATGAGGCAGCCGAACGGTACGTACCGGTATGCGTCGGTCGGATTGCAGCGTACCGGTATGCGTCGGTCGGATTGCAGCGTACCGGTATGCGTCGGTCGGATTGCAGCGTACCGGTATGCGTCGGTCGGATTGCAGCGTACCGGTATGCGTCGGTCGGATTGCAGCCTGTTTCTTTGCTTATAAACGCATCACCTGCTTCTTATTAACTTCTTAAATTCTTCGCGTGAATTTTTAGTAAAATATAATTTAATTTTATGAAAATACGCTATAGAATGTGTGGGCCGGTTAGCTCAGTTGGTATAGCGACTGAGCTACGGGCTGGACGGTCCGGGATCTAATCCCGTTGGCGACGAGATTTTCCGCCCGTCCAGACCGGCCCTGGGGCCCACCCAGCCTCCTGTACAATGGGTACTGGGTGTTTCCCGTGGGTAAAGTTCGGCCTGGGCGTGCTGCTGACCACTCACCCCCTTTTTGTGCCGCGGTCGTGGAAGAGTAGAGCTATACCTCTACCAACTCTCTGGGCCATACCGGGCCTGTAACGGGATCACTTTACCCATTTTTTAGGCTATAATATGTTCTAAATAATCAGTCCAAGAGTTATCTGTACAAATCATAGCTGGCAGCGGGCATCTGCAAAATTAAATATTGCGGTCGCAACACGATTTATAATTGTGGGTAGGTATTCATATTGTTACAGGGTGGCCCAAAGCTGACTGACATCCTTAAAACACGTAGTATTTTGCGCAACAGGAAAGGGACGAAGTGAAATGCACTAATTTTATGTATACAACTAGGAATTTATTACTTACGTGTTACCCTTGATGGGAAACGTCTTGAAGGTGACCTCCTGCATTTGCAACTCGTGGTGTTAAGCGATTCACAAAACTGTCAAAAACTGGGCAGCTCTTGATTTGTGGTCGAAAATTCATCCCTAACAACACGCTACGGCTCCTGTATTGTGTTGGCCGATTATTGTGTAGGCACGCATCCTTCAAGAATCGACGAATGAAGAAATCCGTACCGCAAGACCAGGAGAACGTGCAGGCCTTGGGATACTTGAAACGTGCAAAACGCTCTTCATCGCTACCTACTGCACCCATCCATTGTCACTGAACGCATTTTGAAATGGCATGTCTTCACCTGTTTCTCCGTGTGCAGACTCTGCCTCATACCGCCCTTGTAGAATAACAATGTTCTCTGAAAAGTGTCACTCGACTCCGCACCACTCCTTGTGTTCAGACCAATGCGGATCGCGAATACATTCTCCTGAAGATAACGCATGGTGTTTAAACCTCTCACACGTAATTTCATCGAAATTCCTGAGATCGTTTTTATTGTAAAACGTGCGGCTGGAGAGTTTTCCATTGTATTATGCGTTCAGTTGCTGCAAAAAATATATACAAGTCGTTTTGTAAAGGTAGTACTATTAAATAAACACCAGGACCATTGAGGTAGCAATATACGAGTAAAAAAAGAAGTAATTTGGGAAATGTTTGTACTCAGAGCCGGAGTACCCCATTCCACCGTTCCGCTCTTGTATGTGGCCAGCGCAAGTCAATCAGGGCGGTATCGATTATGGACATGATCTGCCACATCCTGCGGGTGATGGATGGTCAGGGGCCAAGATTGGAAATGTCTCTTCTGAAGAACGCTTTTCTACCTCAGCTATCTAATTCCCCAAGACGGTCCAACCAGTAGGAGAGCTGTACCCACTACACATCTGGCAAAGACGCTAGCGTAATTCAACGTGTCAAGACGTTCTCTGATTTTATTTAATCCAAAGTTATATAAGCACTTTAAAAAAACCCATCAGGAGATGATGTTTTAAGACAGTTCGACTCTTCAGTGGCGGCTTATTTACTGGGGGTAGTGGTTGTAATCTCATTAGCCCTCACTAGACACAGACTAATATGTGAAAAGTTGACCCTTTACCGTGTACTAGAAGAACATTTTTGTTACAATTTGAAACAATTTATTCACTCCAGTTTTTATACAGCGTCTGTGACATCTACCAAACACCCGATATTAAGTAAACATGATAATTTAGATCCATCTGTTGCTCCTAGTTGTGGGTGGTGAGATCTACGGGGTACGAGATTGTCCTATTCGACCTCCAAAGTCAGTAGTTCCCACGTAGTTTTCGCATCTTCCAGGGGAAAAACTCGAGTAATATAATACTTGTTGGCGACTACCTGAACACTGCATTGACGAAGGAATTGAGAGAAAATAAATGCAATGAGTTCTGCTAGCATTCCGTTCACAGTCTTTTTCGTCATGCACTATGTGAAATCGTAAAGATTAAAACAAGTAGAACTAGAATTTGCGCGTTTTTATTGTTTTCTCGAATTAAGGGAAGGACATCGGCCGAGGGTGTTCGAGAACAGGGTGCTGAGGTGAATGTTCGGAACTGAGGAGGACACAGTAGGAGGAGGCTGGAAAAAATAGTGCGATGAGAAGCTTCTTGACTTACGTCCCTCACCAAATGTTATTAGGTTGATCAGACCAACAAGGGTGAGAGCAGAAGGGCATGTGGTGTGCCTGGATGAGATGACAAATGCATGCAGGTATTTTGTAGGAAACCTGAAGGAAAAAGACCACTTGGAAGACCTAGGGCTGGATAGGAGGATGGCAATAAAATGGATCTCGAAGAAGTAGGACTGAGGTGTGTGGAATACATTTACCTGATTTAGGAGAGGGAGAAATGGCGAGGTGTAGCGAAAACGGCAAAGAACCATATTTATTACTTAATTGCTTACTTACTCCATGGAGCAGAGTCTTTCTTGAAAAGCTAGCCGGTTTTCAGCTAGTCAAGAAATTCCCGGCGTTTTATGGAACCCTTGGTAGACATAGGTACAGATAGGAACCTAATATTACCTGCTACCTAACTGTAGTAGCCAACGAACATTGAAAGATGATTTGGTAAGCGTGGTAGCAGAGAAAACCACAGTGAACTTGGTAACAAGAATATCAGTGGTAAAATTACTAAACACATTGGCGTTGGTTGCAAAGGAAACAATGGCGAATATAGGAGTATTGTAAGATTGGTAATAGAGGTACGGTAAGGTTGGGAACAGAGGTACGGTAAGATTGATGACAGAGGTAAGGTAAGATTTATAACAGAGGTAAGGTAAGATTGATAACAGAGGTAAGGTAAGATTGATAACAGAGGTAAGGTAAGATTTATAACAGAGGTAAGGTAAGACTGATAACAGAGGTACGGTAAGATTGATGACAGAGGTAAGGTAAGATTTATAACAGAGGTAAGGTAAGATTGATAACAGAGGTAAGGTAAGATTGATGACAGAGGCAAGGTAAGATTGATGACAGAGGTAAGGTAGGATTGATAACAGAGGTAAGGTGAGATTGATAACAGAGGTAAGGTAAGATTGATAACAGAGTTAAGTTAAGATTGATAACAGAGGTAAGGTAAGATTGATGACAGAAGTAAGGTAAGATTGATGACAGAGGTAAGGTAAGATTGATAACAGAGGTAAGGTAAGATTGATAACAGAGGTAACCAAGTCGTCATAAATACTGTATAAGTTGGTATTCACGTAGAGTTTCTGTTATTTTTGCCCAATTTTAATCAAACTTGAATTTTCTCTATATATTTTAGTAATAACCTAGAACAAAAGAATAGACAAAAATTCGTCCAGCGGGAGCTGCATTGTTTCATACGAACAGCTGGACGGACGCGACACAGCTAAAAGTCGCTTTTCACGACTTTGCGAAGACGTCTCTAAGTGGATCTTAATACGATATACTAGGAAGGTGAATGAAGTTAAATGGTGTGGGATAACTAACAGGCTCCTTTAAATACAAGAATGAGCATTGTGCGAACATTGGCTGATGTGATAAATATTAAGATTCACTGTATTTGTGGACCTATACTGTTTGTGTAGGAATGTGTAGTTTATGTACTTTGTTCATTGTCCAGTTTTCAAAAAGCAACCTCAGAAGTTGTCCAGATATTGAGAATAGCTGAATACGTGCCTGCCTACTTTCACTTGAGGATTGATACAGAACCAGATTCCAAAACATTTATAGGCGTTTTCGCAAAATTGCGTAAAGCGACTATTTCTTTCGTCATGCCTGTCTTTCCGTCCGTCTGTCTTTGTGTCTACCCGGCCACATGGAAAAACTGGGCTCCCAGTGGTTGGATTTATGTGAAATTTGATATTTCAATATTTTTTGAAAATCTGTCGAGAAAATTCAAGTGTCATTTAAAATCTGACAAGAATAGCGGGCACATGAAGTCCGATGTAATTTATGACAATATGTCGCTGAATTCTTCTTAGAGTGGGAAAAGTTTCAGACAAAATTTGCAGAGAAATTCAAAACACATTTAAAATTCAATAAAATTTCCCGAAAATCTTGCAATTTAAGAGATAATGCGGAAAAATGCTGTAGAACCGGAGAAGCCACAGATGAAAATATAACATGGCGCATGCGCTTTGCATGCTGGATAAAGAAGGCTAAAAACACAAACTCAGTATCTGTAACATATAGTGCTTTCAATAGCGACGGTGGTTACGCGCAACCACCTCAATGTTTAGTTTATACATGTACTTACTGCCTTGCTTGATTTATAAATGAAATAGACAATGGCAAATCTGTGTAATAAAAACGAACTTGATGCATTATTTGTCCTCAGTTTATTTCGTCACTCAACCTCTACATGTTTCGGACATATTTGTAGTCCACCATCAGGAAGTATATTGTACATATACAACAACTGGCGTGTGTTGTGCTGAAAAGAGAGATGTTCAAAATTACTTGAGCTTATCTACATACCACTATTATGTGTGAAATATATTGCTATTATTTATGTAGATAGGCTCAAGTAATTTTAAACATTCCTCTTTTCAGCACAACACGTGCCAATTGTTGTATATATACAGTATACCTCCTGATGATGGGCTACAAATATGCCCGAAACATGTAGAGGATTATTGCCGAAATAAACTGAGGATAAATAGTGCACCAAGTTGGTTTTTATTACACAGATGTATCGAGATGCACGGCCCATAAAACAAAATTTAGACAACGTTAAAGTCCAGACACCGAATAATCCCATGTGCAATATAACATCGTCAAACCCCTAGCGTGTTAATCCACTCTCGCTCTTTATCATATAATTCTTAGTGAGAATTTTATAGGATATTTGGAAAAGGTTTTAACAACACTTCGTAACGTGTTGAAAGTACTCACACGCTTGCCAGCATAGCAAATGTCTGAATATCAGTCCAGAAAAATGTACAATTCCTGTTACAGTTATTTGAATATCCTTGAGAGGTCACTCCCACTAGGACACGGCTTGCCAAACCAGATTCATGAGGGAGTAGAAGTGAGGTAAAAATAGAGAAATACGGATGGTTATCACAGTGGTAACGTTTCTGACTCTTATTGTATGGGCGGGAGTATGTGCCTGTGGTCTGGACCGGTGACAATTCTTTTTTTACTGAGGTGTTCCATATTTCTGTTCAGGGTCTCAAGGAAACTGCATGGACATAGTCTTTAAAGGTGTCAAAACAAGTTAAGAGTTCACAGCCATTCATATGACACAGAAGTCAATCATCTTCTCAAATTACAGGTCACATAAAGTGTCCATACTATAGGACACTCTTAGGTAACCAAGCAGAGAAATACAACATAGTAATATGCTACACCATTGGCCAGAACGTGCTACGTTTTTAGGCGCCTACGTAAAACTGCAAAAATACTACTGGCTTCTTTATGTAACTCTGTCCCTCTGCATGGAGCAACTCGGCTTCCACTGCATGGTTTTAATGGAAACCGATACTTGTGTATATTTCGAAAATCTATCGAGAAAATTGAACTCTCTTTAAAATCCGACAAAAATAACGGTTACTTCAGATGAAGTCCTGTGTAAATTTATGATATCTCGCTGAATTATTCTTAAAATGAAAAATGTTTCAGACAAACATGGTAGAGAAAAATCAAAACATATTTTGTGTTCAATAACTTTTTTTCACCTCAAATCGTACCGTTTATGAGAGAATGTGGAAAAAGATGGTAGATTCAGACAGGACACAGATGAAAATATATCACATGTGCATTTCATGCTGGATAATTAAGGCTAGAGACCCACAAACACACAGAATGTGTAATGCATACGAGGGGGTGCTGATAAGTCCTGAGCCCGAAGAGGTAGGAAACAAGCTACAGCGACCAAATTCGGCATTTATTCAATATACCCCCCACGAAGCTCAATACACTTCTTAACCCGTTGCTCTAACTTTCGCAAGCCACTCAAAAAAATTCAGAATATTGTCCGTCCAACCAGGTCTCCGCGGCTGCAATGACCTATGCGTCAGACGAAAAATTACGACTTTTCAATTGTTTTTCAGTCCAGGGAACTGGTGGTAGTCCGACGGGGCCAGATCCGGGGAATAGGGTGGGATATCAATTCACTGGAAGCCCAGACAGGCCAGTTTCTTCTCGGTTGCAAGTGCCCGGTGAGCCGGGGCACTGTCGTACAAGAATAAGACCTCCTTGGTGACCTTCCCGCGGCGTTTTCCCTTCGAAATGTCTTTCAATTGCACCAGCAGAGATGAGCAATACTTCGCGTTGATAGTTTGGCCCTTTGGAGGATAGTCAATGAGGAGGATGCCTTCTTGATCCCAGAAAATCGAGGCGGGAACATTTCCAGCGGAATTTTGCACTCGGAATTTTTAGCATGAGATGAGCCACTATGCCGCCACTCCATCTATTGTTGCTTTGTCTCCAGGTCATAGTGATATAACGAGGTTTCTTCCATGGTCACCAATCGCGACAGAAAATCATTTGGATCGCACCGAAAAAAATTCCAAATTTGCCCAGACGACTGGCACCGTTGACGTTTTTGATCCGCGTTCAGTCATTTCAGGACCCACTTCGCGGAGAGCTTCTGCATATCCAAATCTTCGTGAATGATGGACCCAACCCTCTCACGTGAGATACCCAGTTGCTCTGCTATTGATTTAGCCGAAATCCGGCGGTCTTCCAAGATTAGCTCGTGAATTTTATCAGTCTCCAGGGTGGTCACTGTTTTGTGTCGTCCAGGACGCGGCGCATCACAGGTGAAAAAATCACCATGTTTAAACTGGGCCACCCAGTTTTTGATGGTGGCGTACGATTGTGCATGTTCCCCTAATGTTTCTGTCAGAACGGCGTGAATTTCCTTCGGTGCCTTACCTTGCAGGAAAAAAAAATCTTGATGACAGCTCGTGTCTCCATGTTGTTGAAATCGTGCGCGTCGCCTGACATGCTTCCTTTTAGTCTCTGTAACAAGAAAAGACTTGCAGTTCGGCACATGAACAGACCCCTCTTTCCAACGACACTATCGATTCCGTCCTAAGACATAGGGAAGTAGTTCGGGCTAAGGACTTATCAGCACCCCCTCGTATTTCTTTTCCATGGCATCAATGTTCCGTGTAAACGGACGTTGCCTGCCTTGTTAAATTCTTGTGTCTGGAACAAAAGAAACGTTCCTGTGCACAGCATGAAGGCAGACACGGTTGTACCATTCGGCATTAGATGAATATACTCGTAAGTAATCAGCTTCACACTGTGGCCACTTTAGACTCGGCGGAAATTACCCAGTACCCAGTTAACCGGAGGTTTGGTTGACCCCGCAGCCAGTCCGGAAGCTTCGGAGAAAGTTTTTTGCTTCTTATGAGAATTGAGCCAAATGCTTCGGTCGAACTGTCCGTACCCCTGACTGAGGTAAATGTACCATTAAAAAGAGGACATCGAATTGTAGCAAAGTGTAAACAGTGACTGACCCAATGACACCAACAGCAGCTGAAATGGCCGCGGAACTACTTCACTGTGACCATGAAGACTTTACTGTCATCAACCTACGATTCTGATGAGTATGAAGAGATGGCCAAGGGTTTAGTATAACGTTCTTTGTATTCGAAAAGTAACAGACACAGATCTGGTATTTAAATTATATAAATTTGAAGATTTTATGCATTTTAGTATACAGACAAGGCTTATACTTGGCGAGATACGATTTTTTTCGGGCACTACAAAAGCCATTACAAATGACAGTACCATTTACAAACCAACAGGTTCTTACGAAGGGAAGTCTCTTCCTCTGATATGCTTAGATGAATTTTTTTTGTAACTGCACGTTGTGCCAGCATTTCCGAAATTTAGCGCGCAAGATCTTACTAAATTACAGGATATTGGAAAAGATACCGGAAGGCATGGAAATGCCTGCAGATGTCTATAAAACATCAGGAGATCAGCTTCAAACTGCAGGCCTAGTTCCCTCTTGGAGCGTTCCAGTTAAGTAATTCCTTGGTGCAAAGTTATCTTGAGCAGCAATGAGCATTTCAGCCGGTTAAGAAATTACTTATATATGGAAAACTCGAAGCCTTGACTATTTGATTATTAATGCCCTCTGGGATGTGACGACGTCTAGTCTGGTATTTTGTAGCCACTGTTTCAGAGCATCTTACTGTCTCCATCTTCAGTGTAGAATAGCAGTGTGTGACACCGTGCAGTCCAAAGCTAGGTACAGGAGTCTCAGAGGAAGCTAGTGCCTCGAACTTCGTAGACTGTCACCAATCAATTCAATAATTGTCGCATATTTATACAACTTTTCTCAAAGATCAATTTTAACCTTATTTTTCCACCTAAGTCTACTCGCAATAAGAAGTTTTTTTATAGCACAAAGTTTTGTACGTATGCATGGTAAACATCCTGTCGGCCAAATATACCGCCAAACTTTTAGTTCTTGATTTTGTAATGTCTAAGTTGAAATGAGCTTAATATAGGTTTCGAAAACAACTTTAACCTGAGGTTCTAGTATCTAGATTTTGTACGCATTTTTCCTTCGGTTTATATCAGAACTGATGTTTGGAACACTAAAACAGATGCCAGACGCAGACAGTAACCACTTTCCATCATTTATGTATAGCGTTCTTTTGAAGAAGTAGTCATAATGTTCTAACGTGATAACGTCATTGCATCTGTCTCTGTCTACATTCATAACTATCTTTCTTCTTCCATTTTCTTCTTCCTATTTTTGCTGTTTTTTTTTTGTATTTCTCTTGTCTCGCTTCTCAGGCCTGTCTTTTCTTTTCTTTCATCCATTCTTTTCTCCTGTACGATTCTTTTCCTCTCATACATTCTCACGTTTCCGTATTTTCAGTGTTTTTTTTCTATTTTTCGAATATTGTCTTGTTTATTTAATTCCTTCATTCTTTCCTCTTTTCTTTTTGTCTTTTCATTTACAACATTCCTTGGTTTCTTTGGTGTTATTTTTACATTCTACTTTTAATCAATGTTGGAAAAGCACAGCATTTAGTATGCAAAAATAAAAAACACTTTCAATTCAACTCTTAACATCCTGCATTATTGGACCAGTGAAAGACACTTGTGAGCTTAAAGAGTACAACAATTACGCATGGTAGAAACAAAATCAGGATTTATATTGTGAATTATGCATTATGTCTCACATTGAGGAAAGCTGGCTCGAGTTCTACAGCGACATTTCTGGAACTTTATTTATTTTGTATTTACGGGTATTTACTCACCTAAAGACTCGGTTAGGAGCTCATACCATCTAGTGTCGAATGACTGGATGATTGTAAACAGTGAAAACAGAAAGAAATGATCCGTGGCTCGATTTAAGGCAATATTCCAGAATTTTATTGGCGGAAATGAGTAAAACCACGGACAATATGGGAGGACGGCTCTATAGAGATTCGAACCTGGCACCCTCCGAAGCCTCACCACTTGAGCGAACGTACTCTGAGTCAATAGGCTGCGTCACATTTCTGAAGTCACGTGAAGGGATCGTCCACACCACAGCAGTTCATTTGAAGGTACTGTGCCTGCCTTAGGCTTCAGAAATTTGTGTCACTGTAGTGCTCCATATTTTAGCACAACAATTCTCTACCACATGTTGTATTGTGACTGCAGAGGTGCATTTATATGTTACACGTAGATTCCAATAAATTCTGGTGGGAAGGAGCTTCGTCTAATTAGCATTGTGAATAGCATACCTGGGTCATCTTCTGTTATGCTCGTCAGGCTACATTTCGTCGCGAAAATCGTATGCGCGGATTCCGTTCTTCTGAGATTTGAGTTCGCTCACCGAGTAATCACTTGTTGACTTTTCGAGGCCACTGTTTCACCTCGAAACGTCGAGAAAGGATTAGAAAGTGATGCGGCATCACATTTTAGATGAAAATAGGCGCAAGCTACACCGCCACGACAACTCCAAATCTCGCAACTGCATACAAATTCGCCGAAGCACACATGACACACTTTGTGTTGAATTATCTCGACAACCGCAAGACATCGGGAAAGTATACCGGACATGAAACCTGTGCACTTTATTCTTCTCTTTAACGTTTCTCGAAACGCTTTTCTCCCATCAATATTTAGTGAATTTATACGTATATATGTGCAGAAATGCATATATTCATTGATAAAGATTTTTTCCTCCCCCCTCCCATAGCGCAGCAGCACCTAGTGGGCCATTGCTTCCTCATTATAGAGGCTTCATGATCACATATACATCACACTCGGTAGACTCCTCTGGACGAGTGATCGACCCGTCACAGAGGCATCTACCTGAAGACACACAACGCTGACAAGAGACAGTCATCATGCCCACGGAGCAATGCCAGCAAGCGAGCGCGCTGCTACTGGGGTAGGCATTGGTGCAGAATATGCGTTAAAATTATGCGATCTAAGTGAGAATTGAAATTTAAATTTCTTGAAAATCCGTTCACTGGTATTCGTGTTTATGCGGACGGCCTGACGGTTTAAATAGGCGCTTCGAAGTGTTGCAAAGACTCTCAGAATTCATATGCCGCATTCCGTGGCTGATGTATGGAAACTCGAAATCCTAAATTGCTTACACAAAATATCACCCTATTATGAATTTATGAAGAAAATGGTACTAATACTTAAAATAACCTATCGGCCGAATATTTGTAATGAAATAATTATTACACAAGCGACTATATTTTTTTGTCAATTTATGTGCTGTCATCTGGATAAAATTCTCTCTGAACTTGCATTGTGAACCAGATTTTAGTTCAAATGTTTGAAGTAGATTTCAACATTGTTTCTCATTTCAGTTTGGTTCCGAGGTTGGAAGCATTTGGAACCGTGCCTTCAACTCTTCGTATGTTTCCGGGTCTTGCATTTAAGCACTGACACTTCTTACTCGTATCTATTACAAGAGCATTGAAATTGGGTGATTACAACTTAATTCAAATTCATTTGCAGGATCTGATGCATAGCTGAAAACTACAGACCGTATATTATATAGTTGAAGGTACCCTGCGATTTTGCAAATTTTGTGCTTGCAGACTGTCACTGACCTAGGCAGAGCTACCCTTTAGAAAGCATCTGACTTGTTGCCAGGAAAATAATACAAAACGTTGGGGGAGAGGAAGATCTCCAGTGGTGAGAGAGCGCTTTGTCTGGCTACCATGAATACGCTAGTTTAGTAGCAACAAGAAAACTTTGTAAGAGACATAATTTTCATTTTAGAAGTTCAGTCAGCGGTGCCAAGAGTTCTATTGGAGATATTAAGGAAGATACGACAGGCAATGAGCAATAAAGATGCTGGATCAGCCAAAACAAATAAACTTGTCAATTTGAGCGGTTAGGTAAAGTTACGCATGCTCATTAAGAGGATTGGGCCATAACTAAGGGAGGATGCTTCCTTCCCTTGGGTGATCCGTGATGTTAGAATCGGTGATATTGTAATGAATGTTAGGGAGCTGTAGGGCGGGGTTTGAAGAAAGAAAGAGACACTCGAGGAAGACGATAAAAAGAAATAAATAAGCAGGAGAGAAAAAATTAAAGGAAAATGAAATAAGGAAGAAATAAAGGACGGGAAGAAGTGACAGGAAATAGAATCAAGAAAGGAAGTGAAGAAAAATAATAAGAAAAAGATGAAATAATTAAGGGAAATGAAGAATTAAAACAAGAGAAAGTTAAGTGAAAAAAGAGAACGGATGCTAGAGAGGAAAGAGACAACGTAATGATAGGCGACAAATAGAAAAAATAAAAGAAACTAAGAGACGTGAGAAAGATAAAAGAGGCTACTTATGTAAAACGGTGATAAGTCAAATTCTGTTCGTAAGTTCAATTGGACTGTTTCCATCCCGTCGTGTACAGTACATGCAACAAATTTATTAAATTGAACCGTCTTTACACAACATAGAAATAAGAGCTGCAAATCTACAACTGGTTAATTAAGCGACATGTTTCGGCCTTGTTCGGCCATCATCATGCTTACAAAAAGATGGTGTTAATTAAGGTACATTCGTTCGCCATATCCACAGTCGACCGCATAACTTACGTCCATCCCTGCTAGGATATTAAAATTACATAACCTTTTACATTTTATTGTATTATATCGTTTTTAATCAATAGTAAATAATTTTAAAAAAGACATAAATACCAATGTAAATCATGGGATCCCATCGGCATAGCGAACGACTGTACCTTAATTAATACCATCTTTTTGCAAGCCTGATGATGGCCGAAAAAGGCCGAAACATGTCGCTTAATTAACAAGTTGTAGATTTACAACTGTTATTTGTGTGTTGTGTAAAGACGGTTCGTTTTAATAAATCTGTTCATACGGCATGCGCGTTCGCGGTAGTGGAACCATCGACGTGTGATGTGCTATTTTGTTCAGTTTCTTCATTGTGGAATTTACAATTTCGGTCGTTATGTTCTTATTTTGACTTATCCCGGTAAGTTTATTTATAATGCAGAGAGCGATCAAATCTATCTTATTATATACCAGGTACAAGAGTGTTCTGCACTGTGCAATTTATTGTAACACTTTGTTCTTTGAATTAAATGATGGTCCACTGAAGGGCTCGTGCATTCTTAGAGAGAGTGTCATTATTTCACGTACAGTCATACCTGGCTGTTTTTAAAGTGCTAGTAATTACACACCGTATTTACACATTGCTTTATGCGCAGTAAGCTTGGAATTTAAGGTGAATTTCTTATGGGCATGAAGGCCTAATGAACTTATTTTCAGTTTTTATTGTAATATGCCAAAAGAAACGAGCGACGGATGGTGAGAGCCTGAACATATGGAGAGAGCTGTTGAAACAGTTTGAAATGGCGAATTTGGTTTAAATGCAGCATATCGTTAATAGTCTACCTTATTCAAAAAGCTGTCTTGAAAGTCATTTGAATTGGACGAGTAACTTTGCAGTTGAAAACGCTCAAGTGATAGGTAAGGTGGGATATATTTCTGCGCGTGTTGAAACGGAATTAACTGACCACGTTTTACGATTGGCTTTTTGTGGTTATTGGACTGAACTGACTCAGGACAGGGTGCAACAAGGAGCCTTTTAAAACACGATAATGAGCCTTCAGATCACATAAATTCGGGAAAT
>Ga0131853_10006842_pt1 | contig 20587 bp, 9 predicted proteins | sample TergutLab28metaG_FD_92764 | JGI IMG/M metagenome (GOLD analysis project Ga0131853, IMG submission 92764) | Labiotermes labralis P1 segment gut microbial communities from Petit-Saut dam, French Guiana - Lab288 P1 (version 2) (version 2) | ecosystem: Host-associated > Arthropoda: Insects >...
AACTTATCTTCTCCATCCTTCTCCAGCACCACATTTCAAAACTTTCCAGGTGTTTCTGATCTGTTGCCCGGAGCGTCCAAGTTTCAGCACCATACAGAGCTATGCTCCAAACGTAGCATTTCACTAGTTTCTTACTAAAATTTACGTCCAATTTGCTGGTAAAAAGATTCTTTTATGAATATATGAGAAAAAAAATTTTTGTGCAAAAATATTTTGACCGAAGTTATGTTTGTAACCCAATTATCCCGTAATGCAAAAATATCAGATTCGCTAATTGTGTGGTTTGAGACAAACTGCTGTTTCATGAACGATTTATTGCAACTAGTTCAAGCTTTTAAGTAATTAAATTCATCAACGAACTCCGTTTGACAACAGTCCATTTTGAGACAACAAACGTCTCTCATCTTTTCAGCAAAATCACCTGACTTTGTGAAACAGAAAGTTGTTGCCATTTTCACAAGATTCAGTCATACGTCCCTATCCTGACAGAGAAGATTCCAGCATATACTTCCAAGACCTTCTTAATTAGACTCATTCTTCATAATATCCATCCCTAAACCCATATTTTCAAAGTGCTTCCTTGTCTTCCAATTTCCGACTAAAATTTCCAGTGCATTTCTCAGTTTTCCTGTAGGTCTCGTATGGTTTAAATGAGAAAAGTACTTAGTGAACGTCAAGGAACAGTGCTGCATCCTAGCGGGTAAATCGGATTAAACAGTACTACAAAGCGCAGTCAGTGTGCTAATATCACTGTTATCCATGCTATTAGGCAGATACCACAAAATCCCGTTAACTACGTTATTGCAGTTTCCAGAGTATATCACATGCGCACTTGCGTAATATCATCTTCTGAGCCACGTCACTTTCAGTTCCACTGTACGTGTAGAAAACGACACGAAAATTAATTATGCAGATCAAGTTCAAACCGTGACGTCCTGACAGAATTGCTTGGTGTAGCGGTAATGTCTTTGACTTTAGGGCATTTAGAAAGCTGGATCGAATTTTGGAGCTAGTCGTTGGCTATACAGACGGCAGATTTGTTTGTGTTTCCTCAAGCCCTCCAAATAAATTTCAAAACAGCAGGCCATATAGGCCACGACTGACTCATTCCAAATTGCTTACAATTCATTATTCACGAAGCACCCACCAATTCATGGTATGTAAATCCGAATTCCTGACAGTCGGGGGAAAGTAGCCACAAAAATTTTGCCCAGCTTTACAGGAAGACAATAATTATGTGTTGGTAATGAAAATTGTAATGTAGCTTTATAGTTTGCTTTTTATGTACCAACATATGCACAATTTTCTAAAATACAATGTAAAACCTCAAGTGGTTAAAACATTAAAATTACATTAAGAGCTCCGACATGTTTCGGGTTTTTTCTTTAAACCATCATCAGGGAGCCACTTGATGGTTTAAAGAAAAACCGAAACATGTCGGAGCCTTTAATGTAATTTTAATGTTTTAACCACTTGAGGTTTTACATTGTATTTTAGAAAATTGTGCATATGTTGGTAAATAAAAAGCGAAGTTTGAAACATTATGAACGGTGAAAAGTTAAAAATAGCTTTATAGTTATTTCTCACCATAGGATCATTTAATTTCAACTTTTTAAAAATCGGATTTGCCTATTTATTATGACAACGTAAAATGTGATAGTGATATGAGGCTTTCAAGTTGGTGAACATAAATAGTTTTGTTTTATGACATACGACACCTCGTAGTTTGGAAGAAAATTAACGTTTCGGAGGAAATTTCGGCCTCGATCTTCAGGTTACGTGAAACGTTGACTTTACCAGAAATTACAGTGTCACGTGACCGACAAAACCGACTTCTTGATTATGTATTTACAAGCACGTGTATATTTTAAAATTTACGGAAAATTGTTAGAGAATTTCATAATATATTCAGTGACTAAGTATTCCTAGTTCATAAAATTAAAAGAAAAGTCTTTTCAAAATTAAATAAGGCTCACATTTTACACAGAAACATAATTGTTTCTGATGTTATACGGGAGCAAAGTGCTGGGTTCTGTTATATGGATTTTAAATATTCTGTCGCGGTAGGACTCAAAGTTTGCTTAAACAACCTCCAACGAAAAGCCATTTCCACCTCTTCATTAATGTGGAATCGATCACTATCCAAGTGTTGATTTAGGGGCCCAAATAGTGTAGTGTGGATTATCTGAAAGTATACAGAGAATTGACTGCAACAAATATTGTGTTAGACTTACGCTACTTGTGGTTGCTTTGTCTTTTTGAATAAGAACACTTTGCTAGAGTACCCAGGTCTTCTCCCGCTAACAGCTGCACACACACACACACCCCACACACACACACACACACATACACAGTCGGAGCACCGTAACTCAGCAGGCGTTCTTGATGATTACTGTACTCCGTGGGTGTTCAATATGGATCACTCCGTCTCCATTCAAGATTACTTATCTCTCATTTTTTCAACAGATTGATAAGCTTTGAATTTTTTGGTTGTCGGAGAAGATAAGTGTTTCCACTGCACTTCAGCTTCTTTTTCTTGATGTCTGAAGTGATGCTTCCACGTTTAATTTCCTATCGCTATGGATTTTATGGACTCGTTACTTTCTTCTTAAAACCGTTCAAGATATTAAAGAAAAAATTCCAAAAGTCGATTTGCTTTCCTTCTGACAACGTGGTACTCAGCATGTGCATAATTCTCCGTGTCCCAGAATTTCATAGGTAGTTTTGTACTCAGTTCCAATGGAAATATCTACTGCAGCGAATTAATTTGAATTTGTGTTTCATCTGTCTTCTAAGATCAGTTCCTCCTCTCGTGCTGCGTTATGAACAGTCGTCAGTGTGATGAGCCGGCCAGTGCGATCACTTTCATGGATGAACTTTTTACCATTTTTCGAAAGCTCTGAATTATTTTTTTTAGAGCTTTAGCCTAATTAATTCATCATACACCGATATCATCGATGGTAAATTTGGGCGAGTAGACAACTTGCTGTCAGGCAAGCCGAAAAACTACAAATTTCTTCTTCGGACCAACTTCCCTAAGCAGTTACCTTTGCACATCAACTTATTCCCTGAATATCACCTAACTGACAGGCTGATACTTGTGATATATGTTGCATGTTACCACTTCTAAGCAGTAATGTCCTACTTAAAATAATCTTAATTAATTACATGGCAAGGAACTTCAATTACGGAAAAGGCATGATTTTGTCTAAATCCTTATTTTTTCCTGAAACCTTCAGTCAATGCCTCGAAACCGGTGATAATACTCGCATTCCTGCACAATCGTGTGCTTATAATTCTCTCATTTCCGTGTGGTTTGTGATGGAAAACTAAGTCAACGATAAGCACTCTGGCATCATCAGAAAATTCCAGAACTATATCACGGCCATCATTGTCATCAGCACATTTATCACGACCGCTAAATAATCATACGATACCATTTAACCTACTTTTGGGTTATGATTGCCTGTCCCTTTTTGTTTTTATCAAATGTTTCCATTATCGGTTTGGTTTAGTTAATCTGTAATACCTTTCCCATTATTTGGAGGTTTCTATCTCTTTATCATTCCAACGAAAGAAATGTGATTTTATGTTCCAAACTTTCCTTCAATACTGATTATTTAATCCAATAGTCATGTATATTGATTCGTTTCGTAGCCTTTGAATGTTGACTGCTTTCACTTGTACCATGAAAGTCTCTTCACATATGGTGATTGTGCCTTCAAAATAGCTTTAAAATACACAATCTTTATAAAAAAAAATAAAAATAAAATGTATTGTGAGAAAATAATCTTATATGTGTGACTCCCAGGAAATAGCTACTTCTGAAATGAAGTTCTGGTGCCAACAAGTAAAATTTCTCAGGGTCTGCACAGTGTCGTAACACTGGCCTTTGCGGTCAGTGTGCCACAGACGCTGTTCTAAACTGTTTCAGAAGGAACTCTGGCTGTAATAAAATCAATGGTTAATGGTCCGCGAAATAACCAAATCAATCACTTCCTTCGTTTTAAAAGAAAGAACCCCACACTTGTTTCCGCTGACGATGAAAGATAATACTGTCCGTAAGTCCAAAGCTTGGTTTATAGAAAAAAAATTGCTATGGTTTGAAAGAAGCATAAATATTTTTAAAACATAGATCGTACGAAGCAATCTTTCATCTTCTTCCTATTACAATTGACAGTGAGTTTCCAATTTCAGAAAACCATTACACCTTATTACGGAAACACGATGGTGTGACGGGAAATATCGTGTTGCTTGTCACACCGTATACGTTATCATTACTTTGGGGTGTGTTCCTACGTCAGCGATTTTTAACTGTTACTTCCAAACACAACGTGAGAAGCAATTTCCTTTACACCAATGCAATCTCGCGTCTAGAACAAAAAACCTACGTTATCTTCCCACTATCTGGGAAACTATCCTTATTCAATCGACCTTGAGAGAAAATAAAGAATTTTAAGTATAGTCTTCGTGAATCGCCGTATTTTGTACACTTCTTCAGTGATAAATAAATAAATAATTAAATAAATTATATATAGTGGTCTTCCTTTTTTCTTATACACAAACATACATTCTCATGTCAAGCACGTTGATTCAAGCGATAATGATTCTGACTTCTTTTCAGAAAGTACTCGGTGTGGGTATTGGTCGAAACAAGTCTCATCCCTTGCAAGAATTTCGCGGTTTCCTCACTTCTTTCAATTAAATTGCAGAATAGCTCCTACTTCGTATTGCATAAGGATCACTTCCTTCGCATCCTCTGCATACTGTTATTTAGAATCACTAAGCCCTTCGATGACATAAACGTATACTCTTAATATACACTGAGTCGTTAAATAACAACGAACCACTTCATACACGGAACATAAGAAACAAAAATAAAGCAGATGATAAACTAACACAAATCAAAATTTTTAATGACTCTAAACATTACGGTAGAATGAGCCCCCCCCCCCAAGCTCTTATTTAAAGCAAACCTACAAATTACTAGGAATCTAGGCAATGTGTCATCCCCGTTGTGTGTGTGAAACTTGAAAAATTGTATGTAATTCCCCTAAGACAACCTGAAGATGGCCAGTACAGACCGAAACATGTAGTTGTCCATTATATAGTCATTAAAGTACACCTCATGTGACACAGTTGTGTTTGACTACATACAATTTTCCAAGCTACAAATTAAGTTTCCTAAAATTTTTTTGTTTTTTGACCCAATGGGAATAAGTGACCTATGGTAGAATTATATTTATCAATAAATTCTTACATATATTTGGTGCTGTAATCCTTTCACATTAACCTAATAATATTGCTTATGTAGGGATTAAAAGATGTGCCATGCATAAAACGACACAAAGGAAAAAATAGATTTAAAACAAAACACCTCCTTTCATACAATATTTAAAGATCACGTGGTGCTAAGGCTGCAGATTAAATTCATCTGGAATGTGACTCTTTGTCGTTGGATGTTTATTTCCCGACGTTACGGAAGATCGTAATGCCTCTATTTGCAGTCATTACAGTCCCTTACGACACTGCGAACTGCACACCTAACGGCAAATGGTCACATCCCAGTAGAAATCAAATTTTACTCCCATTTTTTAATTTATTCATACCGTGAATTTTAGTATATTATATATTTTTAAAACCAAGAAAAATACATTGTTTGGGTTTTTTTAAATGTAGAAATACTCCCATTAATTTTAACTCTACTCCAAACATCACAACTATTTCTGTTCACGTTGCATTAATAAAACCTGCACGTCAAACATGAATACTGCAGTTCTCACTGTATTTTCGAGATCGCCCTTAGCGCCTGGGGGCATGTCATTTGGTATACAAATTAGGCCGCGAGTGGGATGAGTGGATAATTATGGTTCTATTCCCGGCAGAAGCAGATATTTATCTCTTCTTCAGCTCCAGACTATCCATTGCACCACAGATTCACTTATCCAGTTTCAAATGAGGTTAAAGCAGCCTGATCTTAAAGCTAATCATCTACCTGTACCTAATTCCAGAAGTACATCAACAACAAGCAATAGCGAGCAATAAATGTTATAATAACAGTATTAATAAGAACACTGAGAACTAAATCCTCACTCCTCTTCACATTCCCATTGTGTGATAATTAAGCTAAGGACAAATTAGTCCTTACATTATACCTTTCTTGTTTATTTAACTACTCTGGAAATCCTCCCGCAAGCAAGTACAATTACTTCCTAATCTCCTTCTCTACTCTATTTGTGCTGTAGTGCAGCGTTCATAAGTCGCCTCGGCGGAGCATTTGTTGGGTTTGCGCTCCCGCGTTCCGTTGGACTCCGTCGGACGGACAGAGCTGTATGCTGTCTACATGATGTTGGGCCGCTGAAGAGCAGAAATTAGTCGCAGGGTCCAGGAGAGGGGGTAATGGATGGGCTCAGCTAGACTAATCTCCACCACATACAGCACCCTCTCAACCCCATAAACCACTGTGGCTCAATGTGACGTCACATCTGCTCAGCGTTGTCGACCATTGTAATGGGTCGTTTTTCAGTCCTGAACGTCAAATAATGTGTAAGCATTTCCCATTGCCATGTAAGGAATTAATAGTAGTGCAAATGAGGAAAATATTGCCATGAGAGAGCGCTTAATTGCAACATAAATTGTACAAAGTGAAATGCAATAAGCATTGATTTCTAAGCCAACTTGCGTTCTGTAGGTCTATTACCACATTATACTGTATCGAATTACAAGTCAATACGTACTCATCACATACAAAAAGTCTAGTTTTTGAGATGATTAGCAGAGAAGGATTTTCTGTGTTTTATGAAAAGATAATAATTATTATCGGTCAGAAATGAACGTAATTAGATAGAAAGGAGATTAATATGCAATCTTAAGCGAGGATAATGAAGTTTTTTTGTATGAAAATCCCTTTCTTCTGAGATATTGCGCTCCGTGACTCGTTATTCGTTACCCGACGCTTCGAGACGGTGTTGTGCCCAATGTAGAAAAGGCCACTAAACGTTCTACAACCTTGTGGCAAAAGACACCTAGTGACGGAGCGCACTATCCCTGAAGAAGGGATTTCTCATATGCACGGCTTTAAAAGCCAGAAAACTCGCACTATTTTGTGAGTAAGAAGACAATTTCAGTATAGCTTGCTAACCAGCTTAATGAGAAGATGTGCAATAGACATTTAACATGAACCTCGATGCTGAAAGAAAAAAAAACTTACATTAAGAACTTACATTAAGCGCAAAACAGCGGTAATAAAAAAGTGAAAGTATTTTCTCTCCAGGCCATAAGGTAAGTGGGCGAGTGAAGATATGTCCAATCAGGTTTAACATTGGTGTTAGATGGAAGTCAGTAGTCAACTTAACACCGCAGTCTGTTTTCGCCTGGGAAAGAACACTCGCAGGTATTTAATAAGAGTGTGAGGGCGCCCCAGAACCGGCTGAGTCGTTCAGGAGAAGAGAAAAATCTCTTCTCCCTACCAGAAAACAAACTTCTCATCGTCCTGCTTGTAGGCTAAACATTGACAGTGAAAAATAAAGCACTTGGGGGCTGCAGGTTTTTCTTTATTTAGACGTTAATACAGAATGCTTTGCTGTTAGAACAAAGACTTAAATTTTAAAATCAAATTTCCGTGGATTTGTAGGAAAACACGTAAAAACTTATCATTAAAAATTAAAAGTTGCACATATTTTTCAAAAAGAAATCATCGCGTAGGTTTCGATTTACTTGGTAAAAATTGATGGCACATCTGGTTAAGAAATCGTAATGTTCTGAACTCAGTTTCCTAGGAATTTATTTGGACTTCCCATTTTACATAAAAAAAACAAGTGCATATATATAGGCCTGCGTAAACAAACACCTGTGTACAGAAATTAAATCAGAAAAAAAGTGGTAAAGAAGATAGGGCACTAACACCCTGAAGAACGAATTTCATGTCATAAATCTTAAAAATTCAGTTCGTGTCCAACAGAAAAATATTCCTTTGTTGTAAAGACGAAGACGTTAATGTTTAGAGAAAGAATCGTATTTTCTTTCGCGAAAGTATTGAAGCACATACAAAATGTGTTCGCAAATTAAGGGGCTTTTTATTTTAAATTTGGTGATGCATACAGTAATCATTGTGACGCAAACGGTTAGGAGGACGGGATTAGTGCATGAAAGGAAATGTTTATTGCTTACTTTAAGCCCCTATCCACTAAGCTGTCTTTATCGAATGGGAAAAAGCATAAAATTGGCAGCCCGGAAAGGGAGCTTGTGGATAGAGATTAGCATAAGAACACCCAAGATGCAGAAATATAAACATCTGACTGCAAAGTTTGTACACTCAGTTATTCAAAACCATGAATATGGCGTAAATGAAGCTATTTCTCGGATTTTACAACATATTATTCCTTTACTGAATTTAAGGCTTCAACAAGTTTCGAGAGGAAATTATCAGGCCTTATTCAGATAACACATTCACACGTGTAATACTAATTTTCGGGGCAGTTTTTAGGCGCATTCACAAAATTACGAAAAGCGATTTTTAGCTGTGCTATGTCTGTCTGTCCGTCCGTCCGCATGCAACAACTCGACCCCTCTGGATGGGCTGTCAGGAAATTTGATATTTTAATATCTTCAGAAAATCGGACGAGAAAGTTTAAGCTTCATTAAAACGAATACTCGACGTGACGGCAAATATACATTTTTGATCATACCTCGCTCAGTTCTTCTCACAATGAGAAATGTTCCAAACAAACCTTGTAGAGAAAATCGAAACACATATTTTACGTAAAAAAAAAACTTCTTTCGAAAATTGTGCCTTTTATGAGATAATGCGGAAAAACATTTCAAGCCGGACAGGCCACGGATAACAATGTGGCTCATGGGGATTGCATGTTATATACTTAAGGCTACTAACACAAGCTCAGATTAAGTCACGCTTATTGCTTTTCCACGGCAACAATTGTCAGGCGAACGGCCTCAATTTTACTTTATGCATATATCGCCTCTCATGTTATTCAAGTTTCTTTCCAGTTAATGAGTTTTCATTACTTTTACGAACCGGAATCAAGATAGATGTACAGGCTAATAGTTCTTGTTCTGGGGTAAATTTTAAGTTTACTGTATTAGTAGTGTGCTTATAACACTACTTGTAAGTTCACATTAGGCTGTAGTTGTTATGGAGTACTTCTTTGTATTTCGATGTAACCAGAAGTGGTTGTCTTTGAACACGTGCAGTTTCTTAGTCCTTATATGAGCTTGGTTTCGTTTAAGAGTCCATTGTCTTGGTTGAGGGGTGCCTTCAAGGGTCGTATCCCGTCGCGTCTTCTTTACGGTGTGTAAAGTTTGATTTTTACAAATTCTTTGCCGTGGGGGACTTCAAGAACGCTCACTACTTGCAGAGGGATGCGAGTAACAAGTGATCCTTCGATTATTGAGTTCAGTAAAGAATGTCATGACCTAAAGATGACCTAATCGTTGTGGGTCGAAGTATACTATGGTAAGTGCTAATGTAATGATGGTATGAAGTAGTGTGTGTGTGTGTGTGTGTGTGTGTGTGTGAAAAATTAAACTCATTTTTCAGTATTTCATTCACAAGATGCTTTTCATAAAAGCCACAAATATTACAATTTTTATATACTACGTATTTAAGAAAAATAAACGTGCATTACGTTAAAACACAGTAATTGAAGCAATATTATCAAGTTCGTAAATCTTCTTAAAAGCGTAAGTCTGGTCACATTTTCCATAATCCTTTAAAAGTGTGTTTATTCAATAAATTAATATTATAAGTAATACCAATCTTCACATGTTTGTTGGCTAGTTGATTTCTTTGGGCTTCACGTAAGAGCCTTTTTCTCTGATATAAGCAGATGTCCAGTGATATATATATATATATATATTCAGACAGAAATAATTAATTGGGTATTATCCAAAAATCTGCAAGAAATTCAAGTATATGCCTAATTACTCGTATTCTGGAAAGAATTGTTGTAAGAAGGATTCCGTAATTTGAAAGAGTTGACAATTCTTTGAGGAAAGAAACACAAACAAGTGAGCAGTAAACGACATGTTGTGAGGAATATTATTGTCTACTTACCAGCCGAAGTAGACTCTAAAACCAAGCAGTTAGGAAACGTTAGCGTACTGAAACAAAATCTGTGTGTTTCTTTTGTTGTATCCTCTAGATTCTCTATATGTAGATGATCATTTTAAATGGTGTGAAACAGGCATGACAGACGAGCAAGGTCATCCAGAGCGAAATAATATTGTTATCAGCTGAAAATCTTTCAGATATGCCACAACATAAATTAGCTCCTGTTTAATTATCTGGAAAAAAACCTTAAAACTTAAGGAAAAAGTGTGTGACACTAAAATGTGGCTTTCATTTATCTCCACATACTTAGTGTATCGAAATCAGAAACATTTAGAAAAGTTGCGCTCAAGCTAAGCGGCGAGGAAAGCGGAAAAATTTCGTAAAATAATGATGTTATAATTTCATTGAAATTGTCATTGTTTGACGATGTCTACTTCAATTGTTCGGTATAAAATTTCTTGAAAATCTATTTATCAGTTCTCGAGTCGACTCAGAGAGTTACGGCCGAGCCTGTAGTTGTCTTGCATGTTGTAGTTAAAGAAATTTCTGGAAAGCATTGTGAATTTATGGGTGTCTGTAGGTTATGAAAGCATGTGGAACAGCACGGGTATAATTCCACACTCTAAGCCTTGGTAGTATATATTTTATTTATTTTCGTTAGCAATCAGAAAAAATACAGTCTATAAGCTAATGTGATGATTATACAAAGTACACTACGATAACGTGTATTACTATGACGTGGTAGGATATTCATCCAGGGATGTCACTTCAGGTGCCTTGTAAGTCTAAAGGCCAACATCCTTTAGTGTCCTAGTGTTTATAGGTTGTAGTAGTGGCTCTAATAGTGGATTGGGATGGGTTTCCAGGATGTTGTGATGTTTATTGATTCTTTCATGGATGACGTAGCTTACGTAAGGGATATTGAAGTCTGTGTGTAGAGTATGGTATGTTACATACCAGGGTGCATTTGCTATGGTTCTGAGAATGTTGGTACTACATGAAGGTGTGTGGTCAAATTCAATCCACTTCAAGTTTATTCCAGGTTCAGTGTCCAAAATGACCATTACACAGAAGGCTGGGTGGGTCCCAGAGACAGCCTAGACGCTCTGGAGAAAGGAAAGTTATTCCCTGCCGGGGATCGAAGTACATTCGTCAGACATCCAACTTGTAGTTTAGTCACTACCCTGACCGTGTTAGCTCGGCAGCTGCGAAAAACAAAGTGTTTTTAACCAATAAACAACAAGTATTTTATTTTCAATACAATTTTTTTGTAAAGAAACCACGGTTAATGATTTGAGTCAGGGTCAGTTGGCTCAAGATGGAAAGTTCAAGACGTTACAATTTACAAGTTTCTTGAAGCAATGACTTTGGAAATGGAACTGTGTGGTTTTTCTTTCCTTTCTCAGCTTAAGGAACACAAAACATGTTATCTTCCCCTTCATTCTCCTCTCCCCGGTGTTTCGAGATAAGTTTAATCTTTTTTGTTAGTATGTCCTTTACCCTTCTCTTTCTCACCATCCTCTTTTTCCGTCTTCTTCTTCTTCTTCGTTTTCTTTGCCCGGAGAAAGATAAAGCGAGTACAAGATGGATGACCAACCTCACTTCCGTTGCAGTTGCCAGTTTCCGAGTTTAGAACAGTAGATTCTACCGGCCGTAGGAAGGAATGACTGTAAAACAAGAAAGAAAAAATAATAGAACAGGAGGCTAAAGTAACCACCTCTCTCGGAGCTCGGATTACTTTGTTAACTGAAATTCAAGGACGATTCAAAGATGGAAAAGATAACAAAATGGGAAGCATAAAGACGAAGAAGAAGCTCTTTCGCAAATAATTTATTCTCTGAAATGCCGTTTTCCCTAATTTTACGCTTTCCTTCCCCCCAGGTTTTTGTTTCAATTACTCTAATTTATAATGCTGCTTTTGTCACTAATTCTTGGGTACTTGTTTCTGTGGCCCATCCGGCAGTCAGAGTGGACCTTACTGTCTCATGTGTTATTCCTGACGGCTATAACCTTACTAAGTCAAATTTTACCTCTCAAGTTTCTCTCTGAGAAACAAAATATAAGCAAGCTTTATTCCGTAAATTATGAAATTAATTCTTATTTACTACTCCGTTTGGCGTAAGATTTAATTAGCAATAATAACATAGGGATAACGAAATAGTACTATTCTTAGGTTTCTAAATGCGTCAATTGCTGCTGCTTGAGGACGTCCAGCACACTTAGTCAAACATCAAACAGATAGCTATATTTGCCCAAGATTAGGACTTCCCTAGTACAAGGACGTGTTCTGGAGTTCATTTAAAATCTAATAAATTCGATAAATGTATGTAAGAAAGTTCATAGTTGCAGAGAAACACCTTTGAAAGAGAATAATTAAACTGAATTATATCTAAAAATTCGCGTCTTAACACGCAGCAAACAGGCTCAATCTCATTTGGTTAGTCTTTATTTCGTATTTAAGTTGGGGTATAATGTCGACGATGTTATTATTAACATATTTAGGTACTTTTGTGAGGTTGTCTGAGAAGTATGTAATGTATGAATGTCCACAGAGAATAAACTCTTGTTTCTATAAGTGGAGTAATTTCAAACTCATTTTATTTATGTTATTTAAAAATTTCTTTTTCGTGACTAAATCGTTGATATTAATTACAGTTCGTTCTGCTGTTGCCGCCACAGCACTTGCAGAATCTTAACTGTAGCGAAATAATTACGGATTGTTTTAGTTCAACTCTGACGTAACGTCCTTGATTAGTTCTCAAACAATTAGTTTAAATCTGCCGATGATTTTAGCGCCCCAACTGCCGCTCACAGAAACGGGTCTAACAAGGAAGGGAAAGGCGTTTGTGCACCTACCGGTACAAGATTTTAATAAATAAGTACAATACACTTCATAATAACGTAGTGCAGGTTCTTGCTTACGAAACGAAGTATATATATATATATGTGTCTGTATAGAGAGAGAGAGAGGAAATATGCGCTGCTTTATGTGACTCAAGTGTTCACAGTGCTGCTACACGTTCCACATATTTGTGTGTGAAGAAATATTTATACATACATAATACGTGTAAAACGTTTTATGTGCCAGTGTTGCCCGTTGAAATTGAAAGGGTCTTTAGTGTGATAGGGACGTTGTTATTGTTTTTCCCTGAGATTCATAACACTCACAACGTATAGCTACTGAATGTTATACCTGGTGGTACATACGTAACCATTAATCTTGACGCGGTCAAGTCTGATGACAGAATTTCTTACGACCAATCGGCGACAGTACGTGGGAGCATTATGGTCTACCCATAAGAGTGTGCCAGAGATGGGGAGGAGTGAACAACGTGATATCAGTTACTGTTGGTCGAATGGAATTAATTCAGTTTTACCTTCTTATAATAAAACCAACCAGATGCACTAATTTCTCAAATTTATTTTTGGAATAAATCTCTACATGTTTCGGACAGTACCTCTGTCCATCATCAGGAGTTTTTCACTGTAAACACACCAATGGTATATGTCATACAGCTTTGCTGACAGCTTGCGAGCAGGACCAGGAAGGAACTGATTCCGCCCTGATCCTGCTCGCAAGCTGTCAGCAAACCTGTATGACATATACAATTCCTGTGTGTTCAGTGAAAAACTCCTGATGATGGACAAAGGACCTGTCCGAAACATGTAGATTTTTTCCAAAAATAAATTTGAGAAATTAGTGCATCTAGTTGGTTCTATTATAAGAATTTTCCACGATGTACGGCCACTGAACCTCGTATCAGTTTTACTGTCCTTCATTATATGTTTCTCCTTTACAGCACTAAAGTTGACAAGCGATAAAAACTGCCACTTGTCCAATGCGGAATGTGTCAGTATGCACGACTGTGAATACTGCGTACGTAATGACGATCTCTTGTCGGGTATTATCAAAGGCGAGTTTCGGACCATACTGTACCAGATCGGCGACTTTTAGCCAAAATGCGCCCGAATCCTTACAGGAAGCTGTAATTTCTCTCAAGCGAGGCGTGAACGATCACTACAATTAAACGCAAATTTGGACAACATATAAAGAATTTTTAAACGGTTTAAGATGTCAACGACGGAAAGATATCCGATCGAGTTATAGCTAGTTAGACATGTAACGCTTCCTTGTTGTATGTCTCGAGGCTGTATGACTGATTATATCGCACCTAGAGATTTCTGCTGCTGGATAACTACACGAAAGTTTATTCATGAACAAGGCCAAGTTCAATACAGACCGAATCACTAATACCAGGAATTCACACGCCTGCTCATTCAATAATCCTCACGCACCGATGGAACCATAGGCACATCCGATCTGCGGTTAACATTTGCTGCGGTCTTATTGGAAACCAATTATCGGCTCACTTGTACTTGTTGAACGATTCATACCTGAGCGCTACCTCCATTTCCTAGAAGACGAGCTGACAGCATGACACTGTTTTTAATTGACATTTGTCTTCATGTGAGGTGGGAACTGTCACTGCACGAAGACGGCGAACCCCCTCATTTTGTTACAAATGAACTGAACTTTGCTAATGATATTTATAAACCACTAGAGTGGGCGGTAGTGGACAGATCCGTGGCCACCGAGGACACCTGATCCAAGTACTCAAAGGCCCTCGTGCATTCAGTGGAGTCGGGATGATCTGCGAAACCACATAATGAATCGTTTTCCCTCTCATAAAAAAGTCAACACTATAATTTATTAGATTTGTTACGTGATCATTTTTAAGGTTCATACTTTTAATTAGTTTGAGGAGCAAATTTGAACAATTACTTCACTATCAGAATCTTTATTAATTACATAATATTATTTTATTATTATTATTATTATTATTATTATTAGAGTGAAACTTTACATTTATAATCCTACGAAGCTAAATTAAATTAATTAACTGAATGAAATGCAAGCTGTTCCTATAATTATCACGACAGAAATCCTAATTGTTAAAATGTCCTGTCTTTCGAACCATTTACTCTCGGATAGACGGTTTGAAACAGTCGATTCTCAATTAGCTCAAAAAGTATTTAATTTGTTACATTTATCCTATTGCGGAAAAACACTTTGTATTAGACATTTTATCCTCTCGTCTTTGGTCAAAACACAACTTTTGGGAAAGGGGCTGTACTTCAGTTATCATAATTTAAGAGCTAATGTGTTAAGGTCCCTTAAATGTAACGGACTTTTATGTCGGTGCACGAAGAGATCCATCAGTGTAGACTTGAAAAGTGTGCCTGATGGCGAAAGCAAAGCCAAATTCCGGAGCTTTTCTTTTCGACAAAATGGGAAATGAAGAAGAGTGTTCAGAACATTGGTCACTTAAATAACATAGGCTACATTTTCATAAGTCTTAGAACTTAGAGTTATTATTAAAATGTACAGAATCATCCTCGGTTCTTATAAGTTTACTGTGTCTAAAATTACAAAGAGTAGTAGCTTAGTAAATTATAAAGAGATAGGACATCGGGACGGAACATCCGTGTTAATGTAGCAGAATTTCATTTCAAGAGGGTGAGGAAGAGCCGCAAGACCCTCTTGTCAAATGCCTGGTAACTGACTGCAATTCGATCCAAGGACGCCAAGTGTAAAATTTAAGAATTCTAACCACTAGGTTTGTGGCAACGTAGGTTATCCTGTGAAATATTTGTTTCCTACATTTTCTTACTTTCGTTTGTATTACTTGTTTATTATCTTCCTCTTCCGCAAAGGCGTATTTCTGTATTTCTGTTCCTCTATCCTTCTTCTTCTTTTCTTTGTTTATGTCATTATTGGTTGTTTCTTGTTCTCCCTCTTCTGTCTTTTCTTACGTTTTGTTTTATGTCCATTCTTTTTGTATTTCGTGATAATAATTGTGATAAATCTTTGTTGATACCAATTATTTAAATTTCCTTTCACGTAGTCTGTATATGTCAGTCATGAAGGTCGATTTCCGCCAGTGTGTGCTGTGTTACGTTTCCGCAATCTGAGGTCACTTTGAATGTTATTACACTGGGGATTCTGACATATGGACATATCACCTTTAGTTTTTACATAATCTATAACAGTCATTACGTTCCATTGTAAGCTGCGGTTAAAAGCTAGAGACCTAGTGAAGTGTGCCAGTAGTATCAGTTTTAATCATCCGAAGCCCAAACTTCATGTGCATTATACAAAAATAATTCAGTGCGCACCTCACAGGAAACGTACTCAGCTCATTACAAAGACACTCTTTTAATGCGGCCTCTTCAAAGAATCATATAAAACGCGTAAATACACATTGCTGGCAAAATGCGAACTTCTTTTTAACATTAAGTATGAAGTTGTGTATTCCCCATGTATATATATTTACCATTCCTCTTCAAAGAGTTGACTGCAATCTAATCATGATAGAATTACAATTAAAATAACAAAATAATGCGATTTTAATTAAATAGGAGTAAATTAATACTTTATCAGAGGCACATCACAAGAGCAGTGTTTATTATTAATATAATACTTCAATTTCAATATCACAGATATATTAAGCACGTGAAAATATGGCGATATGAGCGGTACACAAATCAGGGTTCGCTGAAATGGGTTTCTGTAAATACAATAATGTTTATCCTTACTGAACATATATGTTACTGGGCAAACCTGCAGTATTAAATTAACCTTTTACAGCCTAGTGGTCTACATATGTAACGACAAATTTGAAACTAATAAATATCTGATTTTGTCCACATATTGCATTTATGTTAAGTGTGAACCTTAAAATGGAGGAATTTTAAGCTCATGGTTCCGTGCATCGTAATTCAATGTTAATAAAATCCAACCAGGTGCAACAGTATGCAGATATTTATTTACTCAAAGTCACTCTACATGTTTTGGGTGTCACAGCACCCATCATGAGGAGTACTAAAAACTGTAACCGCAGCCTCCGGTACAGCTACTTCCCTCCAACGTGGCCTAATCAGGCCACGTTGGAGGGAAGTAGTTGTCCCGATATTATGACCTGTAACGGAGGCTGCGGTTACAGTTTTTAGTATCCTGATGATGGGTGCTGTGACAGCCGAAACATGTGGAGTGACTTTGCAGTGAATAGATATCTGCATACTGTTGCATCTGGTTGAATTTTTATTAATCTTAAAATGAAGGGTTATTACGTACCGATATTACTGTAAATTTTTTTTCTTCCCAATGGAGTAACGTTGTTTTTTCTATGAGGTATAAACTGCGTCTTTAAATATAACTAGATATTAATCGAAAGTAAACAGAAGATTTTTAAATTATATCCGAAATATTGTCCAGTTTGTTTCACATAGGATGAAAAGGAAACGAATTTCTTCACCATCTGATGGAATACCAGATTTTTAAGAAGCACTGTCTTGCATAAAATAAGTACATTGCCTAATACATACTGAATTCAAAACATAGTGTGATTTGGTACCGGGAATCTTGATAAAATGTTATCTAATATTACGTTATTGTTTTACAAAATTTCCACTGTTTTTTCTTTATTGACTGATTTTACAGAAACAATAGCGAATGTTAAATGCTGCTGCATATAAAGTAATATTAAAGTAATATTTCTGTGCCTATATTACCTTCCCAAACTGTCATGGACCCCACATAAAGAGGCCCATTATAGTTGAACTAAGTGCTGGCACTGACGGGTCTAGAGACGCACGAATTGAAATTGTGACAGAGAGTGACTGTTATTCCTAGCTATTGTGCTTTGTGTACTGCTGAATAGTTATGAGGCTGAGAAAAGACAATCTCTCGATACTGATGATACAACCAGTAATGCCTGGGTAATTGGACCGCGATATTTGAACGAAATAACCGCAGCTCGTACCTCATGCAGCACGCCAATACAAGTTGTTGTGAATAGGAAATTTTGTGCATAAAGAAATGGAAGCGTAACGTGCCAATTACTGCAAACAGCAGGAGAGGCAGTGTGTAGACTGCATGTTGCACATTCAAGGAAGCTATAGTTATGTAGGAGTTGCACACTTCCGTTCTTCATCGTTTACGTAGGTCTTTGTAATTACGATAAGTACTTTTTGCTAAAACAGTGTTTATTTTGTGATGATTTGTAAGATATTTAATTTATTTATTCATACATAGTGTTTAAATTATTTCTTTTTTTAATTTCACGACATTTTGATTTTCCATGAAGAGGTCAAGCTTTCCTTTTCGGCATTTTCCCCACCTACAACGGAAAATATTAACTATTGTGAGAAAGAATTAAAATACGTCACCAAATTATTTCACGTTTAATGTGAAAGGGTGTGGAATGGATTTTCCTGGCTCACATTAGGTGCTAGTGGTTATCTCTTGTGAAGAGGATAGCGAATCCTCTTGTTGTTTCGTACAAGACGGTGAACTGGGCTACAGGAGCGAATGGAGAATTTTCCATAAAGCCTTTTTTTATTGCAGTTTTTCCATCTCTACATACATTCGTAGCTACAATTTCAACGTGTCTGATTCTTGGCCGGGAATTCGGATTCCAATCTTCGCCTCCAACATTTGTATAAACCTTCTATATCGAATTCAGAGAGGGAGTAGAACGAGTCCGATGCTGAAGAATCCGTAGTATATCCTCTGCCTTCCCAAGACAACAGAAATACTATAAAAAAATGACAGAATTGTTTGCCCCAAACGGATTTAGATATGGCTAATCCAGTCATACCATTTTATGTGTCCGCTACTTGTGGCCTACAGCCTTCTTGCCGGAAGGCGACATTCTTTTTCTCTAGCAGACATCGATCCACGTTGAAGTTTGTTATTAAACATAAATAATCAGTTCGTAAGCAATCAGTATGCGGTACCACATTTTAGTGGGAATATGTGTATTAATCAGATTACTATATTACTATATTGAATGCGAAAGCTTGTTCTTTTCAGAAGAGCTGTTGTATTAAATGCGAACTTTTACTAGTTCCAAATAAGACAAAAAGGCGACGTTACTCCAATCTCTATCATGGTGTCGTACAGGGGAGTAAAGACACAGTTCCACTAGTTTTTAACCTCGCTAGATGGTGTGAGGGGTCAAATTCACATCGATGCAGCTTTACTCTGGGAATTTAACCTCGTTATTCATTTAATGGGGGAATAGCTGGGCCCTAGAGTCGATCTGGAACTGTTTGGGAAAGGAAAAATTTCTTACACGTACCAGGATTTGAAGTGCAAGGCTTCCAACGTCTACGAACTACGATATCCCGGTTCCACCTCATAACAAACTGAAAGTATTTTTGCTGCAGCTAAGGTAATATTTTTCTTTAAATATTACTAAATAACCTACAAAAGACTAAAAAATTTACTTAATGAGTACCAGTTGATAACTAATAAGATAATTCACGTAATTACTGAGAAGAATTAGCTGGTACAAGTATAGCATGTGATGCTATCTTTGCACTTTATTGACGTCACAGTTACGGAGTTTCCCTTATGCAAGGTGGTTATATCGGTAACAATTAATAGCCAAAAAAATGTTACTAACATTGATGTTAAAAAGATCAACCCAAAACCTTTGTTTCATGCCCTATACAAGTCCAGTATATGTTCTATTTGTTCACCTCCGCAAATCAGATGCTATCCGATTTGGTGCAAAAACTTTTTATAGAAAGGCTGTTGAACTGTTGCAGTCGTTGTTCATATTTCATAATTCAAATTGTTCATGCTTATAGGAAGAAGTCGGTTGGGGAAGGGAGAATCGGTCTTGGTTCATTGGGGGCGGGGGGGGGGACAGGACGTTGGCCCCACTCCGCCTAAAAGTTGGGCAGGCTATTTAAGAATAACGTCACCACCTTGCTGATGTAAGACGGCGATCCGTCATGTTGAAAAACAGCATTCGGTTTGTCGCAGGTACCTTGGACATTAGCCAGAACTCCAGCAGGTCAGGACAGATCTTTCCCATCAACCTTCTTCACCGGAGAAGATAGGCCGGCACAATTTATCACGTTACAGAACAAAAAGAAGGTTTGTCTTTGGGTTGTTTCTTAGGCTTTCAACCACGGCGTGGGGATTTTCACATCCCCACACAGGAACATTATATCTATTAACTCTGACACAAACAATACGTTGTTTCATCATTGAAACAGATTTTTAACAAGAATGTTGTTTATTCTGTAACGCGATCCATCATGGTCACGCAAATTTCAGAACGAACCATCCCGTTATTTTGTGTTATGTGTTGCAACAAATTCAGTCAATGAGGCCTAAAAGCAAGACTTTTCGACGAATTTTCCACACACTTGGTCATGATACGTTGAAATAGTGGCTACCTTGCCTAACACGATCAGTTGTCCCACACTCTTATTTGAGCGACCTGAATTCTTCCTCTTACTTACTTTTTCGAGCCTGCTTAGACATACCAGTGTACGAGTCCCCCCCCCCCCCCCCCCCCCCCCCCGCCCCCCCTCCCCCCCCCCCACACCCCCCCCACATTTGGTGCGTCGTGTTTTATTCCACAAAAAATAACAAAAAAGGGGGCGCGCGCCCCCCCCGGGCGCCCGGCGGGGGGGGGGGGGGGGGGGGACTCGTACACT
>Ga0131853_10006843_pt1 | contig 20586 bp, 11 predicted proteins | sample TergutLab28metaG_FD_92764 | JGI IMG/M metagenome (GOLD analysis project Ga0131853, IMG submission 92764) | Labiotermes labralis P1 segment gut microbial communities from Petit-Saut dam, French Guiana - Lab288 P1 (version 2) (version 2) | ecosystem: Host-associated > Arthropoda: Insects >...
AGAAAAGTGTTTTGTTGTAAAAACGAGAACACAACACAAGCGGGGGGGGGAAAAAAAGGGGGGGGCGGGCTGGGGGCGTTTGTGCCCGCGGGGGGGGGGGGGTGGGGGGGGGGGGGGGGGGCACGCGCTCATGGAGGATTCGCGCATTAGCAGTTTTTAAAAAACGCAGTGTGATACCACGCAAAACTCTCGGACTGTTTTTATATATAAATTTGCAGGTCACGAAAGGTTTCACTGGAAAAATCAAGATAAATCTAATTAGGTTTGAGTTGGTTTAATTTTTTAATTAAATTAATAACATGTCTGATTGCTTGATTATAAGTAAATAAAAATGGACATTTCAATTTTTAATCCAAACTTACGTTTATATACCAAAGCGTTAGTCATTTTTTTGTTTTTGTTCCGCACAATAACTTGTGGGGGTTGGCCACAAGGGTCGCAGTCAGGCTTCGCATTTGCTAAGGCCGGTACTGCAAATTACATAGTTATTTGACGTTAAAGGAGATGGTACATACAGTAACCACTGTCCTTTCAAGGGATAATATTACGAACACTGGCAACTAATAACAGTGGCTAGTAACTTAGCTGAACAACTGAAATTCGCTTTGCGGCATACACGTGGACTTTCTTACATCTCAGCCCACCCAGTGCCAGGGACAGTGACCACTAGGAGCTGTATTCCCAGCGCTTTAACAGTCGGAACGTGTGGCTGGCCGATCGCTTCCCTAAGAGGCGAGGTTAAGAGTGCCTGGAGCTGGATCTCAGCTACAGTGTGGCAACTGTATCGTTCAAGCCAGAAATCGCAGGGGACTAGGGCGTTGAACCGGACAAAAACATGGACCGGTGTGGTCCGCGGAAAGCCAGGGCTGCCAACCTCGTGCCATAGTTAATAGTTACCCGGTTGCTCCTCGAATTTCCTCCTATCTGTATTTTAAGTGATGGTTTACTTACAGTTTTTGTAATGCTGTATGCGATTATCTACACATGCATGCTACATGAAAACCTCATGAGAACGACTCTCTGTACAAAATATTTTGTGATGAAATGTCACAATTCTCAATGTAATATTGAACACGTAGTTAACAGGGCATATGAACTCATTACATGCAACGTGACTGGTGAGCTGGGTGGCAGATCTGAACCCGGAACCTTCCGCATACGAAGCAGAAGTGCAAACCTATCTAGTACGAGGCTCGATAAGAGATTAGGCGACTTCATCAGCACTATTCTGTCACACTTCACACAACACATTATCAGCACTTTTATGTGAATACCTCCTCTCTCACTATATATACACATCATCAGGAATTTTCTCACAAAACGTACAGTTGTGACAGTGCTACGTCATGGGATGTATGGGGGAGAGCTGCAGGCCTGCGATCAGCTGGGCGGCTCAGCCCACAGCCCATCAGCTCAGCCGTTGTACTGTACCTCGAGTCCTCACCGGATAGGAAGCGTGAATGGGTTCAGACCAGGATCGGACGCAGTCGCGAAGGTTGAATACACACACACACACACACACATACAAAAAATGTACGGCAGGATAGACAAAACGGAATTTGCACCCCTCGCCAATTGTTATTATTGTTGTTGTTGTTGTCGTCATGATCATCATCAAAGGCTGAGACTGGTGGAAACACAATGAATGGTAAATGAGAAACGAACACATAGGTTTAAGAGATAAGACACTTGGAAAACCTTAAGTAGCGATGGTGGAGAATAAAAAATGGGTCTCAAAAAGACTGTGGAATTGGAACATGTGGCTCAGAAGAGGGGCCAGTGCCTCCCACAAACTCAACACCTTGTCCATACCTAAGGGTTACGTGGATCCGTACCCTGGGTCACGTGGGATGTGGTAAGAGGTGTGGAGGGGACACCCGGTAGAGGGTTACTACAACATACTCTGGCTACCGTGGCTCTGGTTTACCAAAGCCAAAGTGGAAGGTATTGTGCTGAAGGCTGCATGGCACTGGGAAAGTGACAGCAGTGTCGTAAACGATCCCCTTGGGGAACCGGGCAGCACCCCATTGTGTAGGCCTTCCGTTCGCTTGGGGCTCTGTGGACGGCGATCGTATATTTTCGCCCTATTTCGTGGGAGAGCTCCGTAACTAGGGACTCGTGACAGATATCAATGAATGAATCAACCACTGGTTCCGGAGACGGAGCATCTCTCTCCATTGCGGCCCCGTTGGGGGAACATGGAAGGGTGCTCATTTACCGGGGACTGTGAGAGAAAGGTGAGATTTTTTTTTCAGGGGATGTGTAAATCAGGACTCTGGAAACGGGCATCTCTCTTCATAGGGGAACATGGGTGGAGGGGTTCGTTTACCGGGGAGTCTGAGAGATAGACAGAGGGCTCTGGAAACGGACCATATCTATGGGAGCTCCGTTAGGGGAACCTGAAGGGGGGGCTGCTTTACTGGGGACCCTGAAGGATATGTAAAGGAAGGCTCTGGAAACGGGCATCTCTCTCCATAGTGGCCCCGTTGGGTAAAATGGAGGGGGGCTCTTTTACACCTTGAGAGACAGATGAAGGAGGGCTCTGGAAACGGAATGTCTATCTCTATGGGAGCTCCGTGAGGGGAACATGGAGGGAGGGCTCCGTTACTGGGGACCCCGAAAGATTTGTTAAGTAAGGCTCTGGAAACAAGCGTCTTTTTCCATAGGGGTCCCGTTTTGGGGAACATGATCCTTTTCCAGGGACTTCGAGAGAAGGATGAGATTTTTCTATCGGGAGAACTTTTATTGGAGAATCCGAGAGGCACATAAAAGAAAGCTCGGAAAACGCGCAACTCTCTCCATAGGGGCTCCGTTGGGGAACCTGGAGGGTGTTACGTTTATTGGACACTCTTTAGTGACAAATGAATTAGGGGTCTGGAAACGGAGCATCTCTCTTTGTGGGAGCTCTGTGAGGAGAACCGCGAGGGGAGACTCCTTTACTGGCGACCCTGAGGTAAAGGAAAGCTCTGGAAACAGGCACCTCTCTCTATATATAGGGGCCCTGTTCAGAACCTGGAAGGGGGCTCATTTACTGCGGACTTTGAGAGACAGACGAAGGAGGGTCCCAGAGATATGTAAAATAAGGCTCTGAAAACGGGCAACTCTGTCCATAGGGGCCCCGTTGGGGAACCTGGAGGGGTGTTCATTTACCGGGGATTTTGAGATACAATTATATTTAGGCTCCTTTTCTTGGACCCAGAGGATGTTAGGAACCTGAGTCTGGGGGCAGTCTGGAACTGGACTTGGCATCAGAGTATGGGGCACAAAAGGCCTCTCTAAAGGCCTAGGTGCATTGGGACCGAAACGGCTCAAACCCATTTATTACTCTACTCTCTAAGGAGGCCAGTGGTGAGCTTTTGTGAATATGGTAATAAGGAATACCCAGTTTCCAAAAAAGTTGGGGAATTTCTTGACTAGTTGAAGGACTGTTTGGTTCCTCAAGAACTCTACCCCATGATGTTCAGTTGGTATGAAGAAAATGGAGAATCCTATTGAATTGTGGCTGATTTTAAATGTATTCCACAGGTCTGCACTTTCATGTGGTCGGAGAAGGGGTGGTGCGGCTCCGAAGTCAGCACCAGGAACGAGTGTATGACCGAGAAAACTACATTGATTTCCGTATGAGGCTCCTTGGGGAGCCCGGTGAGTAAAACTATAGACAGTGCCATAACACCAAAATACAGAGAATTTTTCAAATACATATCTCACAGTATATCGTCATAACAACCAAAAATAATTTTAAAAAAAATCCAGTTAGGCAACAAGTTTCACCTTGACATAAGCCACCATCAGGCCTTTACAAAATGCACAATAGATACTCAAAAGAAGTACTATATGTTTTATTTAAAAATGCATAAAAATGAAAAATAGTGAGGGGTAATATATGTAAAAATTGATTTAAAAACCATTGGGAGGCATTAATTTTTAACATGTTGTACATATACAGGTTTTTTTCTTTTGGAGGCACAAAAACATCATATGCAGGCTAAGTATTGTTTTCTATAAACTGATGATGAGTGAAGTTTCAGATACTATCGATTCCAGAGAAAATCTTAGTGAACTTTTCAGATTCTGTTTAATCTGCTTCACATTACCAGTTTTGGTAAGCAATGGTATATTTTCATGTGTATAGTAGATTAAATCACTTGATACATATGTGCCCGGTGAAGGTCAGTGCTATCATAGCATTTCATGTAAATGCCAGTATGTACCTTGACTTTGGTTGTGTATGACTATACACTAAGAAATATATACTTGATTGATAACACAACGGGGATGAATCATCTTAAGTGCATTTTTCATTCAAATAAATGGTAATCAATCTTGCAAACGGGACATAGATTAAACCTATGATCTGTGCACCATCTGCAGTGTGAAATCAAAACTTACTGCAACAAGGAACTGTGATATATGAAGCAAGTTTCAGAAGTAACAGACTGATTAATGATCCCAGTGGTACAAGATTTTACCAGAAGGGTTAATAGCCAGTCAATTTAACACATTTTTCTGTTATAAGAGAAGGCCTATAACACAAAAACCAGTCACTGGGTGAGGTAATGTACTACACCAAAAGGACATACGACGGAGTGCGCATTTATCAACAGATTCTTAACCTTGGCACTAGATGGAGATGAATGTCAGCTTCATACCCTGGCTGCTTTGGCCTTGGTATTCCTGGACTGGAGGATGGGTGGGATCCATAGGAGGCCTGTATGCCATGGAGAATTATTTATGCCTCTGCCTGGAATCAAACACTGATTCCCAGTCATGCAGCATAAGGCCAGCCTAGTCACTACACTACCCAGTCACTGTGATGTACCCCAAGACAGATGTTTGAGCAAATGGCACCAAATGTATACAGCCTGTTAGTATGAATGAAAAATAAACATTAGGTTCTTTAGAAACTGAAGTGAGGTACTACAGAGACTTGAAAAATTACATAATGGATGAAATAGTCTTCATCTTCATTGTTTGAGGCCACAGAAAGAAGTCCTGTGGATTGATCAAGTCCTTCCATGTCTCTCTCCACTGCTGCATCTCCCAACACAGCATACTTCCTCTTATTCCCCTAACACTGTGTAGCCATTTTTGTTCATACAAATGTTGATAGTGCTCACTTCTGCTAGTAACACATGCTTTGGGCTGGGTGACATTGGCCAGAGGGGAGGTCAAGTGGAATATATAATCATCACCACCAAGTATGGACTTCTTTCTGTGACCTTCTGTGACCTCAGTGTGGTACTATGTTAAGGTGCAGTTACAGTCATCTCGCATGTAACACTGGATAGTTCAGCACACAGGTCGGTACCAAATGTTTTTAGGATCCAGACTACCAAACTACATGTCACATCCCATTAGGTTTCATCTTCATATTCACTGTTACAACAATGTCAGGTACAGTATTGTTAAGATGGTGAAAATTAACAATAAGATGCACATACCACACTTCTGGAAAGCAAGGGAAGTGTGTAGAATTTCAGTTGAGAACACTGTGAGCATGGACACAAGGCAAGAAACATGATGTATTTGAAGTTGAAGTATAAATTACGTTGGAAATTCAGGTGAATGAAGCCCATAAAATGAGCCACATGTGCAATATAAATTTCAAGAAATACAAGTGAAAATGTTTATTTGGGTACATAAGAAAATGAAATTTTTTTTAACTCGTGAAAAAAATAAATTAAAGAATTGGAATCTGCATCTTCCACACACGAACAGCTTCCAGCCTCAAGCCCCAACACAGTCTTCACAATTCTACATGATCCATTCTTTGCCCTTTCCTTGTCATTGCATCCAGTTACCCCACTGTGCAGATTCTGCATCAGAATATTTTGTGAAACAACAGCCATACATTTCATTGTCACTTTCTTCTACATCACATATTCCTTGTGTTTAATTTCTCCACTACTCTCTTCAAAGATTTTTGCTTTACTGATATGTGCCTTTGCCAATTCCTGTTAGACTTGAACTTTGCCAGGTAAGGCAGGCGTTATCAGTAGCCTGCTTTAAAATTACAGTTGCCGTGAATTATTTTTTACCTCCTAAATCTTTGTTTAGTGGTTCATTGGAATAGTTATCTTTAGCTGAGATTTTTATATTCTCTCTAATCAGTCTTTTGGAATAGTATCCAATACAACCACTGAGCAATCTGTGGATTTTGAACTGTTGTAATCAAGGTAATTACTGATAGATGAAGAGTGTACTGGAAAAGGCTTCATCTCTCAGTAACTTCCTCAATTACAACAGTTATAAATCAGCAGATTGCTCAGAGAAAAGTTCTCTTATCTACTTTCTAGAAAGTCTACAATGCAACCAATAACTATATACACCGTAATTACACTTCAGTATAAATGGTCAGTTGTAAAAATGAGATCTCATTTCACTTCAAACAATTTTAAGTGTAATAATTTGTCTTAGTATTTTTTGAAACATGTATTACTTGACAATGGCCCATTTTGGCCAAAACATGTTGCAAGTAAATTTGCCGTGTATAAAATAAACATCTGTAGTTGTGATTGACGGTGTCTTTTTTCCGTATTATTATGAATAAATCTGGACATTGACTCAATGTGTCTGTCTGATGCAGGGCAGGGACCTGTTCTGCTGTCTCCTGGCATCCACAGCTTCCCATTCAAGCTCGGTTTACCACTCGGTCTGCCTTCAACATTTCTGGGGAAACATGGCTGGGTCCAATATTACTGCAAGGCAGCACTTCGAGAGCCAAATGGCCTGACACACAAGAATCAACAAGTGTTCATTGTCATGAATCCTATCGACCTCAACTTGGAGCCTCCAATTCTTGCAGTGAGTCACACACAAGCTGACATTTTCTTTATGTTGTTAACAACTGCTACTCTTACAGTCTCATATTTATTCATATTAAACATCAATAACTAATTCACTGTAAAGTCTTATGAACATTGCACCTGGCAATTGGTAAAAACTGAAGACATTCTGGAGAAAATTAGTGTCTCCTCCTTTTGAATTAAAGTTATATAAAAGTGGTTTCGAAGAGTTAAAGAGAAGCATTACCATAAAGACTGTCAAGAATTTAAAAGGAAAGTGTGAAGTAAAAACTCCATTGATGAACCAGTTTATATGCGCATACAATATTCGCTATACATAAAAATAAAATTTGTCATTACCCAAACTCAATACTGCAATGCAGTCCACTTCAACACAAAATACACAAATTACATGCACATTAAGATACTAAACTTAATGCACTACTGATAACTCTAACAAACCCTCCAGTGCTGCATATTGTTACTGTATGCTGTTCATATTTGTAACTACTAACTGCTGTCTTATGCTACAAAGTGATAACCAGCATACCTACCAATAGAATAAGAGCTCTTTTCTGCCATCACATGCACCTGTTTGTTACTACTGCCAACTCTGATTGCTTACACGCATACATAATGACAGAACTAGTGGCCTTTATTTACCTTTCGTATAGGTAGAATTTCAGAGACTGTGACTGCTACAGAACAAAGCCAGCAGTCCCAATCTGTGTCCGGTCAGTAAACTTAACAATGGTATATAGTGACATCAAATGACTGCCTTTCACACGTGGTATTCTTTGGAGGCTACCCACCCAAGTGATACTTCCTCTCCCTTTGTGTGTACTTACAAGTTGATTGCTGCTGCAACACGATGAAAAATATACAAGATACTACAATTACTATGGACATTTGTGGAAAACTCATGTACAGCTCCATGTGTTTTTGATCTGGCTTTATATCCAGCCCCAGAGAAGAAATCCCTGGTACCTACTGGACTGGAGGCTGGGTAGGCCTCAAAACCTGTGTGGATGCTGCCCCAGCTGGGAATTAAACTCTGAATCCTCAGTCATCCAGCAACCCGTCTAACCACCAGAGTGACTGAGATAGCTCCTGGCTCCTGATAAACACACAGTTTAAGTAGACCTGTTTTCATTGGGCTGTTCTATCCTGAGCCTATAACCTGGTCTGGATCTTAGCCTTCTCAGCCATTTAGAAATTGCCAAAACTCTTCAGCAGGAACTGAATGCCTTAGTTTCATTCTAGGAATCTCAGGCTTAAAAAGGGTCAGCATTTTAGTTGGTTCCATTCAATGTATTTAAAAAAAAAGAAACAAACAACTGCAACCCAACCAGGCAGCTTTAAATATATGAGATCTGAAGCCTTCACAGGAAGTAAATGTAATGATGTCTGGCAGCAACCCCATCAAAGTGGAATGGATTTAAAATGTAATAGAAGTCTATTCTGTCTTGACATGGTTGACCGTCTAATAATACTTTCACACCTTCTAATTCATTGGCAATTTTTATGTCATTACAAGTCAGAGTATAACTCTGTTTTGTTGTCTATACCAATCACCATTTTCAGTACTTCAGGTGAGCATGAATACAATGACTGTGTCCATAAATAAATCCACTTTCCCCAGAAAGACAGCAATAAATTAGTGTTTCAACCTCACCACACTGTTGCTGATGATGCAGGCAAACAAAGAACAACAAACATAAGTCTCACACAGTGACAAATTTAACAAACAATAAACAAATGACATCTCACACCAGTGCACATTAAGATTATACTGCAGTGCATAGTTTTTAACCAGTGAAATTCTTAAACAGCAGGCGAAGAGCAAGTCACTAATGCAGCAACAGCATCATGTTTGTTCAAGTCCTTCCGTCCATCTGACCTTGTCATGCTGAAATTCAAAGCAAATGAACACCCCACCCCTCACACTTCACCACATCCAGGAGGCACATCGGCCAGCTACACTAACTCCTCCAACATCCAAAATCCATGCAATGCACTTTGCATTCTTCTGGCATGCCATGCCATGGTTTGGTACAGTATATAGGCATCAAAATTTCAGAGATGGAGGCAGCAGGTTCCTCCAAAATGTTTATGACTACCAAACCACATGATGTCATGCTGTTCCAACGCAAAGATGGATGCAGCAGATTCCTCTGGAATATTACTGTCTACGAAACCACATAACATATCATAGTGGAGATTGTAATCTTCAAGCCTTAAAGACATTTTTCTTCTGTATACTTCCATAGCTTTCAGGCAAAGGATTCTAGCATCAATTACTGTTCTGCCTGCTTTCTTTCTATAAGATAATCACTAATGCTATGTTTGTCATGTTGACAGCAACCATTTCGGTGTGAAATTGAACACAAGCTAGGAGTTAGTTGTGTCAACTCGGGCCCAGTGATGTGTCGTGTGGCTCTTGACCGAGGTGGTTATGTACCTGGAGAAACAATTGGCATCTCTGCCAGTGTCCATAACAAGAGTCGAGTCACAATCAAGGGGACAAAGGCTTCTCTCACAGAGGTAACAACTATGCAGCAAGTAATGTGAGTTAGTTGTCAACAGTACAACAACAAAGATGTGTGATGTTGTTCAGTGGGTTCTGATTTCGTAGATGGTTACAAACATTCTTCTGAAATATCAGTACTCACCTACCAGATTACAACTGGTGTCATAGCCCAGAAAACCACAATATATTAAATCCTTGTCCAATATGGGGGTTACATTTCTTGGAAACAGCATGTCAGTTGAAGCCACATTGGAAAAATTTAATACTGTATGGATATAAAGGGGATACAGGTGCACGGTTGTGGAAACTCAATAAACAATACCAGAAATATACCGCAGTGCTATCGATCTGTCAACATGCAGTCTGATGTGACAAAGATGGAGTTAAAGCTACAGGATTAATAGATCTCATGATGAAAGCCAAGCTGCATATTTACAGTTATGCTAAGTAAGAGAAACCAAGTTGTTTACACAAATATACATACAAAAGTGAAAAAATCTTTAGCTTTTTAAAAGTAGAACTATTTATCGTGTGCTACTACAATGTGTTTTGCAGAAAGAAACTGAATTTTCCATGCTGACAAATAATTGTTCATACATAGGTGAGTCAGACATTAACCAGAATGTATTGTTTTAACACAATACACTATTATTTGATTCTGTACAATTAAATAATTTTTCCACATAATCACTCTTATTTTCCAGCATTTAGTCCACAAAGAAAAAATTTCTATATGCACAATGAGCAGTATAACAAACACAACAATTTAAAAAACTTGTTTGGATATTTTCTGACTCACCCACATATTTATTGTCATGTGCATAATCAAATCTGCAGTGGAGGAGTGTTGACTGTATAAATATTCATCACCATAAAAGTTCAAGTCTTATACAATGGAATGAAAGTTACTCTCACAGAGAAAAATAATAACACTGGACAGTGTGAATCAAATTCCCAGTAGAGATCAATAGTAATTATGACATTGCTAGATAATTCTGTTGTTAATAAAGTCCTTTTGGCCAGACAGCTGCATCAGTGAATTATAAAATCCAACATTTCACAGACCAACTCCATCTCCCTCATCAGGGTGATGTAATTTCCACATCACCCTAATGATGGAGATGGAGTTGGCCTCTGAAACACTGAATTTTTTAATTCACCTGATGCAGCTGTCTGCCTGAGAAGACTTCATTGAGTCCTGTCACCATGAAAACTTAAGACATTTCTTTTGTTATTAGATTCTTGGAGTATTAGTCAATGCTGTTACACTGGAAGATGTACACACATGAGGTGTGTTCCAGTGAAAAAAATTTAGGGATTTTTTTTGTCACAAAGGAGACTGTTAAGAAATAGTCCCCCACAGATCCTGAGGCAGGAATTCCATTCAGACATCAGCCAATATGTGCTCTCAGCAAAGAACTCCCTGGGGTGTTGCCGCAACCACTGCACATTGGAAGTCACATGGCAAATAGTCCAGGCAGTACAAAGGGTAGTCTGACATCTTCCAGCAAATGAAGCACAGCATGTCCTGGACAGTATGGTTCACATGTGGACAGGCATCGTCCTGTAATATGATGACACCTTTCATGAGCATGCTTTCTCTTAATTGTCGCTGAAGGTCTTGGAGGGTTCCACAGAATTGCTGTGTGTAGGTAGTGATGTTAGGGTCCTTGAATGTCAAAGGACTGCAGATTCATGTCAGAAGAAGACATCAAAGCTGCAGTGGCACAGGACTTCTAGCAGGAGCTTAGAGAGTACTTTGTAGTGGGGATCCATCAGGTGGAGTGTCAGTGGACCAGAACAATCCCTGATGGGTTTCGAATAAACAACTCTCACAATACGAAGCAAGATGAGAAACGATTTTATCATTTGTGAGGAGGAAAGCATTTGGTTAAGGATTGCACACTACAATTTAGCTGGAAGGACTGAGGAAAACCAAAAAACGTTGTTAGGTTTGGCAGTTGTCTGTCTTATCTTTAATCCAGCCATTTCCCAGATACAGTTCAAGATAGTAAAAATGCTGTTCTGCTAACTTGGGTGCTGGTGCTGTAACATGAGTTACAAGGTACAAGGTTTTGTGGCAGTGAAAACTAAGATTACAGTCTTCTGGTGTGTAGTTCTAGTTCTAGTTCTTTGACAGTGGTGTAACATGCAAAACATTACTGATGTGCATTACAACTTTTTCCATCATTACTGTGTATAAAACATACAACATGTTTCACAAACAGTTTGTCTTTTGAAATGTTGTGTTGTATACTCAGTGATGATGGAAAAAGTTCTAATACATATCAGTGATGTTTCACAGGGTTATATAGTCTGGTACATAGTTACCAACATTTATGAGGAATGTGTTGCCTCCCTTTTCAAAGCCTTATATACCACATCCACACAGACTGTAATGTTATATAAGCTGTGTTTCTGTCACAGAAATAAAACAGCATGCAGGTAAAATGTAAATGTCACCCAGCACTGCCTACATTTTTCAGCATTACAGAGAACTAGACTAATATCACATGTACACATTTCTTTCAGACAATACAGTACATGGCCCATAACAAAGTTCTACAAACTGAGACAAGGGAACTAGCATCACTGAGTCGTGGCAAGATACGACCAGGAGATAATGATGAATGGAAAAATGAGCAATTGTATGTTCCACCCCTTCCACCTACAAATCTGCGAGGCTGCCACCTAATCAAGATTCAGTATGATGTCTACGTGAGTGCAAAAAACCTAACACATTTTTGACTAACATTCCTCTTCAGATCTGGTCAACCACTCTTCATAAGTGGCACATTCTGATACTTGTTCTTAAGTTGCGCTAGTATTTCATCTTTTCATAAACAGAGAACAGCTTTATGCTCCTCTGTGGTCTTCCTTTGACAAAAGCATCCATTTTATTTACCAATATACATCAAAGATCTAAAAATAAAAAGAGAGGGATCTGCTGTCATTTACAAGTAGTAGCTACAAGGGCAGGCAGGTTGTCACGTAAAGAAATCTTGAGGAAGATGGGGTTTTACTGATGCAGTGAAGCTTGACTAATTCAATCATAGGTTATTTAATAATGCTGTTCCTGCTGCACAGGTTATATAGAATGGAATGAGCTGATAAAAAATGGAAAAGATGCAGTCATGATAAAATTGAATATCCTATGATGGTATTTCCTGCAGAAACAGGAAACCTGAACAAGTTTGTAGAAGGTGAAAGGAATAAAGGATTATCTTGATATTGCCTTGTTGATACAAACAAAATCATGTCACTCAGTGTTATGAATATGATGCCATGTAGCAGAACATACCAAATTTCAGAGAAACATGCTGCCTTCACCTTCAGGTTACTCTTCAAGTTTAACTTCTGAAGAAGGACTCTACTGCAGCAAAGTATATTTTAGCGTATGACATGGTAGATATAATTTCTTCTTTAAGATATGTATGTACAGGATCTGCCAGTGAAACCTGATGGTTTTAAAAGAAGTATTGCATAGTCATTTTTCATGAAAAAGTGTTTTTTATTTCTTTAATAAATACAGATGTTGCAATTTAAGAATACCATAGGACTATTTCAAAAAAATTGTCAGACATGAAAAATAACGTCGTTTAAATGACGACCCTTGTTTTGGACGCACTCATTCAGCCTCCGAGAGAAGTTGGTCATCACCTGCTCACACATTCAGCGAGGTATGGCGTGCATTTCCCGCTCAATTGCATTCCGCAACTGAGGAATATCTCATGGCTTGTCAACATACACTTTTCCTTTGAGGTACTCCCACAAAAAAAAATCACAAGATGACAGGTCTGGAGAGTGGGTGAGCCATGGCACATCACCTCTGTCAGAGATGAGCTTCCCAGGAAACAATCCATAATTCGGTCATAGCTTCCCTGGAAGTATGGGCAGTTGCCCCGTCTTGCTGGAACCAAATTCAGAACTGATTCAATCGACGTCTGCGTAATTCGGGTACAAGGATATTTCGGATCATGACAACATAACGGGCAGAATTCACTGTCCTTGAACGGCCATTCTCTTCAAAAAAAAATATGGCCCTATCACTCCAAACTTAGCCACCGCAGCCCAAACTGTAACCCTATCACAATGTAGCAGATGTTCATGCACTTGTCAAGGGTTGATCGTCAACCAGTAACGAAAGTTTTGTTTGTTCACACTTCTGTTAAGATGGAAGTGCCCTTCGTCACTTATCAAAATCACAAGTTCGGGATCTTCCTCAAACATCTGCAACATGGTCTCGGCAAAAGTTATTCTCCTGCCAAAATCTTGTTGATTCAACTCCTGGACAAGCATTAATTTGTACAGGTGGAAGTTCAAATCTTGGTGTAATATTCACCGAACAGTAGTGTCAGACAAACTCAGAGCTTGCACATGACATACTGCAGATCGACACAGGCTCTGCTCAACAGCATTCTGCACGGCCTCAACGTTTTCTGGAGTTCTGACCGTTCCTGCAGATCCACCTTGTTTCTTCTTTGTTGCAGAAGCCATGGTATGGAAGTTGTGCACCCAAAGAAGTATCGTGTTTTGTGAAAGAATCCTCCCGTGATGTGCAACACTAAAATGCAGACAAAACTTCCACTGTGTGATAGTTACTGATTCGCCGTTTTTAAAAAACATCTCCACGATGAATGGGTGGTGTTGAGGGCCCCACTGCTCCATGGCAATTGAAACTGCAAAACCTTACGCTTCCAATGCTACCCCTCCCATGGCAACTGGACGCTCCGCCTTCATATACTAGCAGTTCAAAAAACGTCAGGTTTCACTGGTGGACCCTGTATTAATACAAGAGCATTTCATAAAAGTAACTCATAAAGTATCCCAAGTGCATCAAAGCTGATCCACCTGTTGTTAACCCTGAGATATGAGATTTGTAATGGTCTGACTGTTCCTGTTACAGTTCATCATTGATCCAAAGAGCTTTGAGAAAGAGATAAAACTACAGCTGCCAATCATGCTTGCTACTTACCCACTGCGTTCACCAGATGGTACCCTGCGTCGCAAGCAGGGCACACACTACCCATCAACACTGCCTATCTTTCGGCCCTGGCTAGATGAGAAGACTGTAGATTGACCACATGCCTGTGTGGCAGAACATACATAACATTATTAACACTCTCAGTGGTCTGAAGTGTAATTTCGGTTCTCAAGGTCCAGCTATATTGTGTGATGAATTAGTTCTCTCTGACACCTTGATGTACACTGCAGTCTCTATCTTCAGGGTGAATGAGTCTTAAATGAGGATTCAGTACAGTACAGGAAATAAATCCCACAATACTAATAAAAACAGTGGGGATGTGGAACATGGTGCTGTCCAGTGCAAAGGGCATTACAATTAAGAACAAAATGAGATAAGACCAGACTTAGCTCAGTTTGCATCAATCCCCTTCATTGTCCCTTGCTCAATGGAGAGTACAACATCCCACACCTCCACCCTCAGTGTCAATGCAAGACTTACATATCAGGTAATATTCTCCTTCTGAGTCATTCACCCTGAAGATGGTGAGTGTAATGTATACCAAACACTGGAATAACTTCATTGCATAACAACTGGAGAACAAAAGCCAAGTTAAACATAACATACAGGCTTAAAAAATTCTATGGACATGAATAACAGTGGTCTGAGGGTTTGTGAGATACATAGGTTGTGAATTACTGCTTACATGAACCATGACTGTTTACCACATTCACATTGCCTTTCTTAACAGCGTGTATCTCAGAAACACAACTTAAAACAACTTAATAAACTGTATTTGGCTACATATTTTCAGTATGTTTTTATATCTCTGTGAACTCAACCATAATGAGCAGTTGAGCACATTTCTGGACCTCTCAACTAAAAATTGGTCACACTCCCCAGCAGGCTGGCAGTTTTGCCCATGAGGTAAGTTTCTCCACCCGTATTCCTGAACAAAGCTTCACATATCAATATTTCAGTGGGCACTGTTTATTGCCTAAGCTGTTGCTTCTGAACTGACATGGCCAACTACTGTCTATAATAAAAACATGTAAAATAAATATACAAAATGACGCATTGGAAATTTGTAGGCTGTAGTGATTTAATAGATACAATGTTACAGTGAAAGTTTCATGTTACGGGTTGGAATGTGTTTAGCAGTTACAAAGAGCAGGGACTATATCAGTAACCTCAAGACAGGTATAGGTGGAAATCCCAAAATGAAGGGTATAACAAATACATGTCTGAGAGGTGAGCAAGTAAGAGAATGGTACATCAAAGAATGGCAAATTCCAACACCATAACATTTCACATACACAACATCAAAGTCAAGCAGGAATCACTCTTACTTCATATTTGGAGATCCTGTGTTCAGAGGGGCACACAGTAGTGCAGTTGGTTGAGGCAGTGCGGTACAAGCCAGAAGATTGTGGGTTCGAATCCTGATGGTGTTATTGGAATTTTTCATTGACAATCTTTCCGGCCACACAATGGCCCTAGGGTTGACTCAACCTCTAACAGAAATGAGTACTAGGATTATTTCCTGGGTGGTAAAGGCGGCCGGTTCGTACAGCTCACAACCTTACTACCTTCATGTGCCAAATGTCATGAAATCTGGGAGCCTCAAGCTCCTGGAAACCCTCAGAGTCTGTCCAGAATTGCTTTACCATTTTACCTTTACCTGTGTTCATAGCTTGGTCCAGGTACTGGTTATCCAGAATGAGGTTTGTGTGCCTTTTTTCAATCCCTCCACACAAATTCTGTGGTGCCAACTCACATCACATCAGGACCACTTCCTTTCATATCTTTTCCAAACCATTATTCACTAATCATCCTACCATTCAACACCACACTTGTATAGTTTGAGCTACTGACAATGCTCATAGGTATATGACATATATATATATATACACACACACAAGCTTCTAACAGTTATGGCTAACAACCTGTCATATGGTTAGTGCATCCTAGCCTGTCTGTAAATTCTTGTACCTTGATTTAACGACATTCTATTGGCTGCAGAAATTATACAGCAATGAATGGTAGGATCATATTAGCTCTAAATATAAGAACACAATGATAGGAATTGTTCATAACCTACTTGAACATACATCGCCCTGGAGGAAATGAAAACCACAAAACACCTCAGTGAGGACAGTCAGTCTGTGAGCCAAGAGTCAAACAAAAAGCACTACAGTTTGCCATCTGGCAATCAAGGAAAACTTGAAGGATTGCCAGGCTTGATGTCTTTAGAGGGGCTTCTGACACACAACAGACCACACAAGGCAGGGTCAGTGAAAGATGAGAATGTGTAACAAGATATCTGTTAACACTAACTCATCAAATATCATAATTCTTCAAATACATCTCTACACCTAACAGCAAAAACAGCCTCACAGACAAATGAACAAATATGACAAGAGTGTGTGGGAATTTGTTGTTACACTCATGTAAGTTACATCTGCTTTCCTTACACATTATGAATTATTTACAGTTTTAATCTTATCTCTCATGATGTATGGAAATATGCCTTTTTTGTACAAAATACAGTAGAATTTCTTTAGTCCAGCACTCATAAAAGTTCAGCAGTGGAGGACAGAAGTCCCAAGACTGGAAGTTCTTACATCTGTACCTTCTGGTGCATGTACTGACTCCATGACATTATCTTGGGTTATGGACCTTACTGAGTCCATCAAGTTATTAAAATGACTTAAAAAAATCCACAGATGGGTAAATTGGGTACTGCTGCCAACAGGATACATGTAACTTTAATGATTCCTCAAGAACTTGAAATAATTAGGAGGCTTGAAAGTGGCAAAAGCCAAAAAGAGGTTGTGGCTTCATACAACATTGACTCATCAACAGTCGATGATATAATGGAACAAAAGAACCAATTACTATCATTTATGGCATAAAGTGAAAATGTGAAGGACATATGCAAGCAACAGACACTGACAGAACCTAAATTAGAACAAGTGGACAAGTTGTTGTATAAGACATTCATAGCAATGGTTCTGAAGGAAAACCCATGACTGGGTCTGACAATTGAAGAAGCTGAGTCATTTTATGATTAAATGAAAATAAATGACAGTGCACATTTTCTGAAAGTAGTAACAAAAAATTACTTATAAGAACTTAAGTCAGTATGGGTACTGTCTGATAGTCCAGAACTTGTCCGGACCTGTGGGTGCAAGATTACAGGAATTCTGTCTACCTTGCATTTCATGTTAGCGTGGTAAAACTTCCTTTATTTTTAGTCTTGTTTCTATAATTCTGTCATTCCAAAATTTATAATATTCTATTTTATTTGATATTGATGTATTGGTCCATATCATTACTCCCAGCTGGCCTCTGGTGTACCTGTTAGCTCCAATGTAAATAACCATATAATTTTCAGTTTTTTCAGTACCTTGCAATTTCTTTTTACTTTCTGTAATTGCTGAAATTTTGATATTACTTTCATTTAAAGTTTTGTCTAATTCTTCTTCCTTTTCTCCTAGCCCTCTACCATTCCAGGTTACATATTTAAATCATAGTACCTTTCTCATTTCCAAGTCATCTTTTGGGAATAATACATCTGGCTTCTTCTTATGAGATTTGTCAGTAGTTTGAATTTCCCTTGAATGGGTTATAAGCCCAAACCAAGGTAAGTCCAGTAGTAGGAATGCTACCTTTAGCCTCTGGACAGGCATGTTTTGGAATGGCATTTTCTCCATTCCTGATGAAAGAGATGTACCGCTCTGACCTGGTCGTCATTGCCTCATTTGTGGGAACAGGGTATACAACAAGAATGTGAGGATTACAGTTGGGTAGGACAGGCTATAGTATGCATCACTACCCCTTATGGAAAGCTGATATAACATACCTTATCATTTATATACAGAAAGATTAATATATTTTAAACAATATACATAAATTAACATAAATAAAATCCCCATAGGTTTATCACTGTCTGTGTTATCATGTTAAATGGCATACTCTTGTCCAGTCCCTGCTCTGTTAATAGTTGCACCCTTGCTGTCCCTAATACCGTATCAATAGGCACACCCTTGCCATGCCCCTGTCACCATGTCAATAGACACTCCCTTGCCCTGTACCTGTCACCATGTCAATAGGTAAACCCTTGCCCTGTCCCTGTTACCGTGTCAGTATGCATGTTACCACATCAATAGTCACACTATTGCCCTATCCATGTTACCCTATCAATAGACATGCACCTGCCCTGTCCCTTTTACAACACAAATAACCATGCCCTTGCCCTCTTTCCATTACCATGTCAATAGGCACACACTTGCCCTGTCCCTGTTACCATGTCAGTATGCACACCTTTGCTCCATGCATATTACCACATCCACAATCACACTCTTGCCCTGTCCCTGTTACCCTTACAACAGACAACCCTGCCCTGTCCCTGTTACCACATCAGTAACCATACCCTTATTCTGTTCCTGTTTTCTTACCTTCATTACATAATATCACTCTGAAATGTAATGACAGTGGTGTATTCTGATTATTACTATGGTTTCCCTACTTATTAAAGTACATTCTAAAACAGTATGTTTAAGAGACTGGCTTTGTCACCATCCTCAAATAAGAAGCAGGGAAACCTGCTTCTCTAACTGCCCCATTGGAGTAGGTTCTTCATCCCTAGCTTACCAAATGACAGAGGCAGAGCCAGCACAAAGAATGTTTGCAGAATCACTCAGTGTAAAAAAGTGTCATACTAATAACCACCATGATACACCAATGTGGCAGAAAAGCTCCTAGCTGAATAAAATGTGAAAAGTGTCAACAGTATAATACAACTGTTTAACCATAAAATATATCATCTCTTCTACCCTGTAAATGGAGGACCCTAGTTTCTCTGAAACAATAGTACATTCCCAGAAAACTACATGCTGTCATGCCCCAGAAGACAGAATTCCTCAACAGTAAGAGTGCCAAACAGCAGGCACATACTGTAATATGCTCACAAATTTTTAATTCTTCACCAAATACTGCAGAGGAAATTACTGGGGATCAACAATTTTGATTTTGTCATAACAGGTTAACTACTGATCCCATATTCTGCATTTTTCAAACACTTCATAATAATTGAAAATACAATGAAGCAGTGCATCAACTATTTTTATTAACATAAAGGAAGTCTATGATTCAGTCAGGAGGGAGGTTGTTATAATATTCACATTGAGTCTGGTATCACCGTGAAACTGGTAAGGTTGATAAAAATGTGTCTGAATGAAACCTACAGCAGAGTACAAGTAGGCAAACGTTTGTCTGACACGTTTCTTATTACAAATGGTTTGAAGTAAGGAGATGCTCTAACACCAATGCTTTTCAACTTTGTTGTACAGTATGCCATTAGGAGGGTTCAGGTAAACCAGGATGGCTTGAAATTAAATGGTACACATCAGCTTCTGGTTTATGCTGATGATACTAATAAATGGGACAGAAGTGTACATACCATAAAGAAAAATGCAGGAGCTTTAGTAGTTGCTAGTAAGAAGACTGGACTAGAAATAAATGCTGATAAAACTAAGTACATGGTTACGTCTCAAAATTGGAATGCAGGATGCAGTCACAATATAAAGATTGATAATAGTTCCATTGGAGTGTGGAACAGTTTGAACATTTAGGAACACCTTTGATTAATAAAACTTCTATTGAGAGAAATTAAGAACAGACTAAAGTCAGGGAATGCTTACTATCAATCAGCGCAGAATCTTTTGTCTTACAATTTGGTATCCAAAAATATAAAATTAAAATATATAGAACTATAATTTTGCCTGTTGTTTTGTATGGGTGTGAAACTTTGTCGCTCACATTGAGGAAGGAAGGTAGGCTAAGGGTGTTTGAGAATAGGGTGCTGAGGAGAATATTTGGGCCTATGAGGGACGAGGTAACAAGGGAGTGGAGTAAACTACATAACTTACTTACTTACTTACTCCATGGTGCAGAGTCCTTCTTGAGAAGCTAACTGGTTTGCAGCTAGTCAAGAAATTCCCCACATTTTATGGAACCCGAAGGTTCATTACCGTACTCACAAGCGTCCGCCACCTGTCCCTAACCTGGGCCAACCCAATACAGTCCACATACCCACATTCCACCTCCTGGAGATCCATCCTAATATTATCCACCCATCTCCGCCTAGGTCTCCCCAGTGGTCTCTTTCCCTCCGGTTTCCCCACCAAGACCCTATACGCCCCCCTCTCCTCCCCCAAACGCGCCACATGCCCTGCCCATCTCATTCTTCTTGATTTTATCACCCGCACAATATTGGGTGAGGAATACAGATCACTTAGCTCCTC
>Ga0131853_10006844_pt1 | contig 20584 bp, 10 predicted proteins | sample TergutLab28metaG_FD_92764 | JGI IMG/M metagenome (GOLD analysis project Ga0131853, IMG submission 92764) | Labiotermes labralis P1 segment gut microbial communities from Petit-Saut dam, French Guiana - Lab288 P1 (version 2) (version 2) | ecosystem: Host-associated > Arthropoda: Insects >...
GACGATTTAGCCAGGAGAGTCCTCCTTAGTGAGCCAGGAGGAAAGCGCCCAAGAGGTAGACCCAGGTTGCGGTGGGAAGACGGAGTGAAGGAAGATGTAGCAAAGCTAGGATGTAGAAATTGGTCAGTAGCCACCTGAAATCGGAAAGGATGGAGGGAACTCTTGAAGGAGGCCGAGGCCCACCCCGGGCTGTAGCGCCATTGGAAGAAGAAGAAGATTATGACACTATGTGTACAGCTTCTGTGAATACTCAAGGTTTAGGCAACAAACAATGTCATCTATGACACAGACAGTCTAAAATGCATGTAACAAAAAACTGTACTTAGTGAAATGAACTAATGGAAGAAAATACACAACATACTGTTTCAGAACAGTGTGAAATGACTGACTATGTTCACTATAAAACTTGCTAAAACAGCTGATGCACACAACTTCTCCTAGTATCTAACTTTGTTCTGAACAAGTGCCACCAATACCTGTTGTCCTCACCTTGTAGAATGCTTATTCAAAACTGATGCCATTTAATGCTCTAAACATTACAGCCATTGACAGTTTTACTTTTACACTCCCAACAGACCCATTTTGTACTGCGCACTAAACACATTCCTTCTCGGTTAAAGAAACCAATCAGTTAATAATGTACACGGCAAAATTTGCTGTTTGTTCTAAGATACATGAATATACTCCATAGGCTGAACACAGAATTTTTTAATATTAAACACTGTCACATATGAAGTACCTGCTAGGCTGTGAAATGAAATTACAAAGGAAAACTGGAGGTCCCTTCGGACAACATATAATGAGCATATTAGGTATATTCATTCTAACAACCAGTCAGCATATTTCTTGCACCCATTGCATACTTTAAATAGCTGACCCTTATATGGCCCTACCAATAAAAACACAGAACATGTTACATACTCCCAGAAAGGACACAGAATTTGCACTCTCAAAAATCCAATATATAGATTTGCATAAAAAGAACAACATACTTATTGATGAACAAATGGTTGAGAAAAGCCTCTCTCTTTGAAATTATATACCAACTCCAGTCACACATACGAACACAGCAGGCTACAAACCGATTGGCACTGCTTCACTAGTTTCAAACATGCAGCCATGCAGTCACATTCAGTCACGGCTATTCATGATCAACTACAGTTTTCAGGTATGTTGGTAGAGATAATTAAAATTTATATAGTGGCAAATCCTAACATAACAAATTAATTACATATGAGCTACATAATTCGACAAAATTTTAAAGCATTTGAAAAATTCTTAACTTTAAAAGATATTTCTTGCATTTTTATATTAATTAAATAAGTTACTTTGCGGTTTCTTCATATACAATGATTAGACTTCCTAATTCTTACTATAATTTAAACCAACATCCACACATAACAGTATTAATTAACAATCAACAGGCAAATAAAACAAATGCTTAATGTATTAGTCTCTTGCATATTGACGAACTGCTGAAAATCCTTCGGTGTAGATTATGTACAGCAGATGAAATTCTAAACAGTAAGTTGGAACAGCTGGTTGATAGATTGAAGGTGTTCACATACTCCGACTATCAACAAGCTGCTCCAACTTACCGTGTACAATTACATTCATTATACATATTCTACACTGAAGAATTTTCAACAGTTCTTCTATGTGCAAGTGACCACTATATTAGGCAGTAATTTTACACAACTATTGTACTCCCTGATGATAGGCCAATACAGCCTGCAACATGTAGGAGTTAATGGTTTTTATAATATTATTGTAAACCTAATACAGTTGTGTGCATTTGTAGGTTAAACTGTAGTATCTGAATTGTAGTGAATAGAACGGAAAATGTGAAATTCTTATTTTTCTTCAATTCTTTTGACAAATATCACTATCAGACTCCCAGTAAATAAGGGGATGGTAGTCAGTATAGCGACTCACTATGGGTTGGATGATCTGGGGTTCATATTTGAGAACATTTGGTACTTCCAATTGTAATTTTGTATCACACCCCTTGATAACAGCCCAGCTACACCACACCACGTTGGAGATATGGTAAAATACTTGGGGTATCCCAGCTGCAGTGTACTCAGTTGGTTTGCTTTAATAATATAATGACTTGTGAAACAACTGTTTTGAACACTGCTGATATGATAAGAGTACTATTGTAACATATACATTTATGAGTAAATTCATTAGTTATGGAAAGACTATAAAAATGTTAACAAAACTATTCCTTTAAAGCAATTACAATAGTGTCCCTTACATTAAGAGTTTTATTCCAGAATTTTCAAAATTTTTCTTTCAAATACAGCAGTTATCAAGAAACAGGAATGCAGGCAAAAGGTCACTATAACCCGAGCCATTATTCTGTGGCTGACCATGCTCAGCTAGGCTTCACACACACACACACACACACAAAACTGTTGAAAACTTATGGTGTCTTGAGTAAACCCTTTTAAAAATGACTGATTCAATGGATAAAAACTCACAACCTGACAGGCAGACTGCAAAACTTGACCAATATTTTTACTGGATGGTTAATACTACCAATCTGATTAAACCTACTGCATTACAGATTAAGTGCTTAATTCTTTATTTATCACACAACCTTCAGAAAGTGCCAATATTCAACTTCTATTTCTTGACCATGACATTCTCTGCACATGAATGATAAACAAAACAATTTGTACTGTTCTGGCATGTTTTCTGATTTACTAACCAAGGGAAGTGGGGCACACTGTTAAGTGTGCACACACCTGCACATGTTGGTACAAACAAACATATCTTCAGATGTGTTGACATCCAAACCAGACTAAGGATTATTACTCCCTCCTTAAACCAGAGAGAGCATATGATTCTGACTCAAGTATTATGCCACTTCAGTTCCCCATTCTAAATAACATGAAAGGCAACATATTGAGTGGATCCTTTCATTGCAATGCCCAGAATACCAAACTATGCCAAGGAAGTATATAGCACTACGTTGTATAAAAGGCGCATTTCTAACTTTTGCAGTTAAACCTAACCGTAATTAAACCTCCAAGCCTTGTGTAGTACTTTTCTTCAGAATACAAAAACATCTTTATATACACTTTCATTGTTTGCCAGTATTATGCTGCACTCTAAATTCAGTAACGTGGATAACATTTGTACAGTGTAATAATTTTTAACTAATTACGTATACATGGAACATGACAGTTCCAGAAACATTTATCACAGACTCATACTCTCAGATCTGTAGAGAAAGTAAGATGACAAATTTATTACCCTGCATTATAAGAGTCATAAAAGAGTAAAGAGCAAAATTCACCCACAAAATTTAGTCAAAAATTAAAAGCAACAAGATATACGCTTAGCGGCTAGAAGGTTACAGTCACGGCTAATTCCTGAATTTCATGGCTCTATGTGTGTCACATGGGCTGAAAAAAACCCCACATCCTTCAGAAATATATAAGTATCATTACAGTTTTCAACGGAGATTTAATGCTTGCTTATTTTCAATATGGAAAGCAAAATCATTTTATAATTTTCATATGTTTTCACGTTCGTAATCCTGTCTCATCGCTTGCTACACTACTTTCTAGCTTGTAACCACGGGGGCAAGAGAAAAGCTCAAAAACAAGGAAGCCAGTAAGTGCCAGGCGTACAGTGAACATGGAGAAATCATACTTCTCACTGGCCCACTCTTCCACGCAAGTAGACATGTCCATTCTGAAATGCTGAAGATGGCCCATATAGCCTCAATGTCAGTATATAAGAAAATGTCACAACATTTTATTATGCAATACTCATTGTTTTTAAAAAGGGACTTCTCCACATTCATCTGCATAATAGGCACTTGCTGGTCATTCTGAATCACATCTGCTATCCTACATGGCTCAAGCATGTTTTGAAGTATCAGACTTTCAACTGTGGCTGATCTCAAGCAAAGCATTTCCTTTTGGCAACTTGCTATCTGCATTATGGACTGTATTAAAGGACAAGGCCCCATAAAGCCCAACTCCAGAGACAGATGGCAGTTCTCTTGATGTCTTGACAGGAACTGAGGATCCTCCCGTAGTACTCCAACCATCCCATGAGTCTCCACTTGCCCTGCAGTCTTGACGTTGCTCATCAATAATAAATGCTGCCTGTGGAACAACCAATCTCAAAGCAGAATCACCCTGTTCCCCAGGATGGGATGAAAGGAAGTATTTGAAGAACTCGTACATGGACCAACATATTGCTGTTGATGGCATCTGGTATAGAACACGAGCGCTTAGCCCTCGGAAATATCCTGAAGGTCCTCCAAGCTTATATACTGTCCGAATAGCATGGATCAGACCGGTGCCCTGCCCCTGTTCAGGCTGTGTGTTCAGTAATGTCTTGCATACATCCAGTGGGGTGGTCATACCTGCAGCAACTGCTCCAGCAATTGCACCGGATACCATGTGAGCAGTGGGGTTATAGTGGCGGTCCTTGTTTGTTATAGTCTGAACAAACTCATATGTCATGAAGTGGATACTTTGGAATGGAACATTCATTGTCAGCTGTGTAGTGTATGAGCGATAGAATGCACGGATTCCTTCTGAGCGGTACACTCGCACTATGCAGTCAAAAACAGATTTATATGGTGAATTGTACATCTGCAACCGCTGTTTCACCACTGATTAGTCACACACATAATAGACACCATGTCCATCCATTAGAGTTCATAAAATTGGAGGAACACACATAATGCACGTGTGTATGTAGCCAAGACCAAAGCATGAAAAAGAATGGAACATAAGCATTAATAAGACACAAAGTAATCATAGTGTACTGATGTAATACACAACAACATCCATTCATGAAAAATTTCATCTTTGAACCCTCAGAATATAAGAAGTGATTAGTTTCATTCTCACAATAAAATTTACAAGAGGATACTACAAGCAGGATGATAATAATGAAGCCAAATAATTTTTACTGCATGTAAGTAAAACTACTACCAGTCCACAAAATTTCCCTTGATAAAAATGCATTTATCCCACTCTACCAGTAATAGTGGTTACAAAAAAGCTGTCTTGACTGTATAAGCATGGGAAAACAAACAGATCATAACTAAACCTTCATCACCTGTATAGAGGTAAATAAGCAAATGCTTTAGTTAAATAGCACATAAAGGAACTCTCTTGGCCTGTTGAAGATATAACGGATGAAAAGCATATTTTGCATCTCAGACATAACAGATGTCACTGTTAGTTGTTTGTGTACTTGGAAAAGGAGTTAAAATGTGTTCCACTATAAAAGTTGTTCTGCAAGTGTTACATAACTCTGAAGGTTCGCTGCATGACAGACGCCAAAAGGTTGGCCTGCATGACCTATCCTTGGCAAATGTGCAGCATTTCTTGTGTTATGCATACTGCCCTTTAGGATCTTTTTCCATATGTAAACAATGCCTTGAACTTGTGAGGGAATACAGCATCACAGGAACGAACAAATATTGCATAGTCTGGTACACCCTGCAGTGTTACACCTCAGGCTCCTCCACTAACAGTGTATTCACCTAATTACAGAAACATGACAGCACTATTCAATGCCTGACAAGGCATGCAAATAAATCCATTCTGGGTCTTGATAACTAGTGGGTTGCCAAATCAAAGTTCCTGTAATTCTTGTCAGATAAGGGCATATTGAAGCTTATATGGCCTTTAGTTGTGCAGCAAAAGAGGTACCTATAAATGGCATATGGTACAATCATAACACCCTGCTAAAACAATGTAAAATAAATTTAAAACAAAATTATTCATGAAAAAAGTGTGCAGAATCATAAACAAGACCAATCCGGAGCAGAAGGAAAAAGGGGCAAACAGGACACCAGCAAATGCATACAGTTGCTGGTGTCCTGTTTGACATTATCTAATTGGGCTAATAAGAGCACCAAAAGGTGCAACAAGTTTATATACCATTTTTGTGACATCGGGTGTATGTTAACTCACAATCATAGAGCAACAACATTCAAGCAGAAACCTCCAAAACATAAACCTATCAACAAATGCATCAGTTTCTAGCATTACCATAAAACACACTAGACAAAAATATTTTGTTAACATATAGCACTGCACCCAGTCAATGTAAATCGAGATGATTAATAAAATACACAAAATCTACAGTACAGTCACTTGGCAGCTACTATGAAATATGGTTATGCATCACATGCCAGGTAACCACAAGCCTGAGCCCCAATTACAAGTACTTACAAACATTCGATCATGTTACATGTGCCAAAGCATCATGTGTAAGATAAATGTTTGAAAAGCAGTGTTCATGTAAGATAGTGCGTAAAATGTGGTTGTAAAAATTCAAGTACGTTCAGTTCCAAACAGAAAAATCAATTGTACAACTGTAAATTACAACAGACACAGTAATTGCTGGACAAAGAAAAAACTGTTCTAAAATATGTGCTCATTGAAGAGAATCTGAATGAAATCAACGCTATACTTAAACATTATGTTCAAAAACCCTTCAGAAAACCTTGCATAAGATATTAGGGTTTTAAAACACCAGAGCACACTGCCACAAAACTCTGAAACTAAAAACATATGAAAGACATAATGCACAAGCTCACTATTTTACAGTTGCTCAGTGACTCTATGGAGTCATATTAAACAGAAAAGATAACATGTCTAGTCTGTTCCTTTGTTGAGGATTCCACCAGTCTGTGTGGAGTCCTAATCAACCTTTAAACAACAAGCTCTAAACTGAAAGAACTGTATCAGCACAATGAGGAAAGTATATAAATTTTGGTGCTTCCTTTATAAAAAATGTGAATATTATATACACCCAAAAAGACAAAGTATGTAATAAATGGCACTTGGCAGAAAATAAAACACAGATTGAGAAGCATGTCTTTAAAACACAGTAAATGCTCTTATTATTTAAAATCTTAAAACAAATTTGTTGGGGTGTCACCAAGTGTGCATCCTGCATACAAGACATCAGTATTCCTGAACTTACTAATTGCATCTTGTACACAGGACACATGTGAAACAAAAGTTGTTTCTCTCCTGCCTAAGTGGCTGATACTGACTTCAAATCATCACAGTGTACCAACAAACAAAATCCTTTTGTGTATTATACATTTATTGGGCAGAAATGGGAATAGCTGGAATCAGTTTCATTTTGTGGGTTACCGTTAACAGCTTTAAAAACAAAAACTGTACCTTCAGCTGGGTTCATGATAGCATCATGTAGTACAGTTGCAATGCATCCGGCTGCACCTGTTAACCAACAGAAGTATCACAATGACAGCCACAATTCCCAGTATAACAACACAATAAAAATAGCCATTTTGCATACATTGGAAAACTGTGCAACGTGGTATGTGGATTAGTTAAGCATCTTTATTGTACCTTCATGTCATATCCTGCTCAACCACCACAAAAATTCATATTTCATTTGTTCGCTAAGACCCACCAAAAATAAAAAATTAAATAAAATAACATAATATAATATAATCCTATCTCTTTTGAATATGGAGAATATACATCCAAATACAAACAAGACAGGCAACGTATGTATGACGTAACATTAAGGCACACTCATGCAACCATTGTTGCTGTGGAAGTGCAATAAGTATTACATATTCTGAATGTGTGTCTGTAGCCTTATGTACACAGCATGCAATGTGCATGCGCCATATTGTCACCTGTGGCCTGCCTGGCTGTTCCATATTTTTCCACATTATCTCATGAACGCCATGATTGTCGAAAAAACGTTACTGAACATAAAATGTGTGTTTTGATTTTTACTACAACCTTAATCTGAAACATTTCTCAATGTAAGAAGAATTCAGCAAGGTATGGTCATAAATGTATAATGGTCTTCATGTAAAGTACCAGTTACTCTTGTCATATTGTAATGAAACTTGACAGATTTTCAAACAATACTCAAATACCAAATTTCATAAAAATTTGTCCAGTGGGAATAGAGTTGTTCCATGTGGACAGACGGGCAGAATAAGAGGCAGACATGACAAAGCTAAAAGTCACTTTTCCCAATTTTGCGAACTTGTCTTAAAAAAAGTCTGGTTTAACTTTACTGTAAACAGTGACAGCAGATAAGTGATAAGCAGGTTAGGGCTGTGGCTGCATGCCATCACAGTGTAAACATATCAACAATTCAATTCATCAAGAAAATAAAGATAAGATGAGGGCAGCAACATGGACAGTGCTCCACTGAAGGCAAAATATATGTGAGAGTAATCAAGACCCCTTTCTTGAAAAGATGAATAGGGCTGTAAGACGAGACCCAGAAAGCGTTGTCAGTCAGTGGTGCTGTGGTGAGGGAGAAGGCCACTTCAGTAAAGGCTGGTCTGAAAACTGTGGCTGAAGCCTAAGAATCTAGCAAGATCCACATTGTTCTTGATTATGCCCCCAGGCATCTACAGAATCTTTCCTTGTCCATTCAAATATCCAAGCTGTGTACCTGCCCCACAATACCAATTCTCAGTTGCAGATGCTTAACTAGGTCATCATCACAATGTTCAAGCGCTGTTAACACTTCCTGCACCTTCCAAAACATAATGGAAGGAAGAGATAAGACCTCTGTTAGCATCAGTAAATGCTGGAAATCATATAGCAAAGCTGAATTCATAGTAAACATAAAATAGTCGATGCAAGAGCTGAGGTCCACAGCTCTGAATGGTTATTACATCTGGCCAGAAGCACATGAGGACTTCTATAGCTACCCCAACTGGCAGGACAAAAATATGGAACACTTTCCTGTTTGCCAATAAAGTGCTATGAGTAGAAGTCCCAGATATGAGGCTCAGAAGTTTTTGACTGCCATGTGCTGTGTTAGTTGGGGAGGACCCTGAATAGCTATCAGCACTCAGCAAAACAGAAATTAAGAAGTTTTTTATGCAGTTGTTCAAAGGACTCAGCTGGCAACTGGTCTACTGAAGGAAGGCATCTAGATGACACATGACTAAGATCATAATTTCCTAGAATGATATGAAAGCTGGCATGACACCATACAAGGTGTATAAGGACATGCAGCAGAAGGTGAAACAATCAAACATCACATCTACCTTCCCAGAATATTCTAACTTCTCCTCTCCCATACAGCCTATGTCTTTTGATTATCCTGACAACACCAACACAAACATTTTCATGTTCATTACTCATCAATCCACATACTACAATGTTTACCGTCTTGGGTTTCAAATACAGTCTTAATTTCACACACTTGGTTTGACCCTGCACAGGATTTTAAAAAAGTACCCACCCACCCCCAAGTGACATGCATTTGATGCATTGCACATCTAAAGCAAGTTTATACTTCCCATAATATCATACTGCTAATTCCCAAACTCTGAAAAAAATTAAGATTTGTAAACAGACAAGATCATACACGGATCACCTGGTAATCCTCCCCACAGTTCACACGTACATAAAATCCAAAGATTCAAATTGAGACATTGTAAAACATGAAGTCCCTCGATGTTCAATACCTGGAACTCATTTTTTTCTTATATAGCCTATTATCTTAAAACTAAAAAATATTTTCTGGCCCCAACCAACAACTCTCAGTCCTACTTCATATTCTTGGTACATGAACCACACAGTTTAATAATCACCTCACATGCAAAAGTTGACTAGTTACACTGTTGCACAAATGATGTCTTTGTCCCTTGAACAAGTCATCTGAAGCCAATAAACTTATTTCAAATTCTGAAAAAATAAGCTACATAAAATTTGCTGCTAACAACACATCATGCATTAATTCAAATGCAAGCCATGTTTATGGAATAACAAAATTCCTTTGCCTAAAAACTAACAATACTTCACACTGGAAAAGTCACACAGAATCCATATTATCCAAAAACTCTTGACGATTAAGGTCTTAAAAGTGAAGACAGGCTCAATATGATACTGCACAATGCTGATACCTGTCTACCAAATACATGGCATCACGTGTTCATATCACCACAAACCTCATATCCCTGAACCACGTTCCACACACACACTGCTATGATGACAGTTACATCATTCATGAAAATGGACACTTTAAAATGATAGGAGCACAAATACCGTGCAGGAATTTGCTTGGACAAGTAAATTTTATGCAGTGACGCCTAATATTTGTGGGTCCTCAAAATGGAGCTCACACCTAAAATTTTGAAGTGGCATCTAGAATTTAGGGAGATTTGTGAACCCCTGCTTTAAAATTAGTTCATGCTTATTTCCACTCTGTAAACCCATTTAGAGTAATGTGGTGGGTAGCTTCAACAGATGGAAAGAAAGTGCTGAATATCTAAAAACTGGAATAACAGCATGTATTAAAAACAACACATCTCTCTTGTAGAAATTCAATAAAGTCAGCATAGCTGCACTCACCATAAAATTTTTAATATCCTCACTGTCTTTTCTTGTGCACAAAAAAGTTTCAAACAAACTCAAGACACACATACAGACACAAGACCAAGTATGAGCTCCACATGCTGAATGCTTACTTCATCAGTCATTAGAAAGGAGTGTATTGTAGGAGATTTAATTAAAAAATCCACAGTCTATCATTAAAAGTTGCCATAACAGTACTTAGGCCAGCATAAAAAGATTCTCTGATATTTAACTCCTTCTAAGCGGAATAATTTTCTACAATCAAAATTTATTATTAACAATATATATATATATATATACATATTTTAAGCCAGTGGTGTATTTATGTACACACACTTGTCTTTAATTAGTGTTACATGTAGTGTATAACACTGATAATGATATAAATAAGTTTCAATATTTTGGGGTGTGTATAAAGTGCTTTTAACCTTTCTGCAAGTAAAATGGGTGTGACTCCTGGTTCTTCAGGATTGATGTAAGATTTTCTTCTTTATGACCACATTAGTTTGACCCTTTATGAACTTTCCTCTGCTCTTGCTATAAAAACATGCAATTTATAAATTTTATGAAAAATATTCATTTATTTTAGTCTATCTTTGACCTCAATCCTTTGAACATTTCAGCTACAATGAGTTTAAAATGACAATCATTTTTGCTGCCCTGCTTTGGGATACAATTACAGGTACACAGTGTGTATATGCTACACTATTCAAATATTCTGCCAGTGTTACTAAATCTTGACATCAAGAACTTACATATTAATAATTTTTATAACAATACACATCATCAGGATCAAGAAAATCTTGCTTCTTGATGCACATATCCCATAATAGCGATTTAGGAACTCATTCAACCATTTGTGTACTAAAGTTACAAACCAGTACATAATTTTAACATTGTAACAAGTAAGAAAATAGCTCACCATATGCTAAATGATTTGACTGTGTTGTTCCTTGAGTGAGGGTGTCTTTTACGTACTCATAACATGAGAAGTACAGTGCATGGGCAGGTCCTGCACCCATCACAACAGCACTCATTCCACGTACAGGCCGGAAGACACCTTCATTTTTAACCATACGTAACAATGCTTCTCCCACACCTCTGTATGCAGCATTAGGTGAAGGTGACAAATTTTGCATCCGTGTCTATTTAACAAACAAATTGAATCCAGTTATAATTCATAATTACAACGCAAGTTTTCATAAACATACAACATAATTCTACCCGGCTGTCAACTATAATAATAATAATAATCGTAAATCATGCTACAAGCAACGATACAACTGTGTATTAGTATCATGTTTGTAACGTAATATAATTTAGTAAATGGTCATAATTATACAAAACCTTAATAAAACATAAAAGGTACATGTGTGTACCTTACCTTGACAGAATCAAGTGGATACATTACGCAATGTTCCATTACACCAGCAACGGCTCCAGCCGTCATATGGGTCACAACATTTTGAGTAGGAAGTGTTTCATAGTCATTATCAAAGTCCATAATAGTCTATTTATGAATACTGACACTTCACTTGACACGACGTATAGGTCCTTTATAATAACCGTCTTTATAAATGAATTGTCACACACCCTCACTACAAGAATAAAGTCCAAAATTAGATATGCGTTTAAACCCACACACTCCACCAAGACTGCCTGTACGCTCTTACTTTGCTGTACCCGTTTATCTCTGACTATTTCCGTTCTCTGTGATTCACATGGCCTACTCGAAGAGTCGTTCTAGTCTGGCAAAGTTAAGCCGAGAGCATTGATAACAGTAGATGTAGCAAAACAAGGTAACGCTGGCCCTCGAATGAAAATGAAAGTAAAGTAAAGTAACCAGTCCAACTAAGTAGCTGCTTATTTACAATAATTAATAGATGTGTATTCCAGTTCGAACATAATGTGAGCGTAATTTCCAAGTTCACATGTGGTGAGTATCAGACGCTAGTACTGCTGCGACGTTATGTCTAATGTTCGGAACTAAGCCAGCCGCGAAATTTAATTGCATCAATGGCACTGCGAAGAGGGCGGGGCAGGAAACGAACACTTTTGTGCAAGATTAGATCAACGTATGCATTTCTAAGGCAGCTTAATTTGCATATTTTAATATTTTATATGTAAGACCAATTGACCTACTTTCTAAGGAAATACTGGGCTGCCCCATTTCAAACCCTAATTTCAAAATGTACCGATAAAACACTCTTTCCGTTGAGGTTATTATACTGCACCGTGTTTCATTGTTACAAGAAAATTAGTTTAATAAACCCGCATAAAATTTTTCCCCATACCCACAAAGATGAAATGTCTTGTTACCTAAAAAGAAGAAGAAGAAGAAAGTTAGCATATTGCAGCAAAACTCCCGCTTCAATTATACTCTTGTATTTAGCACCGTATGTCACAAAGGTATACACTAACGTTGCAGTTCACTTGTACCTTGGTATATTTCCACGATATTACTTAATGGTTGACGGTTGCTGCCTTGTATTGAATTGCCCAGTGTAAGAGTGACAGCAAAATATGCTAGTCATGCATGAGCACTTAAGTATCAGCTATTAGATAATTTACTAATATTCCAGCTTTGCCATTGAATTATGGTTTGTTTTGGAACGAAAATATAACACACCTATCGAAAATTCTGTTTATGCACGAAAATATATTTGTAAAACGTATTATAATGTTTCAGGTCTCACAATAAGGTCCTGGATATAGATCTATGTAGGTAAGCAGACAAAGTTAAATACAAGTGGTTTAACAACACAGAATTTGTAAAAAGGATGAGTATTTAGTGGAGAAGTGGCTATCACCGTGACAAGCCGGGATTAATCGGCAAGTAGCTGCAAGCGAAGGATAAATTGAAATCAGTATCATGTCGTAGATATACTCATTTAAAATCATCAATATCTAACCGTCTTTGAACCCATGGCAAATCATCCGTTGTGTGCATGCAGGCGAGTAAATCAGTACTGCATGCGGCTTCTTGCATTCGTGTACAGGAAAGCAAAAGAAATGTTAGATGCGATGATTTCTCTTGATCAAGGCCTGCCAACGGGACTGTTCTTTAATTATTTCTACTGCTAATATGTGTAATGTTATCAGTAACTGTGCCCGTCCCGAGTTATATTATCTCCCAACATTTGCCGCTAAAAATTACGCATCATTTTCTCAGCTATAAAAGAAAAGGTAAAAGAAAAGCTAGAGTTCACCCTAGAATATACCATGGAGGCACAGAGAGGAAGTAGAGGTATAGTTCTACTCTTTCTTCAATCACGGCGCTAAATGGGGGCAGGTGGTCAACGTCACGCCCCGGCCTCTTTATCCCGAGGAAAGGGACATGCTATGCGTTATATAGGAGACTGAGTGGGCCCCTGGGCCAGTCTGGAGGGGTGATGACAATCTTGACCCCACCGCGATTCGATTCCCAAACCGTCCAGCCCCAAGCGAGTAGGTACACCAACTACGCTAGCCAGGCCCACTTTTAACGACAAGTAAAAAAGAACTGATGAAATTTAGAGCCCTGAGGTAAGGACGCCAAAGTAATTACCAGATTCCCCACACTTTTTACCTAGGGAACGAAAGAGGACCAGTTTCCGAAACACTGTTTTCTTTTAGTGCTTTTTGAAACACTGGCAGATGGGCAACTTGCAGAAGCTAAGTAGTATAAATTATATATATATATATATATATATATACTTACATACATACATACGTACATAAATACATTTGCACAACCCTACGGAATTTGAGCACTGAAGGCGTTACCTGCTCTATTAGACATAGTACCGATTTTATCAACTTCCTGTCAAATAAGTGTTCTCTTTCAGCTGAAATTTCAAACACCTAAATTCCAGTACATCAACATGTAGACACAATAGACATAGAAATGAGCATTTGATTTATGCGTTATGTAACCCCTTTGCTTGCACCTATCATGAGGGTATAGGGCCACTTGACGTAAATGACTGTTATGCCCTTCGTTTTATTGTGCCGAACATGCCAGAGATACATTTCATGGTAATAAGTTACAGAGCTAGAACTGTGCTGTGCTGGGTTAGTACGCAGCTGGTAGTGGTACTTTCTTATCGACCTATGGGAACAACTTATCAGTCCTTCATATAGGAGATCGCAGTTTTCATCTACTTCTCGGCGGGGGCCTGAAATCATGCAAGTGACAGAGCGTTGGATATGGCGGAGTAAAAGAGTGTTACGAAATTGTAATAGGATTTTTTTTCCCATGGCGTGACAGCCCCTACTGGGCTAGGACCTTCGCGCCGAAGTTTCGTGATCACACTCAGACATACCACACTCGGAAGGACGGACTCCTGTTTGAGTGTTCAGCCCGAAGCAGGGACCTCTGCCTCACAACACAAGGCTAACAACAGACAGACAACCGTATCCCCGGTGGGATTCGAACCCGCAATCCCAGCAAGCGAGCGGCCACATACCCACGCCTTAGACCGTGCAGCCACTGGGATCGGCTGGTAATAAGATCATAATTATTAACTCTTATTAAGTGTATGAAGGCAATAACTTTAAAACAAACAGGCCACTCAAGAGTCTCTATACTCGCAAATTGGAATTCGCCTGGTGAACCTTAAGTATATCCTAGGAATAGATACATCAGCTTCGACTGACCGAAAGAAATTCGAAAAGAAATGCATTAAAAACGCAAATCACATGACCGCCGTGCTAAGATGCTGGACTGTGCGTAAATATCTCCCCCCCCCCCGACTATTACAGCTACAGAGCGGAATAACGTAAGCTGACAAAGCCTGTCTCCCTACACAGTAATGACTGTAATTTTAAACCGTTTTTTAAATTTAGTACAACATAAAGGAAGAATGGATGGGCGAGGAATGTGGTACGTAGGGACAGATAAGAAATTCGTACCTAATTTTGTTTCGAAGATCTGAAGGGGAAGACATCACTTGCAAGAACTAGGCGTCAAGAAAGAAAATATTAAAATTAATTTCAAAGAATTGGAATCGGGCGTTTCGTGGATGTTTGTGGCTCAATGTAGGAGCTAGTGGCCGTCTCTAAAGAATACGATGGTGAACCTTTGGGTTCCATGCAAGAAGAATTTCTAGACTAGACGAATGGCAGATCCTCAAGAAGAATCATGTTCCATGCGTGTATTAAATTAACGAAATTCTGTACATATTATTTTGGCCAGGAGACGGAGTAGCTACAGACTAGACAGTCCGAGATTCAACTCCCATTAGGGGCGAAACCTTCCTCTCTTCTGCAAAACGTCCTACCCAGCCTCCCATTCGATGGGTATCGGGGTCCTTTCAAGGGTGTAAAACGGACGGGGTTTGAAGGTAGCCACTCACCTCAATCTAGTAACGAGATTAAGAATGAGTGGATGTATACCTCTACTCCACCTATATGCTTTCATGGAGTGGACAGGGAAAATTTACTTTTATCATTTCGATCACTTAAGTAAGTTGCACTGAACAAACATAACTACATAAAATTACATCTTTCGGACAGATTACTTACTTACTCCATGGTGCAGGGTTCTTCTTGAGAAGCTAACTGGTTTGCAGCTAGTCAAGAAATTCCCCGCATTTCACGGAACCCGAAGGTTCATTACCGCTAGGAAAAGGTATGTAGTCAAACACAACTTAATCACTGAGGTGTATTTAATGACTGTGATGGAAACAACTACATGTTTCGGCCTGTATTGGCCATCATCAGGTTGTCTAGGGAACTTAAGAGTTGGCTATATGCATGCGCGCGCGCGTGGTGTATAGATCTCTACATACGCATGGCTTGACAAACCGAATCGAAGCAGGGGTCAGATAAAACACTATAAAACATAACAGGTACAGATGGTAGTACAAAATACATGAATATAAACTTAGACAATAATTCTATTTATGGAAGGGGGGGGGGGGATTCATTACCGCACTCACAAGTGTCAGCCACCTGTCTCTATCTGTAAGACAAATACAGATACGATAATTTCCTTATCAAAATCCATCCGAGCTGGTAAGTAAATGTCAGCTGAAACTTGCGATTGGACATAAATAAACGAGTTCTTCGGAAATAAATTTTTAATATCACACACTGATTATGACTAGCAACTTTTCAAGAATGACTCTGCTCCATGGAGACTGCTAGTTAACTGTACGTAGCTATTTAGGAAGATTTAATAACATACGAGTAACAAGTGTGATATGTGTGTACACACTTTAGTCCCTAGTTGTATATTTCTCTTACTGACATAACGACAGAACTTGCGTGAAAATAAAGATAAGATAATATCCTTTTAGGCTGAAGGTTCAGTCAAGTAGCAGCTATGATAACGTACTTGTTTTAACCGAGATAAAGAACGGTTTTTTGGTTTCCTGATAACGATCCAAAGCAAAACTATTATGAAACATCGGGTTTAAAGAACTCCTAAATAAATGACTCGGGATAACTATCGTTAAATTGAAAAACCTCTGAAATAAATGACTCGTGAATTATTGTACCAGACATGACAATGCTCTCTTTAAATCTGCTAATACACTCTTGTCACAATTCACAGAAATAATAACGCAAGATTATCGTCAGATTAACATCCGTATCTGTTTTGGACCTTAGTCGAAATACCTCATATCCTCTTTCAGTTATTTTCTTCGTTATAAGCACACCTGTTAGTAGGCACTGTCCCGTCAGTGAGCATTGATAGCCCAGTAGGAAGTGCCTGTCGGTTATTTCTCCATCAGCATGTCTAAATCGGCTCTGAAGCCAGCCCACCTTCATCCCGCTCGGTAGGTATCGGATATTCTTTCGCTGAGGTAAAATGACAGACGTAAAATGCTACCAGAACGCACGGAGCTGCATCTCAGAGAACGGTCCTTATCTTTGTCACACTTTCAAGAACTTAGGTCACGCTGCCCGTTCAGGTCTCAGCATTAAAAACCATAAGTGTCTTTCACGGGCATCTTGTATTCTTTTTCCTTTTGGTGAATATGTCATAATAGGTGTGGATCTGTCCAACCTGCACACATCTCTCATTCATCTACTCTTATACTTCTTAGTATGTAAGACGGTGGCGTTCCCAGGAATTTTGTTGGGGGGGGTGGTTCAACAAATTCAGTTGAGGACGGAGAGAACAGGAATCTGGGGGAGGTAGCCCCTTAGTCAGGGGTTCTGGAGGTAGCTGTAATTTGGTACAAGAAATTTCGTTTCATATATTAAAAGTTTCTTAGTTTTTGGTACTTTAAGACTATTTATGACAACCAATTTATTTGTTATTGCTAATGTAAAACAATTGCGAACCTAGGTAGTTTTAGAATTTTACTGACATTTTCCGAACATATTGGGGTGTTGGCGTCCTAAATTCAGCAATTTTTAACAGTTTTCACAATCGGGTTGAGCTTGGCACGATTTTGGAGGGCCTTCGGAATTTGGGGGATGGGGTGATTTGAACCCCCCCCCTCGGTACGCCACTGATGTAAGACAGTATAATTTTTAACTTTCCATACGTTCTTATAGCCGGCCCCAGTGGCCGCGCGGTCTAAGGCGTAGGGCTGCGGCCGCTCGCCTGGTGAGACTGTGGGTTCGAATCCCACAGGGGGCATGGATGTCTGTTGTGAGTGTTGTGTGTTGTCAGGAAGAGGTCTCTGCGACAAGCTGATCACTCGTCCAGGGGAGTCCTACCAACTGTGGTGCGTCGTTGTGTGTGATCTAGAAACCTTGTGAATGAGGAGGCTTTGACCCACTGGGAGCTGTCGCACCAAATACAAATAATACGTTCTTATAAATATCGTACAACTGGGTATTTCGGGAAAAACGTTGATAAAAGCATTTAAACCCCTTCTTTCTGTTTTCCCCGCACCACACACAGACCTAGAGTCATGCGAATTTTAAAAGAAAAATAGACTTCGGTATTGTGCTTGTTCTGAAAACCATCGTCAATTATTAATTCTCGGACATTCGCTGGCTTCTGTTTAATTCAAGCGAAAACAATTAAGGCCAAAAAAAAACTATGGGACTTGAAAGTTGTGTTTCTCTCATTTTCTGCAAAATTGTTAAAACTATTTTTCGCTCCGATAGATATTTGGCCAGTTAAATTCGATATGTTCACAGAGACGCTTGCAAACCTGCGTATAAAGGGGTACACTCGAAATTAAACCTGAGATGGCTCGACATTTTCCTAAAATTATCCAGTAGCCACTGATAAAAATCAGCGTCTCCGTTTTTGAGTTGTTTCTTACGTGAAGACAGATAGACCAAAGGACGATGTGATTTTAACAGACCCTTCGCAGGAATACAAACGCGCCTAAAATATGTTAGGCCTGCTTTATCTACACGTAAACCCTGAATCTTCACACATTATGTCACGCGTTTGGTCCTGATGCCCAACTTGCATAAAATTTGTACAGAAAATATACAGCATGATTAAAAAAGATGGACTCAATTTTGTACGTCTATATTTCCTGAACTGTACATGATATGTGAATGAGCTACAAAACATTTGAAAGAGGAGAACAAAACGTTTTAAAATATCATCAGTAAAATGCTAGAGCGCTCGTCTAGCGCACAGCCGTGCATCAGCGTCAAGTGAGAGCAAAATGGCTACTATGCAGCAAAAGAATTTTTGCGTTCGTGAGTTAATTAAAACTGAGTAGGCGACTGCCGTGCAGCGTGCGTTTCGTCTTCGTTTCAACATTCAACCTTCAACGAGGAAGAGTATTTGTCGTTGGAATCACCAATTTGAGCAAATAGGCTGTCTGTGTAAAAGCAAAAGCTCCGGCCGACCACGTGTATCAGAGGAGAAAGTGAGATGAATTCAAGAGAGTTTTGAGAGTAGCCAACACTAGTCAACCCGTAGAGCGAGCAGAGAACATGGAATACCGCAACCAACTGTCTGTTGCGTGTTGAGGCGCCATTTAATCTTCAATTGAGTCCATCTTTTTGAATCGCCCTGTATTTTGTCTTACAGTTTTATTTTTTATTTTGGAAGAAAGTTAACCTAAAAAGATTGTATTTATTGAAAAGATGTTTTGTTCTGTGTCTGTCACATGACTGTTTCCCTCCCAGTGCTGCACGCGTATCGTCATTGAACTTCTTATTCATTGGCTTAAAAGGGAAATACTCCAAAACAGAATGTTGTATATCCCCTCTATCCCCCTCACCCCTAATGTAGCAGGTTCACTTTTTAGCCATAATAATAAAGAGGTCGGAAAAGAAATAACATGGAACCTATTGTACGGTGAAAATATGACAGATCTTTTCACATGAAAATTGAAAGGACTTCTAGACACTACACAGTGTGGCTAAATTGTTAATTGTATCACGTTGACTAGTACAACGTCGTATTTAATTTCGTAGCAGGGTTATTCAATTGATTCAAAATCAGTTTAGCCCGTTGCGACATTCTTCCTGGACTTATTCATTCGTCGAACTTGGTCGCGCATCCCAAAATAATCAAATAACATGCATCTCTGTGTCAAATTTTCTGCATATTAGGAAGTGCAGGGTATATGTGGTATCGAAAGGTGTATGGTTTCTTACGAGTTTCTCGGTACTGCCGTCTCGAATTGTATAACGCAGTTAGGCCTGTACTTTGCCCAACAAAAAAATCCATATTAATTGTCGTGGGATTAAACGCGAAAATCCACATTGATAAGTAGGCTAACCGCCTCAGCTACTGTACGAACATGCCATGTTAAATGGTTACATGAACATCAAAGATGATGGGGAGGGACGTAAGTATGTTCTCAGTGCGATAATCCGAAGACAAATGGAACCATTTAGGAAATTTACTCAGGGCATAATTCTTCTGGTTCTTCAGTCTGTTAGCATTCTAATAAAAATTTCTGCGTATTTTAGCAATTCTGCTCTGCTCTCTTCGACATACTTAGAGCCCATCACAGTCGACTCCTATTTTTAGATCGTCAACTGCTGAGTCGGCTTCAGGTCGTACCTCAGAGAGGACACAGCAATTCTCCATTCAAAGACCACTGACGTAGCTATATATAGGCGTCAAGGCAAAGTGTTATTTTTATCTGAGCTGAAACGATCACGACTTTCGTCGTCAGGGTTTAGTAAAAGACTCCATTAAAAATTTCACAAAAATTCTACCAGTGAGAACCGAGTTCTTTCAGGCGGAAGAACGCGCAAACGTTTCATGTGGTGAAGCTAATATTTGCCTTTCGCATTTTTAGAACACGCCTAAAAACCGAAATCAGTTACTGAAAACCTCGCAAAATTCTATCATCGAA
>Ga0131853_10006846_pt1 | contig 20584 bp, 14 predicted proteins | sample TergutLab28metaG_FD_92764 | JGI IMG/M metagenome (GOLD analysis project Ga0131853, IMG submission 92764) | Labiotermes labralis P1 segment gut microbial communities from Petit-Saut dam, French Guiana - Lab288 P1 (version 2) (version 2) | ecosystem: Host-associated > Arthropoda: Insects >...
TATTTACAAAAGAATATTTCCCTATATCCGTCCTTTGCCTCCTACTCCTAATTTTCCTTTCATGATCTACCCTGCTCAGATAGTGTGGCCATTCTAATCTGTCACCAATAGGCTTCCACGCGCATTCCCCAGAGTACGCTTTGAAGAGGGCACATATGCGTGATAACTTTCTACGCGACACCAAAGTTTCCCAGTTTGGACTGTTCTTATGATGTGCAATTTGGCCGCTTTCTTTTGCACCCTGTCTGACGCACTCATTTGTCCCTCCCTGTACGGATCCCAGCACGCGGCCCCATATTCAAGAATCGGGCGTACAAGTGACATGTAGGCTAAACTTTTGGTATTACTATTACCCTTTTTTACTATTCACATTTTGAAATGTAGTGCTTTCCAGGCCTTTTTCACCACGTAGTTAACTTGATCTGCCCAACTGAAGTTGCTGCGTAAGATTATTCCTAAATATTTACAACTGCTCGCTTCCGGTATTAATGTGCCCATTAATGAATAATTTAGTGGACCCTTTATTCTAGCTCTCGTGAAGCGAATTGCCTTACTTTTATGTGGATTTATTTTCATCGCATTTTCAACCGCCCACTCCCCCAGCCTGTCCAGGTCCTTCTGCAATTTTTCCATAATGAGTGGGGGTGTCAGCCCCACGCCCTGGCCGCCTCTACCCCCCCCCCCCGGGAAAGACCCGGTACCCATTGTACAGGAGGCTGGGTGGTTCTTACCAGGTACATGGTAGTATAAATCAGTTTGGGGTCTCTTTTTTTTCTCTGTCTTGGAGGGCATGGGTACTTGGAAATAAAACATTATGAGATGCCTGTAATGCAACAGTGATACTCTGTAATCTGTGTGAGGCTGACTAATGTGTGTGTGTGTGTGTGTGTGTTTGTGTGGATTCCACACTGAGAAGTTGTGCATGGCTGCCTGCCTGGCTGTGATGTAGCATATGTGGATTGTATGTCAAGAAGCTGTGTGAAGCTCCTAAACATCCACCACATGAAACTCCTGAAAGAAGTATGTGGTAATGTACAGGGGTGCTTATTAGTCCTTAGCCCAACCAGGAAGGAAAAAAGCTAAATTCCCTGCCTTTTATGAAACTTGGAAGTTCATTACCACATTCACAAGAGTCCACCACCTCTCCCTACCCTAGCCAAATCAATCCATTCCTCTACCCATCACACTTTTGACAGGTGCAGCTTGTTTCCTTCCTGGTCGGGCTAAGGACTTATTAGCACCCTGGTATTTGTAGGAGATAACAAGTAGGACATTCGTGAATACTGGGGGTGAACATATTTCATAATTTCCTGTTTTGAATCTGAGTTCAGAGACTGTGTGTCCTAAGTACTTGCTTGTCTTCCTCATTGTCTCCATACCCATAATTGATAATAATTCTTCCCTTTCTCATCATCTCCTACATCTGACCTATGTAGATGATAAGTAAGACAATGCCAGAATTTTGACACTGTTTATTCTGTGCACCTTGACTAAGTTATTCATTCGTAAATGAACGAATGTCAGAACATTAACTGTATGAACTTCTGAGGTGGTGGTAACACTGATGGTCCTGAAATTGTCTCACACTGCACTGCAATCAAGTCATTGGCTTGTCTCGATTATCATTGCAGATTTGTGTGGAACCCCAGGATACCTTGCGCCTGAGGTGCTCAAGAGCAGCATGTTTGAAGATGCAGATGGCTACTCGAAGGAGGTGGATATGTGAGTGATAGCAGTTTTGTTCAAATCATTGTGTTCTTCCTGTTTTACTTTTCCAAGAGAGCTGCAAATTGTGTTATTTGAATTCCATCAATCTTCAATTGTTTTGTGCTATGAATTACAGTTGATTGTAGATAAACCAATACAGTATTCTTTTTTTCACTCTAAATATTTTTGCTTGGTGCTTCTTTTTTTGATAATTTTATTGCTAGAATACCCTGTAAGCTCGGGTCTTTACCTCTATAGATAACTTGTCATTTCTGCTGTACTGCACTGTTGGATGCAAAGGAAGCTATGAAACTTGTTAAAGAGATGAAAGCTTTGTTGACAGGTGCCGGGGAACATACAGATTTGCAAGACATCAGCAAAGTGAAAAAGGAGTTAAAACAATGAATCCCGACATCATGTAATCCATGCAAGCATGCGCACCCACACACACATACAAACACACGCGCGCGCGCGGAGGTAACAATGAATGCTGTGCAAACAAAAATAATGTTACAGTGTTTCATTTTTGTATCATGCAGTTGGAAGTGTCCATTTTAGTTCATGAAATTTAGCTTCATAATGAACCTTATTTAACTAATGTTTTCGAGCAGGGTTTCCTTTAGCTGATTGAGACTTTCTTTGCCATTACGGAACTCAAGGGTTTATGACCATTATCTCGAAAGCTGAAACATTGGGTGACTTTTGTCTCATTTTTCTTTCATTACAACGTAGTCCTGTAATATCATTTTATTATCATCCTCCCATCTCTGCCCACGTTTCACATGTGATATCTTCTTTGGAGATTTTTCCAACTGAAACTTTCCAGCCATAAGTAACTTAATGTGTATTGTGGTCATATTTTAGTTAGTAACTAAATGGAATGTACTGCATTAAACTCAGTACAGTCTATGTGGAAATAGTCACACTGCAAGTGTAGTAGGAATGTCTATTTTATTAGATTAAAAGCTTGGAGAACAGTGAAATATGGTTGCTTGTTTCACCCAAAGATGTATAAAGTAAGTGACTTTTAAAGAGAATAACAAATGACTACAAGGAAATGATGAAAATCTCTTTCAGTTAGGGAACTTTAAATGTATGTTCATGCATGTGGGTTTGTCACATGCAGGCATGCGTTTGTAATTTATGTAGTGGATACAACATGATGAGATAAATATGTATGTTAGAGGGTTAAACATACTTAAACCACTGAAGTATTAGAGAGGACAAGAAAACACTGTTTTTATAAAAAGTTCACTTAAGAAACAAAGTTGTTGTGGTGTTGGACCAATGTTTATGTCAGCAGCATAAATCTGGTTATAAAATTGCAAATTTTGGTAGCTGAATTTTCAGGACAGCCTCTGAAATTATAGCCTAGCTAGTAAAAAGCCCATTGATATTTCAGCAGTAAGTTTTGATGGTTTCTGTGTCCAGTGATGATTTCCACAGATAACATTACATATGATCTGTTCCCATGTGTTGTACTGCTAGAGGAATGCTGTAAGTCGTAGTTTTATGGGCCATGAAATATGGAAAGCTGTTTAAGATACAGCTTGCTGGATGTTATAGGCAGAGTACGTTGTTGCATTCCTGACCAAATATAGGTACCTCACGACTGCTTCATAACTTTGTACACTTTTACCGAATATTCATACCATGAAATTGAAGAGTTTTTAAGATATTTTGACAGATTTTTTTGACAAAGTGTAATGCTGCAGTACCACCCATGGTATAGGTACGTGTTGACTGCTTCATAAAGACATTGTTTTCATAAATTACTGCCATCTGGCGTCCTTAATTGTGAGAATAACCGAGGCTTGATTGAAATACACCATCGAGTGTCATCATACTGTAAGCAACTTTGATTACTCATGCTTTAAAATATTTTTATTGAGTTCATCAGGATACCAGAAAGTAATTTTTTGAGCATTTGTTGCAGAACATGGTAACCATCACTTTGGTTGTGCATAGTTTTGCAGGATGACAAAGAGCAGTAGTTATGGTCTGCAATTGTTCAGACTCTTGAATTTGTGAAGATAGAAACCTTCTTGGTTATTATGCCATGTCAATTGTTAAAACAGTTACAGAGGTTTCAGAGGAGTGCTATGACAACCTTGTATCTCACAGCATTGATTTGCAGATTGCTTAATTGTGAAATGTTACTTTTGGAACCTTTATGCAGTAACAAGGAACAAGAGCTATAATACTGTTTTAACATCCATCATTTTCCTTTAGGTTTATTTTTGCAATGAAATTTACTGAATGTCACAGTGCTGTGGTTAAAAACTCCTACTTTGTATTTTGAATATCCCAGGTTTAGTTCAATTCTGGCTGTCCCGTTTAAGGTTTATTGTGGCTTTTCTCATTCTCTTAGACAAATTTTAGTTTATTCCTTAACTTGGGCCATGATAACTTTCTTCTTCCTTCAAGCTGCTATACAATTACTTGTAACATATGGGATGATGATGTACTGTTAAATGAAACAGAGAGTTCTGAAATTAGATCTTCAATCCTTATTTACATATTTCCTTTTAATATTGCTTAAAATCCTGGGAATTTTGCAGAATGAATTTTTTTCTTTAGCCCTGAATACAGGATTCTGTACTTTGCAACTCCCAGGACTTTGCAGGCCTGTGATAAGGAAGTCACATAGGGCTTGGCGTTTTGTTAGTGTGTCATAGATACTATGCTTAGATTTTGTGATCTTCTGACAGGACTCCATATGTAGAATTGCCCGTCATAATATTTTCTTCTGAATATTGTCATATAGTGCTTTGCCATTACAAAATATATAAGACACTCTCTTCAGTGTAGATCATCTGTCTGTGTGTGTGTCTGTGTGTGCATGTGTGTGAATCTGCATGTGAATGTTTGCTTGTAGAGGTGTGTGGGACCCCTGGCTACCTGGTTCTGGAGCTGCTTCAGGCCACTATGTACAATGGCAGGGAGGGCTATGATCAAGACATTGACATGTAAGTACACTGCAGAACAGTTTAGATATAATGCAGTAAAGTTAGTTTGAAGATAGTAACATACTTTTTTATTTTATGTTGCATAGATACTTCATAACATTACAAACTACTAGTCCCTCTAGTTTGGCAGTTAATCCAGTCAGTGTTAATTGAACTCTATACAATTCAACTGTAAGTGTGTTACAATTTATAAAACCAGTTAACCTGTCCTGCATATTGATCAACACCAGGTTGTCACATAACATTGAATCACATGCAGATTTTAACACACATGCAGTTATCAGCATTGTTATTACCCCTGCTTATACTGATTTCATTTCAGTGCCATTATATTTTTCTCCGTCACTTACATTACAACATTTTTAAAATTATCCTAAGTAAAATTAATCATGGTTGTGATGTGGTTCGGGAGTCAAGACTTTATAATGGTAGACTGTCATAATGCTGTCCAGGTTGCCTCATGTAGCTGCTTGTTATGACGTGGTTGCGGTTATAGTAGTTGTAATTTGTGTAAGAACTGTACACTATGCATTGCTTGCATATTCTGAATTTTGTTTGCTGTTAAATCTCATTACTTGTTGACAGTGTTATGTTACTTAGCAGTTTCCCACTAAATAAAAAGAAAATTTTAGAGAAGATAGAGCTATTTAGAGACACATCATCTAAATAATCTCCGTACTCACTCAGAAATTAACGGACTGTCTAAGTGTCTGCTAGCATCTTGCCAGTACATTTATGACTGGTTACAATATTAAGCTTGGCTGATTGCTGGTTTTTGCCATATACTGCCAAAGATGCATTCTACAGAGTAAGGCAACACGGTACACTTAACTTCATATTCATTTTCTTTTTTTTTCCAAAAGAGAAAGCAATCTAGGCGCAATGGGTTGGGGAACATTGTATGACTAGATCATATGTCTGCAGGTGATGAATTTTATGTCGAGCTTTATTTGCTGTGGCCACATGTTTTGAACTTGTTTGTCTGTTCATGGAATCGAGGTGCTTGCAATCATCATGTATCCCCACCATTTGATTCTGACCTGAACCAGTTCTGTCTGTTTAATATCCTCAACTTTGGGAGATCATTTTAAGGATGTACATGCATGCATACATTTCTGTATATACTTATAGTATTTAGTCAAGTAATTGCCCTACCTTAATCCACCACAGTATGCTGTGTTACTGTTCAAATATGTGAAAAATGATCATTTTGATTTGTTCGACTTCTTTTGTGGCTAAAGTTTCAGAATGTGTTAAATAGGCTGTTGTGGATGGCTGACAAAGGGTGGTTATACATTTTAGTTGTTTGCTGTAAAAAGGTGTTCTGTTACAAAATATTACACAGACCTCAGAGTTAAACAGATGCTTGGGGGAGATGAGAGTAGTATCCAGTGGTAAACTCTTGTAATATGGTAGTAAACCTTTGGGTTCCAAAAAAGACTGGGAGTTTGTTGACCAGCTTAATGGCTGTTAACCACTCAAGAAGGACTGTGTGGAGCAGAGTGATTTTGAAAAAATGCTGATGCAATTACAGGCAGGTCTTGTTTTATGCCAGGGATGTGTTCCTGAAAAATGTTAAGGAAATCGAACACAAAATTCCCATTTAAAACGTTGCATTTCCTAGGGGTAAGGGATTGACAACCTCATCCTATATAGTGTACAGCTATACCTCTAGTGAACCTATGGACCTATAGAGTATACGTATGCTATATTTACAATACACACACACACACACACACACACACACACACTTCTACACAATATATTTGTTTATTTCTGATACAATAAAAATGTAAGAGACACTTCCATAGTTTTTGGTACATTTCATTATGATAGGACTGTGGTTGTCTTGCCACACTAACAGTTTATTTTCTGACTTAGCACGTTCAGTAATTCTGCCAGCATTATCATGAATTGTACACATGCTAATGTGAGTGAATCTAACATTACAGCATATGTCACCAATTCTTTCACGTTTTTCAGGTTGGCTTATTACATCTTATTTCTCTTCAGTACTGACTGTCTGTCAGCGATTTTTCACTTGGATTGCACTAGGTTAAGTAGATTACATTTCCCATTCATTTTCTTACCAAAAGCCAATGTTGATGAAGCAGGAACTATACCAGCTGCATGCTTGTGTCACCAATATAATCAATCCGTACACGTGACTGAGGGAACGACAGTGACAACCCTTTTTTGCTAGCCTCCAACACAAGACACATGTGGTCACATTTTGTCTGTGCCAAATCGCATTGAAACCAAATAGTATCGTGCGTCTGTGCCAGATTGGTCTAAACCGAACAGTAGCACGCAAATTCAAAAAGTGGTGTAAAATGTTCAGTCGCATTAAAGCAAAATCGTGCAAAAGGAGATTGCGTAAAAGAGACTTGCCTGTTTTTACCATAGTAATAGTAATGGCACTGACATCTGACACGGTATGTTGCAATAGGGGTTGTGGATTTCTTAGTACATGGTAAGAATTTTGACTTTTATGAAGAGATGCACTCGCATGTGTGAACACACATGGAAAACACCCCTGAAAATTCATTTATATATTTAGGCAACAAGGAGTGTTATTGCATTTTTAAGACATGCTGCATAATCTCTTGTTCTTTTATTTTCACAACATGCCATTTATTTCATAATTTCATCCTGCCTCTTTAAATAATATGTTTTTCATAAACCATGGGCTAAAATTTAAATACCCACCACAGCATGATAAAGGTTGATGTACCTATGCTTCAGTCACCACTCATGTATGTGTGTGAAATGTCAACATTTCCTTAAAAATGAGGGTTAGCTTAGATTACTGTTGCATAGATGTCCATGATTGTATGTCTGTCAGTATTATTGTTGTTGTTTTATTTTATTTTTGTAAAGCTTGTGCTGCTTAAACACAGATTATATACACATTAATCTTTTAGCATATAGCCACAGAGTTTTGCATCAATGTCATGTTCAGAATTGTTGACTTCAATTATTTCAGATAGTGTATAATGTGTAGGTGTGTTTATGTTGTCGTGACGCCAAACTTCACATGCTCTGTTCCAGTTATTCATAATTTTCACCATGAAACTGCAACTTAAACAAAATTTTCACATTGCCACTGTGCTGTTGTATTACACTTGATTAATTGTTATCCTTAACAAAAGTTGCATTATTCTTCCAAGATCTGTTACTGTATATTTATCTCAGGTAAATGGCAGTCATATCACATGTGCTTGCATACATTTTTGCATGTGCCATGTTGTTATTGCTTGTAAGAAATTAAGAAGGTGTGGCTTTGGAGCATCCATTGATGGCCTAATGTTCATTCCAAGTTTCTTGAAAAACAATGAGTTGTTTGAAAAGTTGAAATGTGTGCACAAGCACACAAAGACACATGCACACACTCACTGTCTCTGTCTCTCTGTCTCTGTCTTATACACACACAAACACACACAGATATATCAAGGAAAGTGAGCTCAAAATTAGTCCTTAAGGGAAACTTTTACATCCATTCAGGCAATCCATGGAAGTTTTCAGAACTGCTGATAGACATCATATAATTTTAGGCTCACCAGTGACATCACTGTAAATATGTAGAAATGTATCCTTCTTATTGAATTACCTGGAATAGTTTCTGTGTTTCACACATTAGCCTGGCTGTCATTAAACTCAAATGCCAGTTCTTATTCCTCTTGGTACTTTTTCTTTTCTTACAAGGATAACATTCATTTTAAACCAAAATATGTCCAATTAAAAGGCTGCTGCAGATAATTTTGTCTGGTCAGGTCATAGCAGAATGGTTTGTATTGCAAGCCTTCAACACTTCTGTCTGGACTGTCGTGTGTGCCATTCTCATGGGAAGTGGCCACTCTGCTGGCACTCGTGAGTCCTTCTGGTGTAATGTGAGGTTGAGAAATTGTTTCAGTGTTGTGTATTGAAATACAGAACCATCATACAAACAGATAATTTTCTTCATTCACTGACTTATGTTGCCTTTTAAGGAAAGTCACTGAATATCGCTAGAAAAGATGATGTTGTTTTCAGCGGTCTGAAATAACTGTCAAATTTCCATGTTTTATATCCAGTTGCAGAACCATTGTACACTCAGATCATTGTCTTTCATTATCTTCATTGGCTGATTCATGTTTCCTTTTAAGAAAAGTCACTGATTATTGCTGGAAAAGATTAATGTGTTTTAGGTAGTCTGAAATAACTGCCAAATTTTCATGAGTGACATCAGAAATACATACTTTAAAGTAAATGGCAAAGAGCTGAACTGATGGTTTGGCATTGTGTGGGTAGTACATAAATTTTGTCCCATAAACAAAGGAATAATTCTCGGAAAAGTCACAAAACACTACACGTTCCCCTGCTTTGCTAATATATTTCAGTTCATGGAAAAGCATGCTTGGCTGTCAAGCCATAAGGGAATGTCATAATAGGACTGGTAATTGATCTACTAAAATGTAAAGGTTGCACTGGTTTTGTGATGTTCACACAGATTGGTCTGTCTGTTGATAACCACTATATTCAAGTAACAGTTTGACAAACATTCTTTTCAGAAATGTTGTCAAGGATCTCATTTGTGATGGGCCAGAACTCCGTGTTCCCGGAGTCACACATAAATCCGGTTTCCCGGAGTCACCCGTAACTCCGGTTTCCCAGTCACCCAGAATTCCGGGTTCCTGGAGTCACCCTGAAATCCATGTTAATAGTCACCAGGGAATCTGGGTTCTGGAGTCACCCGGAATTCCGGGTTATTGGGCCACCCAGAACTCCGGGATCCCGGAGTCCCACTGGAATACCTAGAAATTCCAGGTTGGGCCACCTGGAAACTCTGGGTTGGGCCACCCAGAATTCCATGTGACTCCAGGAACCCAGACACGTCACGCAGGAACCCGGAGTTCCGGGTTCCCCTGGGTGACTCAGGGTTCCCGGATTTACGTATCTGAATTTTATCTTTATAATATATTTTGTATAAAATTACCTCAAATATATTATCTACCGTTTGTAATTCGATATCTCATAACTTTCATGCACTAACAATTGCACATGCAAACCACTCTAAATACTAGCCTGAAGATGGCTCCATATACGAGCCCCAATATGTAGCTAGAAATAAAACTAAGACATCTAATAGACTGAGAGTTGTGTATGACTGTATAATTTCATAATTTTATAATTTTGTATTCAAATATAACCTTTTCTTTCACAAGCTGTTTATATTTACAAGCTGGAAATTTACTCGCAGTTTACTGATACTACAACATTTTGGCAGGACGCTTTCACTTTTTTTTAGGAAGGGAATATTTTTATGACACATTTCTTCAACTGTTAAAATATTTTTGGATCATCATTTTTTTATGCTACTGGTATTCGTTTGTTAAGTGACGTTTGAAAGACTTCTTTCATGTCATGCATGTCCCATTTTTGTCAGTTCATCTATTGCATATTTCATATCTTCCAATCTTCTCATTTTAATCAGCGATTTGTCAGGCTCAGTAGACTGTCACTGTGTGACTGGACAGATGCAGGACTATCTTTGTCACCATTATACCCTGTCAGAACTTCTTGAACATTAGAGCTTTTACCCTGTACTGTATCAGTTGTGGACTGTAAACTGTGTATGGTCCATGTCCATGCATTAAGAAATATTTACCCTTATATAGTAAACCAACAAATGCACACTAATGAAATATGCTTTATCACATAATAAAATTCACCTATCTGTTACATTCCCTTTTGCAATCATCATCATCATCAGTGTTCTTTACAAGTATACTGCTAAAATATAACAGTTGCCCAAACTGCATAAGTAAAACCACATAATGTTCCAGTGAATATCTTAAGCTGTCCCTGTGGTCATTAAATGTTGGATTATATTATTATACAAACAGTTAAAGTTCACTTTTTTTATAAAAATAAAATTGGGTGTGTTTTTGTTGTTTGTTAATTGCAGATAGTTGATACATGCCCTGCAATAAAAATGGCATAACTATAGATATAAATCTCTAATTGTAATATACAAACAGTTACATGTTCAGTAAGATGGTTGTCACTATGATAACATACCTGTTAGATGAGAATGGTGTGTGCTGCAGGGGAGATCACTGAAGACTAGTGTGTGGAGCGTTGGTAGAAGGAAGGGAGTAAAATGCTTGGGGTATGCATAAAATATATTAGAGTCCAATAAATGCACTTTAATTATATTGATATACTTTTAATGTATTACGGTCACAAACATGTTTCAGCCACTCATGTGGCCATCTTCAGGTGATTTCTTTGAGAACAGGAATATAGATTTCAATTACGCAAGAGTTGCCAAAACATGTTGGTAACCATAATACAGTAAAAGTACATCAATAAAATTAAAGTGCTGTTGTTGATCTTTAATACTTTCTATGCATTTAATTAATGCACAGAATATGGTACATATCCAACTGCTTGGGTTATTTTTATGCGTATGCATGTTGTAGTTGTAGATCATAAATCAATTTAAAAATTTTATTTTCTTTTTGTGCTTGTTTGTTTTTGATCATATTATTATGTTGAAAAAATTTAATGTAATAGTTTTCTGAAACATCCATGTGTCTGCCTTTATGTACCACTTGTAACCATGCCATATTGGTTACAGAGGGTCTGTGTTCATGTATATTGGAAAGAACATTGTTGGCATATGCTGATTCAAGGTTGTTAGATATAATGTAGCAAATGTGTTTATATCTGAGTTCCAGTTTAGTCCAGTCTGTCCCACATATGGACGTTCGCATATTTATTTAATAAATGCTGCTCTTATTTTGACATTCAGAGGACCATGCATTGTGATATATTCTTATAATAAAACCAACGAGATGCACTAATTTCTCAAATTTATTTTTGGAATATAACTACATGTTTCGTACAGGTTTTCTGCCCATCATCAGGAGTCTAGTACTCTATACACAGCAACAGGTGTATGTCATACAGGTTTTGCTGACTGCTTGCTAGCAGGATAACAGGTATATGTCATACAGGTTTTGCTGACTGCTAGCTAGCAGGATCAGGATGGATCCTGATCCTGCTAGCAAGCAGTCAGCAAAACCTGTATGACATACACCTGTTGCTGTGTATACAGTACTAGACTCCTGATGATGGGCTGAAAACCTGTATGAAACATGTAGAGTTCTATTCCAAAAATAAATTTGAGAAATTAGTGCATCTCGTTGGTTTTATTATAAGAATAAGCTGCTCTTATGTTGTACATTAGTTTTGTACCTTAATAACTTAATAACTTGAATACCTCTCTGACCAAAAGTAGGTGTGACTCTGTAACACATTTAATATGTAAAGAACGCTGTAGGCATGTAAGAATTCAGGAAACACATGTACATGTCAGTTTAAACATGTCTGAATTTGTATCTGCATGCATTAAAAAAAATCCTGGAGCTGCTTACAATTTACAATTTTATGATATGTTTGGGAATAGAACAACACATGTATGTAGTGTTTATGTACAAGTATATGAATCATATTTTAGGTCTGATGGTACTTTGTGCTGCTGTAACCAATCTACTGCATGGGAGTTACGTGATTGTTTTTTGTTGCCACAGTGGAAAACTGTAAACCTATTGGGCTCCTGACAGCCCATTTTATGTAGATTCTGTTTTGGATAGTGTGGACAGCAAACTCTAAATGTGTGTGTTGAAGTCTGAAATTTGGTCCTTCTCAGTTATCTGTTAACATAGCATCTGGAATGGAAAGTCCCCTTTGTGCTTCTTATGTAATAAAAAGTTTGGAGCGGATTGCTGTTGGGGGGGGGAGTTGTATGTCTGACTAATGTCTGTGGTTCTAGCTAGGGTATACAGCAGTCTGGTTGGCATATATTTTGAGATTATAGTACTATTTTTATGAATCTAGCTTTTGTTCTGTTGGGCATAATTAGATTATTTTTTGTAAGGCACTAGTATTGTGCCATTTAATACCCAGTTAGGTTCAGGCTGTCATGAATTTCTTGGATTACATCCAAGACTGTTATGAATGGAATTTTTAATAACACTTATGAGTAAACTACAAGGAAAAGAACTAAAACCTGTCCCAAAGTTTTGTTGAAATCTGAAGATACTGGATTGATTGTGGGATGACCTGGCTATAAACCTTTATATTCGATAAAAGGAGGGAATTTCTTGGCATGCTGAACAACTGTCAACTTCTCAAGAAGATCCCTGTACCATGGAGTACCACCAGAAAAAAATAACCAAGAAGTGTGAGCCTGTAGAACTTTTTAATGAAAGAACCAGGATGTTTAATAAATTACCGTTTGCCACTGCATTGCGTTGTATCATTTTTAGATGCATTGACAAGGTAGTTGCAAAAAGTGACCATTATCCTCCAACCCGGATGGTATATGAAATTACACTTTTGGTTGTTTACTCAGTTTGTTGACACATTGCAATTTTGGTTATGGTCAGACAGAAATGACAGACCCTTTGCATGAAGACCTATGTACATTTATCTTGTCTCACTGTTATTGTTTTGTTTAGACAACTTGGGTCCTTTTGGATGTTCAGGCCGAGGCCAGAAAAGTGTTGAAAGGTCTAAATGTAACAATTGAGCATTTTGACTGTAAACTTCTCCATTTATGATGTACAGTATGGCCCGTATGTCAGTTAACTATTTTAGTGTACAGTTTACTAATTGATTAACTGACTTCTGAAACACTCTGTATTTTATGATCAGTTGTCAATCCATTTCTAAAATGCAGATAAATCTGGCAGCATGTTGTGGAAAATGTGAAAGGGCACACTAAAAGTGCTCCGCATAGGTTTTATAACCTATTATTATGTACAGCAGGATCAGAAATTTGTCCCTTTTTCATAATGTTCAGAATGGCTGTGGCATACTGCCACTGCCCATCCATTACGGACAGTGAGCAGTTTCTCCAGGGATAAAGCAGAGAAGTTGATTAATCCCCTTCATTTAGTGCCAGGGTTAAGAATGTTTGGAGATGTACCCCTTCCTGATATGTCTGTGTGGTGTCGTGTTTAAGTACAGCAGACCGTCATTGTTTGCAGGAAAAGTGAATCTGTAATGAGTGAAGTTAATAACTTATGGAAAAAATGAGGGTAGTGGAACCAAAGAAAATTTAACATGATAGGACATAATGCTTACCAGCCACAGAAACTTTTATGTTGATGTTACTGGGGTGACATCTGTATGCCTGGGTGAAGGTATCATGGTGATTGCATGACGTAGCATGCTTGACAGAATGGCAGTCAAAAGACTTAATGAAATAAGAGGTGATCTTCAATTGCTTTGCCTTCTTCTGCATGTCCTTTTACACTCCTTGTATGGTGCTATGACAGCCTTCATCTCTTTCTTAAATTTCAGGCACCTATGCCTGAAGTGCTCGACTTCAAACAACTGATGGACTAAGTTATCTGCCACCTGGGGGCTCTTCTTCAGTGCAGTGGTAGCTTAAGCCCACCACTAGTGTCAGACTATTCCTCATCTTGTGATTTACTGAGTAGTGACAGCCATTTAAAGTTCTTCACAGTTAGATAGATAGATGAATATTGGGTTCAAGCCCTTATGATCCCAATGCACCTAGGCCTTATAGATGGGCCCTTTGTGCCCCATAATCTCATATCAACTCAGGAGAGCCCTGTTCTTTACTAAAAGTTCCAGATGGCCCCCAGTCTTAAAATCTTAATGACCTCTGGGTCCAAGAAAGGAACCCAGATATACTATTTCTTTTCTCGCAAAAGTCCCAGCAAATGAACCCCCTCCAGGTTCCCCAGCAGGGCCCCTATGGAGAGAGATACTCGTCTACAGGGAATTTTGCGTATCTCTAAATGACCTAATAAAAATTCCTCTAATAAGAAGGCCCCAAGAAAGAAACGCCCATTCATGTTTCCCAAAAGCGGGGCCCCTATGGAAAGAGATGCCCGTCTCCAGAGCCTTTTCTACATATCCTTCAGGGTCCCCTGCAAGGGAACTCCCCTCCAGGTTCCCTTCACAGAGCTCCCACAGAGAGAGACACTACACCTTCAGAGCCCCTTTCAGCCTTATCTCAAAGTCCCTGGTAGATGAGCCCACTCCAGGTTTCCCAACTGAGCCCGCATAAAGAGGGATGCCCATCCCCAGAGCCTTCCTTTCATAACCTTCAGGACCCCAAGCAAAGGAGCCCCCCACCAGTTTCCCCTAACAGAGCTCCCATAGGGAGAGAGATGCCTCATTTCCAGAGACTCCTTAAAACTATCTCTCAGAGTTCCCAGTTAATGGATCCCAGTGGAGTGATGTCCGTCCCCTGAGCTCTTCTCCCCATATCCTTCCGAATCCCCAGAAAGGAGCTCCCCTGACAGAGCTCCCACAGAGAGAGATGCTCCCTTTCCAGAGCCCTCCAACTATCTCTTAAAATACTCAGTCAGTGGACTCCTTAGGTTCCCCAATGGGCCCCTGTGGCAAGAAGTGCCCATCTCCGGAGTTTTCTTCTACACCTTTCCCTCAAAGTCCCTAGTAAATGCCCCCCCCCTCCACATTCCCCACCAGGGTCCCTATGGGAGAGAAGCTTCATCTCCAGAGCCAATGCTTAGTTCATTCATTTTTATCTATTGGGGTCCCCAATAAGGAGCCCTCCCACAAAAAACGGGTAACATATTTAGTCACCGTCCACGGAACCCCACGTGGACAGAAAGCCTACATACAATGGGGTGTGGCCTGATTCCCCAAGGGGATCGTTTAAGACACTGCAATCTCTACCCCATTGCCATGCAGCCTTCAGCACAATACCTTCCACCTTGGCTTGGGTAGACCAGAGCCCCGTTAGCCAGCCTGTGTCGTAGCAACCCTCATCAGGGTATGCCCTCCACAAGTGTTACTGCCTCCCATGTGACCCAGGGTAGAGCAGAGTACGAGTCCACGATACCCTGAAGTACGGACGATGGGTTGTTGGATTTATGGGAAGCTCTTCACAGTTAACTCAACAGCATGAGAGTTGCGAACTTCCAGATAGCAGCCTCCTCCAAATCTGGGAAACCTTTGTAACTAAACCAAGGATGTAATTACTTTGTCCTGCACTTGGGGAACTATTTCATTTGCAAGCTTCCTATAGCAGCCATTCTGAGCCTTCAACTTGAGCCCATTTATGGACCCCTGCTTATTTACTGTGTACTTAGCTGTGCTGTACAATTTCCAGCATTTTCTGACAGTACAAAAGATCTCACTTGCATCCAAGATACTGAGGAAGGTGCAGGAAGTACAATACCTCTCAAATGTGATAATTCCTTAGTTGAATGGCTGCAGGCATGAGGTGGCAATTTTGGACAGAAACTCAGATCAGTCAGACGAAAATCCTGTGGATTCCCTGGGGCATTGTCAAGCACAGGGAGGACCTTGAGTGATGGATTCTTGTACCTCAGATTCAAAACAACCTTTAGTGGCATGGACTTCACCAACCTCACAGCACCACGGATAACTATGTCTGCTTCTCAAACATACAGACAAGAGCGTTTCTATCTTTTAGAAGATGGGGTCATGATGACTTGTACAAGAAATTTTCACACTCAGTCTAACACAGGCCTTGACACTTCCCTCTGTATCATCATTTTTTTTAATGAAATGAATCATTGATTTGTTGTCTCCATAATGGTTAAAGCCACAGTAGTGCCTTTTCTCCTGTCCAACTTATGCATCCCTCCAGTTTCTCAAGTTGATGTTGCTGTCCGTTAATTTTTCTTGTAAGGCTCTTCATTAGCATAATTAGAACACAACAGTGCTGATGAGTTCTGAAAATTGTAAAGTATGTATGAAGTACATTCTCTGCACATTTTGAGCTTTTTACAGTCATGTGGTTGAGAATTTTGTTCACCTGGGATAAGATGCTCTCTCTCTGGTAATCAGGTTCCTGACATTTTGTCTTGGATCTTTAGATCCCTGAACATGAAGACACACTGTGGCCTTTCAAAATGTTGGAAATCAATTGCGCAGTGATGCAGCGTCATAGCCCAGAAGATCAGAAGTCTAAAGAACATTCTTTGTAACATAATGTCCAGGTAGCTGCTGAGTGAGACAGGTAGGCAGCTGCAGCCTCTTGTGTATTACTTCAAGTGCCTGTGCAGGAGTGACTGCTAATGAGCAGTGGACCTTCATTGCGATGCGTGAGGGTTGCCACAGTAATTCTTCTCTAACCAAAACTGCAATGAGTGAACCAACAAATGGGGAGGTTCAGCTGTATGGAGACATCTTTACCTTCTTGTCTGCCTTACACCATTTATATTTGCTGTGCTGTCATATTTAACAGAATAATGTGGCCTTTTGGCTGGAAACTTTGTTGTGACTCTCTAAGGAAGAGTGTTTTTTATTTTGTTTCAGTTGGGCATGTGGAGTCATCATGTTTACCCTGTAAGTAAGATGTCAGTCTGTTAACTCCTTACCTGAAATCCAGTGTAACATTATACAGGTGTCAAGTTTAGTTACAGTCATTCGCCGCATAATGACGTTTCGGTCAATGACAGACTGCATATATGATGGTGGTCCCATCAGATTATAATATGATCATATAGTATTATAATACTTAACATTGTGTTACAATTGCCTACAGTATTCAGTACAGTATCATATACAGGTTCGTAGCCTAGGAGCAATAGGCTATACCATATAGCCTAGGTGTGTAGTAGGCTGTACTATCTAGGTTTGTGTAAGTACACTCTGTGATGTTCGCACAGCAACAAAATCACGTAACGACACATTTCTCAGAACGTATCCCCACCATTAAGCGACGCATGACTGTATACTATGAATGAGATGCTGCAAGTCATCTTGGTCTTCACTCAGCACAGGTCGTTGCATAGCCTCATAAGTGAAATGTGTAAGATAACTGAGGATCCCTGTGTATAGCCTCCAAATTTTAGTCACTTTAAAAATGTGAAACACCTGAAATCTGTGTTATAAAAGCAAAGTTCTTATGTACATTTCTTTGTACAATCTCACTCTGTTATTGGATTTTCTTCCTTATGTAAAAGTTTCTAGAGTATGTAGAGTTTTGTAAGGCAGTGTTATTAGATTTAATTGTTTGTCCAGTAAAAGTGGGAAGATTTATAGCTATATGTGAATGAAGTCTTTGTTAAAAAAGAAAAAGGCTGAAGGATCAAGATCCAGACTTCATTGCTACACATTGTATGTGGAAGAGGGGTATATGGTCATGCAATGTTGTATCACTGTGGAGACCGGGTTTCAAACCCGAACCAGTCCATGTAGAATTTGTGGTGGACAAAGTGGCACTGGGAGAGTGGTTTCTTCTAATACTAATGTTTTTTCCTCCATCGGTATCACTGCACAATCTCAACATTTGACAGTCATTAAATAAAAAACTTAAAAACAGGGGTGTAGGTAAGAATAACATGGCATATAAAGTGGTCATTTGTCCACCCTGAGGACTGCTTGTGTATGCCGTGATCAGTTTTAAGCAGGATTTGGAGTGTGGGAGCACATTTTTTTAGGTGTCGAGATACACATGAGAGTTGTAGGCAAATAAATTTGTTGGATGATTTTTTTTTTTTTAAATATAATTTTGACATAATCTTTCAAGACTGAATGTCTAGTTGTGAGAATATTTACATGGTATAGCAACACAGATGAGGAAAAATGGAGTGCCTGTCATATAGGGACATAAAAGGGACAGCTGGGATAGCTCAATCTATCAGTGACTGGCTGTACAGGCAGGATGGCCAAGGCCCAAGTAACTGGCAGTGACAGGGATATTTATTTTTACCACCACATCCAGACCAGAAGTGGCAACAACCTGGCTCCTGTTCAATGGGTGCTGGACACTCTTTCATCAGGGCTAAACAGCTTGAACTCAGAGATGGCTGTTCACTTCAAACTAATGTTAAGGTTAAGAATGTGTGTGCATTGCATCATGCCTTTATGACATGTTGGTTAAGTACCAGGACAACACGTATATTCCTTCAAGTCTGACTTTGGCAGTGGCTTTATTAGACAAATACTGTCAGTATTGTTAGTACATGGCATGACATGTAGAGATTACTACTGCTCCTGACTACCAGTGCCCTACTGACTGTCTACATATTATCTTGACACACCACAAGACTCAGCACTAATATGCTTGACTTGTATAGGGAAGTATGAGTTCAGATATTAGTGAGGAACATAGCCTAACCTAAGAACAAACCACTTTTAACAATGTAACAAATTTATGTTGCTTTCAGAGTCTTTTTTCTTTTGACCCTTAGCCTGTGGCATGTGTGTTATTCATGTTGTCATAGCACTAAACATCCCATTTTACTTCAGTGAGTTTGTTCTTATTCATACAGGCTTGTAGGGTGTCCCCCATTCTGGCATCGCAAACAGATGGTGATGCTGCGCAATATCATGGAGGGGAATTACTCCTTCACCTCACCAGAATGGGCAGACATCACAGGTAACTGAAATCTTTTAAAAAGAAAACCACATTTTTTAATATTTTTTTCATATAATTGTTGCAGTTAGGAAAATTAGTGTAGATTAGTTTGTGCAAATTAAATTTAAAAATACGATAATAGTGCACAGTACAGATTCCTTGGTAAGTGTAGAAGTGACAGCTTAAATTCATGCAGAGCCAAGGCACCATTTTAGGTTGCCACAGTTCCACTTCTTTTTTGGGTAAATAAACTGTCCACAAACCTCCATATGTATGGAAAAATTACACCACCTATTCATGGAAAATGTTAACAGGTGTCACATGCTGTCAAATATAACAGGTTTTTGAAGGTTAGAATTTTAAACCATATCATCATAAGGCATCAGCTTGGTACTTGTAGGGTTAAAGTGCAAGTAGTGTAATTTTAGATGTTATTTGCAGAACCACCAAAAGATCTCATTCGCAAGCTGCTTGTGGTAGACCCAAAGAAGCGGATCACCATTAACGAGGCACTGCAGCATCCATTCTTCCAGATGATGGTGAGGGTTATTACTAGCAGTGCAGTGCTCTGTTCTTGTAGCCCTCCAGTATCATCATGTACTCCTGATCTGACAGATTTCACAGCTGCTGCTGTGTCCCAGATTGATGAAGGTCTCCTCCAACTCTCTGCTTGTCTTTATAATCTTGTTCAATATGCACTATGATCTCCAAATTGTACTTGTTAGAGCCCTTCTGTCTAGCAGGAGACCTGAGGAAAAAATTTGTATTTTTGTTTTTTTTCCCAGAAGAATGGTATGGATTGATCAGTAGTTACAATGGCTCATAACATATAGCAGCAAGAATCCTGCAATGCTAGGAACACTTACTTACTTACTTACTTACTTACTCCATGGTGCAGAGTCCTTCTTGAGCAGCTAGCTGGTTTGCAGCTAGTCAAGAAATTCCCCGCATTTCACGGAACCCGAAGGTTCATTACCACACTCACAAGCATCTGCCACCTATCTCTATCCTGCGCCAGCCCAATCCAGTCCATATACCCACATCCCACCTCCCAGAGATCCATCCTAATATTATCCACCCATCTATGCCTAGGTCTCCCCAGTGGTCTCTTTCCCTCCGGTTTCCCCACCAAGACCCTATACACCCCCCTCTCCTCACCCATATGTGCCATGTGCCCAGCCCATCTCGTTCTTCTCTATTTTATCACCCGCTCCTCATTATGCAGTCTCCTCCATTCCCCCGTTACCTCATCCCTCCTAGGTCTAAATATTCTCCTCAACACCATGTTCTCATACACCCTCAGCTTCCTTTCCTCCCGCAATGTCAGCGACCAAGTTTCACACCCATACAAAACAACAGGCAAAATTATAGTTCTATATATCTTGATCTTTAAATTTTTGATTAGCAACCTGGAAGACAAAAGGTTCTGCACCGAATGATAGCAAGCATTTCCTGACCTCAATCTGCTCTTAATTTCTTCCGGAATAGAATTTTGATTTGTTAAAGTTGTTCCCAAATATTTAAA
>Ga0131853_10006847_pt1 | contig 20583 bp, 8 predicted proteins | sample TergutLab28metaG_FD_92764 | JGI IMG/M metagenome (GOLD analysis project Ga0131853, IMG submission 92764) | Labiotermes labralis P1 segment gut microbial communities from Petit-Saut dam, French Guiana - Lab288 P1 (version 2) (version 2) | ecosystem: Host-associated > Arthropoda: Insects >...
AGCACACTTATGCTACAGTCACACTGCCACAATCATGTCCAGTCACAAATATTTGAGTATGACTCACTAAGATAATGCAAAGGCAGACACACAGCTTCACTCCAGTCACGTCATGCTGTGTGATAGAGGGATATAGGGGACTGTATGCCCTACTGCAGTTACATTTCTCAGCATTTATTTACAACCTGTACTACTCTGCTTGAAGGAGACAAAGCAAAAACACCGAATTTTGATGGTGAAACCACTTGGGAAATATCCACTTGGAAGAAAAGTGACAGGACAACATTATTAACCCTTAGCCACCGAACGACATATATATATATATATATATATATATATGTCGTGCAGTGAGCCCTTTAAATGACCGAACAGCCATTAAAGTGGACGGGGGGGGGATTTAATTCCGGCGTCAAAGATTTAATTCCAGCGCCAAAGGGTTAAACTTACTCCTACAGACATAGGTAGCTAGGATGGGTGAACAATGGCACTACCTTAAGATTACATGCAGTAGCAGACTCCAGTATCAGCAGTATTGAACCTTCAAGTATAGGTGCCATAATGTAAGTTACATATGCATGTAATATTCAGAAGGATTAAAACAATATTCTGCTTCCTCACACACAGCCACAAGAAACAGTAACAACACCAATTCCAGATGCACTCACACGTTTACGGAGTCGTCCACGGTTACATGTGACTAGTGCAGTAAAAACCACTGCTGCACCTGCAGCTAACAGCAATAATCGCCGCCACCTGGTGTCTTCATTACTTCCAAAGAGACGCCCTCTCAACCCAACCCCAGAAACGAAGGATTCTGAGGTAGCTGAACCTCATGATTCTGAAGGTAAGATTCTATATGACACAGTGTTAAGTTTATTCACAATATCCAACAGTCAATGTGTGCAGGATAAGCATACAAAACAAATGTACTCAAGCCAGAGTCCCAAACAATGTGTTCTGGTCATCCTGCAGACACTTTTGCAATATTGTGTCACTCTCTACAGTGAAAAATAGTAACTCAGTATATTAAAGAGTTAATTTTATGAGACTAAGTTATAAAACAACTAATTAAACTAACTCCATGGAGCACTGTCCTTGTGCAGCTACAGTCACACAGCTAATACAGAAATTCTTCAGCTCTTATGAATTTGAGGTTCATCACCATGTTCAAAACAACCACTGCCTTTCCTTATCCTACTCAAAAAATATAATAAAACAATAAATTTAAGAAAATTATCGAGTACCAAACAAGCCGTTTACAACAGTAACTTGTCTATACTGGAGCTCAGGTTGTTAGTCACCTGTCCCTTGCCACAGAGAATAATATTCAATCCCAGACTATTCCACGTGGAACTTGTGGTGGACAAAGCACTGGGACACAACTCCCTGCAAATACTGCAGTTTTTATGTCAGCCTCAATCCACCAATAGTACACACTCACATATCATTCACCTATCATCAACACTACATAATCTTCGCAGGTGACAGCACTGTTAAATGATACTCTTCTCAATTCTCACAGTAGCTACTTGGCAGCATTTGTAACAAACTGCCAAACAGCTTAAGTAAACTGCCCTTATTTATAATCTGCTGGCCCAATACCCGATCTGCAAGGGTGAATTAGGCACCGGGGCTTAAAAAAAAACTGAAACCCACTCTCATTAAACTTGCACAATTCCTACAGTGTGGCCACTTTTCACCTCAATTACAACTAGAATTGCATTCAATACTCTTCCATGCTGCAGGAATTAATTACATAAATTGTAACTATAGGTCCCAGTGCTAAGCTGTGAAGTGGTTGAGAACCTAATTTTAAAACATGCACTCTCATGTCAGCACTCCTTCCAGAAAGACACCTAGACAAAATATAAAGTTGAATAGTAAAAGTATTAAAAGTCCCATAGAAGTGTGTGTGTGTGTGTGTTCATGTCATGTTGCTCAAGAAAATTCTAAGCCTCTGAAGTTTTTAGCAGACACAGCCCCCATTCAAAAACTACTGCAACTGTTAACAGTGACACTCTTTCATGTTTCAGGCACAGCCGAGTCAGAATTACCTGCTAAACAGAGCAGTGGTGAAGAGGCTCAAGAAACTGCTGAAGGAGCAGCAACTCCAGCTACTGTAGAAACTCATGATGCCCCACGTGAAAACCGTTTATCTTCATTATTGTCTGGAAGAAGAAGAGCCAATGCAGTGAGACGGCCAGGAACTCTCCTTCCATCAACAACAAAACAGTCAAGTCAAGAGTGAACACAATATCCGTAGCTGGAGTAAATACACAGTACTTATTCCGAATGAAAAAATGTGATCAGTGTAATAGTTTTCTTTTATGCTGAAACGTGAAGACAATGGAAAATAATAAAATAACAAAGTGTTTTTCTTTTCGATGTGGACAACACTTTTGAGAGTATAAACTCTTTACACATAATTCAGCCCAACGTTTTCAATGTGAACTGAATTCCACAGCCCTCCAGTGTTAGATTCCACATCCAACAAAAGCTTCAGGTAAATGAAATATTTTACTTCACTAGCAAAGTACAGTATTGAATCTAAATTACTGTATTCATATATATGGCACATCATGAAAACTATGTATTTTATCTTTGATTGAAATTACACTTCACTAGAAGGTAAACTGTAGCAAACAAGACGTAAAGATACAAATCATGTGTTTAGCATTATATTTTACTGTGCACTGGTGACATGTTGCTACATACAAAAACACGTATTTTTTATAATGCCAAGGTACATAAACTTCTTGGTTCTGTCTTGGTACGTGAAAAGCACATCTTTGAAATAGAAAATTGAGAGAACATCTGAAAAGAAGCTACGCTCTTCTTTCATTGTTCTTTACTCTCCAGATAATCCCAAAATAGCAATAGTTTCATTACATATGGGAACTATAATTCAGACAATAATTAATGGCTGTCCCATTATTATGATACTTCTGAAGTCCACTAATATTCTTTGCCTGTCTCCATAGCTGTAACTGGTAGAAATGCGTACATGTATTTGTAGTGCCTAGGGGAGGTTTTTCGTCCTACCAGTGTCACTGTTTCTAGTGCCCTAGTTTGAAATGGCTAGATTTTACTAACGTCTTTCTAAATGGCACTGGGGTGTAGGTAGCGAGCGTATTAGCACTGGTTATAATATTAAATATGTCGGTAGAATCTGCCACCAGTCAGAAGCTTTTCTGACATGCACAAATTTTAGTAGTTAGGACCCAGGGACAAATAAAACAATCACTTAATACGGTCCACACAAAATCAACCACAAATAAGAAAATAAACTTGTATTCTATTCTAACTAATATTTGCACTACAACAATGAATAATATTCTAATCGTGGTCACACTATCATAAAAAATAAAATAACTATCTTGCCCCTTTTTTATAATGAAAAGTCAAATAATTGAATTTAGAAATTTTACTAAGGTTACCAAATTTGTTCCAATGTCTCGCTCTACTCGGATAAACCACATTTTGTAAGTTACACTCAGTCAGCTTACGGCTTACCTTGGACTATCAGAAGACAGCACAGCATTGCAAACGTAATATAGTCACATTTAACAATATACTGTTTCCACAAATTTTCGTCGTAGATACATAACAGCCAGTGAACCTTCAAGCTTCGAGTGAGAGGGCTGAATCATCGGTAATTGCTAGGTTTTATAGGGGCAAGTTGCAAAGTAAACATTCTTTTAGGTACAGCGAACTATACGTCACTGCCGGGGTTCGATACACTTAAAGTATAATGAACTAATAGGTATTTGCTGAACCGGCAACAGTGAGTGACCGTTCATTTCCTGTACATGAAAGTTACACGAAAATTTTAATATTATCTAGTATTACTGAAAAAAAACTCAAATTTGTAACATTCATTACATATTTAATAAGTATGAGATAAAGAAGTTAAATTACAGACTGACTTTTACTGGAAACTCAGAACAATGTCAGCAACACAAATCTGGTCTTTAGTTTTTATTCCAATGTGATGTGTCAAAGAGGACCTAACTAATACTCTCTTGTTTAATTCACTTCCTGAAATCCAGTGAATTATTTGTATAATAATGTGACATTAATCTGGTTTACAGCTCATTTCAAGAAATATAGTGGATGCATTAAATATTATACCTAAAATTTCTGTGCTGACAATGAAATAAGAGACTTAATATTTCACCTACCTAACCAACATACAAGAACAGTGGTAAAATCAACTGGAAATATAATAACTTTGGGCCACATTCAACAATGATATGAGCACTAAATAATCCCATTAAGCAGCAGGCCTAATACAGTTCATTATTCTGAAAAATGAGAAACTGTGATATTAGTTGTGCCTAGTCTTCAAAGTTCAAGAAGTTTTTTTGCTCATAAGTTAATATTAATTGAAATGCAAAGTCTTGTACCAGAAAATCATGATTAAAAGTTATCTAACATGTGCTTAAAATTGAATGATGGTAACATATCACTTGCAGTCATATAGAATAAAGTCAGTTTAGTTATTTGTAGTCCATGGCACGTAACTCCTGTGGCACCATTTGCACGATATAATAAAAACTGTATATTTTATTTTGCTGGTACATCATTCATAACTGTGAGACAAAATCGAACTGCTGAGTCAAGAAAAACACAAGGACACATTTCTCATGGAGAGAACTGCGTACAGCAAATTTTCCTTGTTTCACAAAGAATCTACTAAAAACATCTGATATACTACAGTGCATACTATACACCACAAAAATTATTAATAGTATACAAATGAGCCAAGAGAAGAGCAGTGTGGTTTTTATCATGTGTTCTTTCAAAGATTCTGATTAAGCAAAGGAAATTTCAGAAAATTCAACAATTACTAGACTTAAACTAAAACTGTAAAAAACCAAAAGATGAATATATCATCTTCAAGTACATTTTCCAGTGTGCCTGTAATTTTTTTGCCACTTGCAAATGTAGTACTCTGATGTCAACAGATCACATCCAACATGACTGCAATACTTCACTTTATTCTAGCAACAAATAACATTCAGAGAAGTATAAGTTAGACTCAGGTTTTCCTCAGTTTAATAAAATACAAAAGGTGCTTCTCAAGGACTACTATTATATTAGTAAAGCAATTATGGCCTAGAGATAAGGTGTTCAGATAAGGAATAACATAGGCCAGTTTGGTAATTTTTGTATACATTGTCTACATAGTATTTAAGCGGGTAATAAAATACACTTTTGTTGCTTAAAATTATAAAACACAAAGAAAAACAATGGCAGCTTGTGACAGTAAACCAGCAATGTGCGTAAGATGCAATTTACTTTATTTATTTCTTCTGATAAAAGGAATCTTTCAGCTTGGTGATACCCACATAATGTATTAGCTGTTATACAAGCTACACTGTTACTATTGTCAATTTGTAATCAACACTGAATCCAGAAATCTGACTCTCAAGAAGAAAAAACTTTCATTCATTCCATTGGCATGTGCAGAATGTGATGATTCCTTGCCGTTCTCAGGAGCTTCTTCCATTCCTCTCTGTTATGTACTTTTTCCTGCCACCCTTCTCCACCAACTACTCTTCCATCCCCTCTCACCTCATCTTGCCATCTATTTCTTGGTGTACTTCTCAGTCTTGCTGTTCCCAAATTCATATATGATACCCTTTTGGGAATTCTATTTTCTTCCACTCTCTGTACAAGCCCAAACCAACATAAAAGAAGAAAATACACTAGAAAATAATATGAAAGTGAAAAAAATATATATATCTTGGGTAATGAATGTAAAAATTAAATTAGATGTATACCTTCTGGATTTGGCAATTGGGTAAGTGTGTAACTTAAATCACCAAAATTCCTGGCCAGACATTAAGCTTATCAGTGCTTCATTTTCACACAGATCAGTATATAATGCACGACTGATGTGATAAGCTGTCACAAAATAAATTTTCAGTGGATTATAAAGCAAACAGTCACAACAAAGACGGACTTAAGTGTTAATTTTACCTCATAGTTAAAAGTTTGATTCATTCTTGCTTTATTTCATGGAACTTTGTTAACAGTATAGATTTAACAGCATCAACAAATTTTTGGGAACAATCAGTTTCCACCTCCTTTTAACCCTGGTTTTATCTGCTTTTGATTTTTTAGGGCAAGAATTTGTCAATAATGTTCTTTTTCCTCAACAGGAAATATAATTAATATAAATTATGAACAATGACCTCTTTGAGCCTCAGTGAATTCAGTATCATTTACATCATTTCTCCAGCAAAAACTCATTCGGAAGAAATTAAATGAATCTGAGGTCTGACATTCTCACATTGGTGAATGTTAAGATTATGGTCTTCCAGTATGCAATGCCTTGTAGTCTGAATGAGAGGTACAAAAACTTATGAGAAAGAAACTTTCCACCCAAAATATGGACACAGAGGACTCTTGCAAAACAACAGTACCTATTTCATCACACTTACATAAAGGCTTCACATCCCAGAATTACCTTTCGTCTCTTCATCAGCTTAATGTTTTACACACCCACATGCATCTTTAGTACAGAGACTGAAATTAAAAAAAGCTATAATATTAATTTGTGCATTGCAATATTTGTATCAGATTTTCAACTGAGGTATTTAAATTTGGCATTTAGCAGGTTTCATTTTCTATAACTAGAGCCACAAAATGTCAACAGAAAATACTGTGGCCATATGGCAAACAACTTCCAATTAGTAAGCCTCACTTTGATATAATAATATAACAAAACACCAAGTTTTCCTATATGAGATATTCAAATTCTCAGACAAGAGGAACGAGGGAGAGACAGAGGGGTATTTTATTTAAAAGTATTGTTGCGGGAACTGTTACCTTGTGGGCAAGGAAACTCAATAAATAATTTTTGTTTTTAAAAGTTCACAATTTATGTTAGTGGCGGCAACTGTAATTACTCGCCCCGAGCGCCAAAAAACTGGCTACGCCACTTGTAATGAGTACTTCAAGACAATTTGCCAGTAAGACTGCACTGGTCAAATGTTTTAAACTTTTTCAACATGGATGAAATTAGACGCTTTTTACTAATTAAGGTGAGCTTGGAATAAAAACGACGAGCAAAATATCGTAGCACGTACACATTTTGTGTTCTACCGCACGCATTTTTCCTCCCGCCAAATGCCACTTGCGTCGATCTTACACACATATACATATTCATTCACAGATCCATCACCCGCACAAGTCGGATTGAATGTGGAATTCGTCTTGCCCTCCCCTATCAAAACCACGGCCCTGTCAACATCGATCCTCAACCGGACCCCAAAGAAACGGAATTTTGAACGGCAAGCAACCTACGAAATGTCTTCACAAGAACTTAATTTCCTATGCACTGGAAAGCAAGTTGTCCAAAGAATAGGACTTGTTTCTTAATTTTGACCCTACAACGAATGTGAACGTCTGTTAAATTTATGTTATATACGACGGTAATGATAATGAACAATATTAGAACGTAAATGTAATGATAAACATCAACCATGACACACTACAGAGCAGGTTTCTCTAAAGATAAGCCATGTTACCGTGTGGGCACATATGTGTACTAGGACGGCAGGGTAGTCTTCTCGCATACAAGAACGTGGAATAAACGATTTGACTACGTGCTCCATTTTTCACTGTACACTGTACTGCATTATCGTGGATCAGAGTTCACTATACTGATGATGAATGGCGGTTTAGAAAACGCGGTATGGAGTCATCTGTACACTACGCATAACACTACTGGCACAGATTACTTATGACTACGGGTGACTGGCGGTCACAGAGCATATATACATATATTGCGCTGCCTTCGAAGTAACGTCCACACATCACAGACGTGTAAAGTACCGGAGGTACACGATAGGTGCGCTGTAGTATGTTGTTGGTTGAATATGTAGATGTTAGACTGCGGAGTGTTCGAAGTAATTTGAAATGTGGAATGAAAAATCAAAATGTACCTTTTATGTCGTAACTCAAAGCTGTTTATGTGGTGATGAACTTTGAGGGGATAACTGCTTGTCACAGTAAATCTACTGACTACCCCTATTAGGTACATAACGCTTCACAAAACATTTGTTGCTTACACAATTCCTTTAACCTACTGTGATGTTGCACCTATTCAAACGCAGAGCTGTGATTTTTTCCGGATTCTCATTTGTGTTAGGTTGTACTCTGACTGTTAATTTGTTAAGTACATATAATTGTACAGAGAAAACGAGTTTCCAGTATAAACGCAACGATTCTTTATTACGAAAAGGCACCGCGAATTCCAAATTTCTCGTTATCCTAATTCTGTCTCAACCTGCCGGTGCATATAGAAGAAATGTAATTCGTGGCACATGGCTTTCATTATGCAGCAACATTTCCTACGTTCAGTACTATTTTGTTATAGGCGGTGCCGGTTTTACAGAAGAAATGCGAACGTTTATTGAGGAAGAACAGTCTGCTCATGACGATTTGATAGTGCTGCCAAACGTTTATGACGAGTATAGAAGTTTGTCATATAAGGTGCTTCAGGCGTTTGTATGGCTCGATAAGTTTAAACACTTTCAGTACCTGTTAAAATGTGACGATGATTCATTTGTTCTAGTTGATAAGGTTGTTTCAGAATTGCAAACAATAAGACTGACAATGGGGCATTCACTTTACTGGGGGTTTTTTAATGGACGAGCTCAAGTTAAATTAAGTGGAAAGTGGAAAGAATCTAATTGGATTTTGTGTGATCACTATCTACCATATGCCTTGGGAGGTGGATATGTGCTGTCTCAGAAATTGGTACACTTTATAGCTGTCAATGCCAAGTTCTTAAGGTAAGTTCCATGAACTCATCCTGATGATAATACATATTGGTTGTCATTACATGTTTGCATACAACTGTGTCTCTTTACAGATTATATAACAGTGAAGATGTATCAGTTGGGGTTTGGTTGTCAGCAGTGGCAAATATCACCAGGCAGCATGATCCACGCTTCGATACTGAATTTGTATCACGTGGTTGTTCAAACACCTATCTTGTGACACACAAACTTGATGAAACAGTAATGAGGAAGATGTTTGTCACAATAAAAAAGTCTGGAAGATTGTGTGATATAGAATACAAAACAAGAAATTCATATATTTACAATTGGAATGTACCACCATCAAAGTGTTGCATTAGAAATGACTCAGACATACCATAGTGGGAATTTCTGGAAACAAACATTGTGAATTTTTAATTTATTGTATATACCATTTGAGTCATTGACTATAGCTTTTGTGTTGTTCTCCATGTATTGTTACAATTTAGATCCATTTGTAAAAATATATTGAATCACACTCTTTAGCAGTTGAAGTAACATATATGATGTATCATTTGAAAACAACATTCTAAACACACCACAAAAAAAAAAAAAAAAGAGTTCAGTTTCCTTTTCCTATAAAGTGACTGCAAGAATTGCTCCTATTCTGAATGTTCCTGTAAACAAATTTCATGCTTTTTTTTCAGAATGCCTTTGGTTAATATATTTAACCAAATGATTTCCATTATGGACACTTTTAAGTTTAACCTATGATGCTACATGTACAGCAATTAAAATTATTGAACAAGAAGTAGAACCTTTGGAGATACAATTCTCAGAACACTAATAGAATACATGTAACTTTATGCATGACTGTAAGGTAATCCCCCACCCTACCCTTTTAAAATGCTGAATTAGGTAACATTTCTTGTCTTATATTTGGGTAAATGTGGCATTCGATTTTGTTTTGTCAGAATACCTATAAAAAATCAACTGAAAGTTTTGAAAGTAAATGCCTCAAAATTAACATTAAATTTTTGTAATGTTTCACAGCTATTAAAATCATATGTTTGTCATGTCTATGGCAAATAAATGAAAATTAGTACTATCTGTACAGCAAGTCTTTGGGAGTTGGTGCATGGCCCCAGAAACGAAGGTTACACAGATGTTGGCTGTTTGTAGGGGAGTGGTGCAATGCAAGCAGCAGAACATGGCCAACAGGAAGGGCACATGGGCAACAAAACAGATGCTACAGAAGTGTAAATGATGACAGTAAAAAAGGTATAGAGTATGCTAGTACCCAACAATGTATGTTTAAAACAGACAAGTGTGTGTGTTGGATCACAATGGAAACTTTAACAATACAATGTGCAAATGCAGTGCACAAAGACACAAGTGTCAATTTGTGACAACCATGAAGTTTGCAGGAGACAACACAAAGTGTCAAAACGTGTTTGTCATAAGCAAAGCAAAATTTTGATAAAGGTAGTTATATACTTCAACAGCATAGATTTAAAATCCCCCTAGCATTAGGGCTGAATTTTTGGCACTTTATTTGTAACCGGTTCTGCCACAAAATGTTTGTGTATGTATACATACCTAGTCGCTACGCTGACAATGGTATCCTGTCTCTGCACAATGTACGTGATTAATTTAAACTATCTTTTAATATATACTACACTCAGGGCACTTTTACTTTTCTCCACTTACCTCTTCTGCCATGAGTTTAAGACTCACCTAAGGTCCAGCTTTTTTTCTGAAATGATACTGATAAATATCTGACTACAGTAGCACATGGTGCAAGATTCTATCTTCTGGGATGTTACACTGGTGTCAACTAGTAAACAGGTATTGGTGTTTCAAAGAATTATAGTGCCTTCATCTTCTTTGACTGCTTGACCCTGAATACGAAGGCGCAGTGATCATCTGACATGGCAGGTATGAGTACAGTAGGGTCTCGTTTTGCAATGGTTCATTTTACGATTCACTTATACGACCCTTGTTGAGTTGGACCGAGCAATCCCGACTTGTGATGCATCACTTTCGCAACTCCAGCGTCCTTTCTCTTCTTAGTACACTTCTAGCTCCTTTCCAGTATGCATGTGTTTCTTCTTTTTTCTATTTTAGTGCAGTTCTTTTAAATTTACTGTGATTTTTCCACCCATAATGTCCATAAAAAAAAAAAAAAATAAATAAAGACAGTTGACGTTACATACTTTCTTGATGTCTTCTGAACCACAGTCTGGGCCTTCTTCAACAAAATAAAAAGCGATTTGATTGATATTTTTTCAATTATCTAGGTTATTTTCTATATAACTAATTCCTTAAATTAAAATTGTATGTCATAAGTAAAGAAATATTGTAAATTATAAAATTATTTGACTAATTTGTGTGGACCATGAACCTATCTCAATTTAAACCATTTAAATACTACTCTTTTACGATGATTCGATTTACAACCAAATATTCGAGAATGTAACCCCGTCATAAAACAAGACCCTACTGTGTAACATCCCAGAGGACTTGCATCTTCACAAGCACTCTCACATAGCCAAATTTTTGCTCAATGTCATGATCAGCAGCAGCTCAATGGCCCTAGGTGGGCCTTGACTTCATCAGATGTCTTGCACCATTTTCTTGGGTCTTTGAATGTCCTCCAATTCATAACATCAACATTGGCCAAGGTGTCTGCCACACAATCCACCCATCGTAGTTTTGGTCACCCTGCTTGTTTGTGATCCCCTGGATTTAGCAAATGAGTCATTTAATTATCACTGCCTCATCCAACCTTATGACATGCCCAAACTATCTCATCCTTGGAGCCTTCATCATAACAGCTGTTTGGTTCTTTAGAAAGACAGTATAATTCATACTTACATCTCATCAGTATAATTCATACCTACATCTCATCCACCAGACTCCTCCTCCCTGCACTGATCTGCAGATTTTTCCTAAAATTCCTTCAAAATTGTTGAGTCTCTTATACATTTGAAATGGTCCATGTTTCACAACCATATAATAATACCAAATTTGTATGAGTTTTATACAGCATAATTTTGGTTATACTAGATAGGAAACTGACACTTGTTGGCAGCAAGAAGACTTGCTCCATCCCCTCAACTAATATTGTAATTTTCACACATATGGAACTGAAATGTTTATCTGCCTAGTCCCTTTCTTGAAAGAAATATTCTCTTAGCCTTGTGAAACAGACATGTTTTGTCTCGTGTTAAGGCTGCTGGTACACTAAAGCAGTAATATCATGTAACTCAAAGGAATGTCTACCTACACTTCTTTAGACTGCTTGTACACTAGTCTGCCATATAAGATGCCTCATTTGTAAGTCACACCTGGGTTATCCTTCTGGTTGGTACTTATGCCAAATGGCAGTGATTGCTGAAAACAGTGTCTTTATGGAGCAGTCAACAGGTACTTATGCTTTGGTCAGCACTGCCACATACTTTGCAGTAATATCAGTCTCTCTCTCAAGAACTCCTCAAATTCCTGACATGAATATTCACTGAAATTGTATCAAGTTATGAAGCAGTCACAAGCTAGCTATGCTTCAGTCAGTCCTGCAGCACTGTCATACTTTGTTAACAAACTCTATTAAATGCTCTCTTAGGAACTTAAAAATTTATGACATGAATATTCAATAGAACTATTAACCCTTATCCTGCTATTGTGGAGAATATGGTGAGCTCCTAATAATGCCAGCAGATGGCAGATGGGATTTAATTCGGCGTTTGAAGGGTTAAGTTATGTACTTATGCTTTGATTAACATTGCAGCATTGTACTTTACCAATAAAATGATTCAAACTGCTTCTTAAGAACCCTTCAAATTCATGGTGTGAACTGTTAAGTGACATTATTACGTTATAAAGCACATGAGAAGTACAAAAGCTTCAGTCAGCTTTGCACTATCATACTTTGCTCATAAATTTTCATTTTATTACCGTGCAATGTGATAACAATATTTATTAAGACCAACTAATTGCACATACTTGTCAAACCATAAAAATCACATTATCTGATTAAAATGGATTTAAAATATCTCCTACGTGTTTCAATCCCTCTATGGGATCATCCTCAGGGAGCATAAATTAGTGTAGGAATGAAGTTAATAAGACAGAGACTGTACATGAGGTTATCTTGTAGCATGCTGTTTTGTTTATGTTATGTCCGTCTGGTTCGGCCTGTGTTCATCCTCCGCTGTGAGTGCTCACAGTGGAGGATGAACACAGGCCGAACCAGACGGACATAACATAAACAAAACAGCATGCTACCAGATAACCTCATGTACAGTCTGTCTTAGTAACTTCATTCCTACACTAATTTACGCACCCTGAGGATGATCCCATAGAGGGATTGAAACACGTAGGAGATATTTTAAATCCATTTTAATCAGATAATGTGATTTCTATGGTTTGACAAGTATGTGCAATTAGTTGGTCTTAATAAATATTTGCTCATAAAATTTATCAGCTATCACAGGAGACTCACAGTATCCTTGTTGGACTATAAAATATATGAGTAGATTAGTAATAGGGTTATCCATAGAAATCACAACTGGATACAAGAAGTGCTGACATATCAATGGGCTTTATACTAGTAGTTTATTTAATAATTCTTCCAAAAGGGCATAAGTTGTGTAGCATTGAATGCCAGTGACGATGAAACGTAGAAACACGATTGTTCATAATCTTGGCTAAAAACACTGATGTTTAAAATCTTGGTGTTATTACAACCAAAGATGCAGCTGAGAAAAATGAATGTCTGGAAGTCATTAGCCAAGAAAATGCAAAGCAACTGGTGGCCATTTATATCCTGGGTCTTTTGCAGAGTACACAGGGCACTTAACTGCAACTCCAAAGGGCCAGGGACATTCCTTCCAGAGTACAAAGTTTTATGTTCTTAATATTATTTATCCCACAGTCCAAGCTCCCTCATGCGTGTCTGGAAGTACTTCTCAAGAGCATTCGCACATCGATAATACTCAGTATCAGGACTGTTGTAGAGGCGACAGTTGGAGAAGATCCGAGTCATATCCGCGATGAACAGTCTTCGAGTTGTGTAGTAGCGAGCCTTTAGGCGGTCACCCATTGTTTTCAGGTCTGTTAATACAATAATATTATTATCAATTTACAAATTGATGAACTATTACCTATACACTAAATATGAATACACCCTCTTATGTAACTTACCCATAGGATACTTGATGTGATCATAATAATCTGGAACTTCATTCTTATCAACTGGTTTAAGAAATGGCCAAGAAGCAGCATGGTTTTTTACCTAAAACAGAACATTAGTTACACAGCAATCAAGTGGCTGGAACTGCAAAACTTCAGCATAAGTAATAAAACCGTGTACTACTAATTATCTTGTCATCTAAGATGAACATAACCAGATTTTTCCTGTTCAAAATTTAATCACCATACTTCATTGTTGTGGCCTATGTACCTAACCGCACGAAAGTAGCTCACATGCAATAATCAATTAGTATTTTTCCATGCTACAAATGTTTACAGATAATATGTAGACATAACTGTATCCTACCTTAATGCAGTTTCATATTTCTAGCATCGACAGTTCAGTAATTACCGCAAATCAAAAATCTATGCCTTGAATAGCCTGTACCACAGTACTAATGGGAAAAAGAACTAGCTTAAATACAAATTTTCATTCATATCACATGCATCTTTCATACCTTAGAATTAGTCCTGATTCAAGTGCAATTAATTTCTTTTTTCCCCCTCAGTTTTGGATTAAAAACAGCTGTATTTTAAGTACCAAAACAAAATTAAACTGATGCATTAGACATAATTACAATTTATATTCTTAAAAAACGCATTAATAATTTACTGGGCTCAAAACTTACTGTTGTCAGAACATTTTTAAGCGTTGAGAGTAATGTATCTGGATCATTACACTCTTCTGTAATTCGAGCAACCCTTGTTGCTCTGGCAACTGGCCTCCATCCTGTCTCTCTAATGCCAGGAATACTTTCCACAGGAATTCCCCGGACACCTTCTCGAAAACATGTTAGGCCAGGATGAACTTTCTGAACCTCCTGCTGTCTCATTTCAATCAGTTTCTTGACAACCTAGGACAGAACCCACAAACCTCTGGAACTAGCTAAGCTTTCATCACACCAGTTATTGAACATTTCACCATTTCCATTTACACAATTACATTAATCCTTCATGCACACTGCCCATGTGCCTGGTCTTTACCTGGGCTAGCATCGAATCACATCTTCTGTACAACTACAGTGTATAACAAACCTATAATTATATTCAAGAATAAACCAACTGCTGTTGAATATTACTGTCATGCTCTACTTTGTAGATTTTTTTTTTGAGAGAGGCCATCCCGTTGTGTATATCAAATTTGTATAATATATTATGTACCGTCAATACACAACATACATCAAGACAAGATGCAATAATTACAATTAGGTTATATTTGGCTACATGTTTCATCTGTAACCGGCCATCTTCAGGCCAACTAAGAACGATATTAAGGTACAGTAAAAATAGTACTCAGTGGGATACCATTTCGTTCACATTAAAACTTGATTAAATATGAAAATTCTTACTTATGATTAAAGCAGTGGAATAATATGGTAAAATTAAATCTTCATGTTCTGTATTACTTTGTAGCCTGTTTCCTAGTCCTTTCCTTATTCTCAGGGCAAACCAAGTGTTACTGTCATATACCAGCATGCTGTCATCTGGTTGTGCTATGTGGTACAACCTTGTAAGCAGGGAACTTTGGGCATTTTATATGTAGAGGAATATGCCCCCCAAACCCAGAGAGATTTTGATTATATTTTGCATGTCACATACTATTATCATCCTAAAACTACTGCCAAAATTTCAAGCACCTATCTCCATTTCCTGAGGAATTATTGCTGCCACAGAGACACATTTTGTTATGAAAGATGCACCCTTTTCTGTAAGTGTTAAGGTTTTTGAGGTCACTGAACAAACAAGAGTGAAAACACCAGAACCCCTATACTGCATGTCATAATTTAGTAATGACATGGGACCCCTATTTAATGTTCCTAAATTTAAGGTTTTCCCTCACTTCATATTCAATTTCAATGATCCAAAGTCAGCAACCTGTGTTAACCCTTCGTAAACTAAACTGACAAGACCAAGGAGGAGGAGGTGCGGAGTGAGGGGTAGTGGGACACTACATCTAGTACTGGTGGAAAAAGAAAATTTACTACTATGAAAACTATAATTAATTTACTCTATATAAAATATTAATTTCCTCCCATACAGGTTTTGCATTGCTGTTTATTGTAAGACATGTATGGAATACAAAGACACTGTATGTGCAAAATGCAGAGGTTTTTATGCTAATCCTGTCAGTACCTACATTTAATACTGAGTTCTAAAGGATAGATATCTTCCATTTAAGACTGTACAACATACTTAAGAGTGTACAGAAATTTCACATCTCATAATTGGGAAATTACAGTCGAACCCAGTTATAACATCGGTTTATGCGAAACCTCGTCCGAAGCATCAGACATTCTGTGGTACCAATTAATTCCCCACTATTAATGGTAACATTAAACTCCTCAGTTAGAACAACACTCATGTATAACGACACAAAGTTTTCCATCTCATTCATGATGTTATAACCAAGTTTGACTGTATTTTTAAGATAAAAACTTCACAGTGATATCATCATCATCTTGAATGTTACATCATGCAGTGCAATAGACAGGTTCTTTTGAGACAGTGGCACCTTTCAATCAAACTACATGCTATCATATCCCATAAACTTGATACTTGCTGCCATGAGAATGGAATCTCACAAAGCAAGAGTTTATAACTCCCAAGTTACTTAAAAGTTTTCAAGCATTATTGCACCCTACTGCATGACAAAAATGTAATTATGGGCACTACAAATATGCAACAAAGGAATAACCACCATATCATGGTGGTTAAACTTTAGTTCTGCCCTACTGATATAAAATAGTAAATATTAACATAACATAGTACTTACCTCTTTTTGCTTCCTGACAACTGCGATGAATTCTGTGTAGACTATACGAGGGTCCAGTTCACAATGCATTAATGTAGCACCTTCATAGTCTTTGATGTAGCCTTGATACACACTTCGAGCCAACTTTATGTCTTTACTAAAGCCTTGCTTCTTGAAGTAACCTGCCAGAGATATTAGTTCAGACTTTTTATCAAACAGTAAGTTATACTAAGCAGGACAAACTCCATTGGAGTCTGTATGTCAGGCATGAAACTTATTTATTGCAATCACATGTAATTATAAAACTAAAGCCACTAATTTTAATTACTTCTTTAGGTGTTCCAGAAGTGTTTCATGTATACTGAAAAAGGGGACTAAAATTTCTTCTGTGTTTTTCAGAATTACGAAGTGTGCTTAAAAAAATTTTTGCAGACACAGAAACTGATTGTTTCTGTGGTCTGTTTTCCACATCTTCATCTCTGGTTCTAGGTTAGGCCATTTTGCAATATGTAGACAAAAAGGATTGTTTATTCTTCTCTAACTTCTGCAATTCTTCCTCTTGTCTCACCCATTCACATATCATTTTCTCGGTTGAAGGTGGGCAAAAATGTCTTTCGGCTGCCCTATTAACCTACTTTAATCACATTCAATTTGAAACCTATCATATACACATCCTTTTCTGTTTACTACAAATATCAGTACAAGAACAAATCCTCTTTCAGTAAATTTATTATCACCACATGCTACTGGGCAACTAGTGAAGGAAAAATTAAACTTTAGTTTTCTCCCTGCAAGGACAAGTCATGTGATAATTGCCATTATCCTTCCAAAAAATGCAGCATTCTCATGAACGTCATATTGAAGCGCCTTCAGACCATAAGACACAGGACAAGTATATGCAGTATTATCCAGGGAAAAGTGTGTCTTATGGTATGAGAAATACGTAATTGCTTGAGAACATATTTTATTAAGAATCAGACAGGTAAAAGCTACTGCTGCCCCTGCATATGCCATTAATGCCTACAGTGGGATCAGAGGTATAGCTCCACTCATGCTTAACTGCAGCACTAGATGCAGGTGAGAGGTCAGCTTCATACCCTGGCCAGTTTACCATTGAAGAAAGAACCCTCCAAGACCCACTTAAAAGGGGACTAGGTGGCCACCAGAACAAGCCTGGATGTTTAGGAGAAATGAAACATCTTCTGTCCCTGGCAGGAATTGCACTTCTGACACATCAGTGAATTCTGTGAATTTAAATCCCCAATTTTCTTGGCACGTTTCAAAAAAATTTACCAACTGATGTCACTAACACTGCAGTTCAAAACTAGATCAGAAAATGGGCACGCATTCAAGCAGCTGGAAGATGTGGCATACATAGAGGTTTCCACATTTCCTTCTCAAAACCACAGTTACAAGGGAAATTAATAGTTTAGGAATGATTCTACAGATTATGGGGAAGTTTTTTGTCGCTGGTCATAGAAGTCGGAATACTGAAAATAATGGTACAGAACAGAATTTTCATGTTATGTTCCATCTCAGGCTTCAGAGAAAGAAATCTGTCAGTTAGACAGTTAGGGTCTAAGTCTCGTTCTTCAAGATGTCAACAGTGTGCATATAGTATGACTTGTGGCTTTGTTGCTAACTAATGCAGTAGCATACCTATAGCAAATTCATCTGCAAATGTGAGGAAATGATAGATGTTATGTCCAATATGGTAGTCCTTCAGGTGATTCATAAGATGAGTTCCATATCCCTTTACTTGTTCATTGCTTGTTACAGCACAGAAAACAATTTCTGTAAAACCCTGGGTCATGAATGTTCGGAAGCAGATGCCTCCAATGGGCCGATTATCCTTAATGAGGGCCAGAGTTTTATGTTTCCTGAAACAAGTAACATTGTTGAAAGAAACATGTGGAGTACTCCATGTTTATTCAATCATATATTTCACACCCATTATCAGAGTCCCAGTCTTTGACATCAATTAAATCTTCATTGGAAACACAAATTTAATAACCACAAATAAAAAGTAATATAATGTATTGGTTTTGGCACGTTGTTCCATGTGAAAAAGTTTGGGCTTATGGAAAATGTGCATGGGCATAAAATGCATTTCTTGTTTCTCTGTAACTTTTATGTTAAACATTTCTTGTTCTGACATATTTAGTGAGCTATACTTGAGATACACACAGAAATGCATGTATGCATTTATAAGAGATTTCAAGAAAATCTCTTCAATGTCATTTAGGCAAACAGACAGACAGACAGAGAAACATAACCAGACAAAGCTAGTAGGTAATTTTTTCAACCCATTGTAACCATGCCAAAAAGTCTGACTTTTCAATATGGTGAATATGAAAATACTGTATTCTGGAATGTGATACCATGTAGTCTGGTAGAAAATGACTGATGTTTTAATCTACTGCCTCCACCTACCCTGACACCAAAAGAAACAAATTCATCTGGGATGGATGTCAGTAAATTTTTACTTGACTAAAGGACATCACACCCCAGAAGACCATATTCATCAATAAAGATGTCTACACAAATTTCATAATTCTGACATGAAACAGAACCCATTAAAGAGCATTTAAATTTTGGATGGTTTCATCCCACAGAAATTCAAATCATTCATAACAAAAAAATAGGCCTGCACATGTGTGATATATTTTTATTACATTTCAAATATTTCTCATCTGAAATATTTCAAAATATTTAAATTCAGATGAAACTGACACAAAAAAAAACAGCAATTTCCATCTATGATGTATTTTTCTGATGGAACATAACATTTAACACATTTAATATGTCATCACATATTTTGCAAACAGAACATTCCTTTGCTGTGAACACCTATACTAAACCACTACATACAAAAAACTCTTTGGCTCAACACAGCCTCCACTCATCTGACAAATAGGAAGAAGCTGGGCACAATGCAACAAGTCATCAAGTGGCATTAGTTCTCATGATTGCCTTGGGTTTTCAGTCAGGATTCTTCCAGTATGAAATACATGTGCTCTGAATTTCATCTCACAAATTTATTGTGAATGAAGTAGAATTCCTTTTATTTTAATACTTGATACTATGGAAATCCTGATACTTGGCAGTTGAGAAAAAGAGTCCCACATCTGGAAGTCCTTCTAAAAGTGTATCTACATCAACTGCGGTGGTATCTTCTGACCCATTGCCTCCTAATAAATCAACTTATTCCAACTATGAAGACTCCCAATCCAGAGTCTCCTGGTCCTTCAGCATCCCTGGTAGAAACCGAAGAGATTTCAAAAGTAATAGAAAGGGACCCAGATCTCCTGCAACAGTGACTGAAGGACATTCCAAATGCAATCCTCTTCTGGTTTGTTGTTCAGCTCAAGTATGGGAGCCATAACAAAAAACTTACCTGTAAAATCTTAGGTCAGTATAGTTACTGTTTGGTAACAAAGAATATTCGAAAATCTGGCACATACCCAGTACCATGGGTGCTGATTTAAAGGAATTCTCCTTTGTACGAGGGTTGTACCAAATGTCATGAGCAACCATTTTTTGCATGCAAACCAGGAACAGCAGACGAAGGAGAGTAGGGTTGTAGATGGAACCAGCTGTTGTGTTATCCTTGAGTGTCTCGTGATGTCAATAGCTTGCATCACGTGACCAGTATCACTCCTAACAAAATGGCCGACAACGATATGTCGTTTCACCAGCGTGCTGTCATCGAATTTCTCGTTAAAGAGGAAATCCCTGCTGCAGAAATTCACCAGAGACTTCAGCGTGCTTATGGAAGTGTGTGCATGGGTGCGAGCAGTGTTC
>Ga0131853_10006848_pt1 | contig 20582 bp, 17 predicted proteins | sample TergutLab28metaG_FD_92764 | JGI IMG/M metagenome (GOLD analysis project Ga0131853, IMG submission 92764) | Labiotermes labralis P1 segment gut microbial communities from Petit-Saut dam, French Guiana - Lab288 P1 (version 2) (version 2) | ecosystem: Host-associated > Arthropoda: Insects >...
AGGTTTAATGGATTGGTTGCGGAACTTCGCATAATGTTATGGAAAGAGATTTAGACTGGAATCGCTGTGTAATAGGTGATTGCAGTCTTTTCTTTGCATAATTGTTTTCTTTCGATAAGACCCACTGCAAGCCTATATGGGTATGTATGGGTTAAGAGAAGTACGGAATACGCTGGTGCATTTAGGCGGTATCGCTTCAAGAACCGGGTGCGCCATACTTTGCATCGGGCATTTCACGAAAGCCAGAACAAAAGCAAAGCATCGCGGTCTCGGAAACCAAGATGTATACAATTCCATCCCCAGCGTTTTGAATCTCGGTACTGTAGGTAATACCCATATCATGGTACACAACAAATCAAATTTTCTTGATACCGGGGCATCTATGGCATTTACGTTGCAAGGTGGATTCCGATGGATTGGCGAATACGATATGACTGCTGATGAATTGGTGTCTGCGAAAAACCCAAACAGGCGTAAAAAACGCGATGAGGCAAAGGTGTTTTTAGAAGAACAGCTTGCTGATGGGGCGATGGAGCAGAATGAGATTGACGATTTGGCAAAGGAACAGGGAATAAAGTACGGCACTCTCCGGCGAGCGGCAGATGAACTTGGTGTTGAATGCTTCCAAGAGAGGCGTAAATGGTGGTGGAGGCTGGGTTGATAATCGTCAGATGTTCAGGTGCGCACTAAAATGCGCATGTATATGTGAACATCTGAGAAAGTGACTGCAAAGTCAATATTTATGCCATTTATTCAGATGCTCACATAGATTTGAATTGCGCATGTGAGCATCTGAAATATAAAATCCCGCTTCGGCTTTAAGTGGCTGAAGCGGGATTTTTCTACATAATAAAGGGGTTACGCCTTTGGCGTTTCATCCTGTATGATTTTTCCATTCAAGGCAGACATAACTTCGAGCATTTGCAGGGTACTTTCTTGGAACTGCTGGTCGAGGGATTTAAATATTCTGATTGCTTCGGAAACAAACGCACTTACATCTTCATTAAACATGGGACCTTCCCCGGTACGCATCCATTTTTCGTTAGCATTAAACTCTGCAATAATCAGCCGTAGTACACGTTCGTTAATTTCCTTAATCCCGCCTTCTACTTCAGAAATATACGATGTGGATATGGCGATTCGTTCTGCAAATTTTACTTGGGTAATGCCCAAGGCCATTCTAAGTTCCTTTAACCTATCCTTAATTTCCATATAACTTCACTCCAAAGGCGGCATGAAAACCCGGCTTTTTTTGCATGTGTTTATGCGTATTTTTGCCGTGCTTCTTCATTCATATGCAGCGGGAAAGAAATTTACCCATGTGTTTTGAAGTATTCCGCTGGTTACGCAATAATGCAATGACCGCTTGAAAGGCTTAGAAAACCTGTAATTATGCGGATTTTTGGGAATGTGACTTGAAAATATATGGTAGCCGCTTTCTATAATTATTCATGCGTAAAGCAAATTTTTTAGAGGAGGCGGTACAGAATGGATGTACGCTTAATTGGTTATGCCCGCTGCTCGACTAAAGAGCAGAATCCCGATAGGCAGATTATTGCCCTGCGGGAATTTGGAGTGCCGGAAGATGCAATCGTGGTGGAGATGCTGTCAGGGAAGAACTTCCTACGGCCAGCGTATCAGAAAATGGTAAGCCAGCTTAAACCGGGCGATGCTGTGGTTATTGATTCGTTGGATAGGCTTGGCAGAGACCGGGATGCGGTGGTTGACGAATGGAGGCGCATCACCAAGGAGCAGAGTGCGGATATCGTTGTACTCGACATGCTCCCGCTACTGGATACACGGCAAAAAGACCGTGACATCACGGCTTCGTTTGTAGCGGATTTAGTTTTGCAGATTCTCAGCTATGTATCAGAGAAAGAACGCTTGCTGAACAAGGAGCGGCAATCTGCCGGAATCGCTGCGGCACACCAGCGAGGGGTTAGATTTGGAAGAAAACCTATTGAGAAGCCAGCTAACTTTGAAGCCGTCCGTGACCTTTGGGAGTGCGGAGAAATATCTGCCAGCGAAGCTGCGCGTAGATTAGGGGTTTCTCGCCCCACCTTCATGGTGTGGATTGGCAAAAATTAGGTGAAGAAATAGCAGGGGTTTTCTACTGCCTGTAACGGAGCAAAAGCCGCTTGCTGTAAAACCAACGGCTACCATTTTTTGACAGCAATTTTTCCAATTATTTACAAATTCTTGTCAGGAATCCTTATTTTCCTACACAGAAACATGATACAGCAGAAAAAAGGCCTTGTCAATCGAAAATTTTTAAGACCCGTGTGCAACTGCAGAAAACCCCTGCTTTATTTTACAGTTGCCGAACACTTTTATTGTGAGAAAGCCTGTAATCTAACTTGTAATATAAATGGAGGTTATTAGCATGAAACGTTTATTAACTGGAGATAGACCAACGGGCAGATATCATTTAGGGCACTATGTTGGCACACTTGCAAACCGCGTTAAATTTCACCAAAACTACGAAAGCTTTTTTATTATAGCTGACTTGCATATGCTGACTACTAAAAATACAAAAGATGATATCATTGCATCGTCTAATAATGCTCGTTTGTTAGTGCTGGATGCTTTAGCTTCTGGCATAAATCCCGATTGCGCTACTTTTTATTTTCAATCTGCGATACCAGAAGTTTGTGAAATAAATACGCTTTTACAAAATTTAGTTACCGTTCCCCGTTTGGAAAGAGTTCCAAGTTTAAAAGACATGGCGAACGATGCTGGTAAAGAAGAAATGCCATATGGCTTGCTGGGCTATCCAGTCCTTCAGGCAGCAGATATATTATGTGTAAAAGCTGAGTCTGTACCTGTGGGAAAAGACAATGTTGCCCACGTTGAAGTTACGCGTGAAATTGCCAGACGATTCAACTATCTGTATGGTGAATTTTTTCCGATACCTGAATTTATCGTTGGCGATGTTCCATCCTTAATAGGAACTGACGGTCAAGCGAAAATGAGCAAGAGCCTAAATAACACAATATATCTTTCAGACGATGTTAAGACAGTTGAAAAAAAAGTTAAAAGTATGTTCACAGATCCAAATAGAATCAGTGCTGATGTTCCCGGAACAGTCGAAAATAATCCTGTTTTTATTTACCATGATATTTTCAATCCAAATAAATCTGAGGTTGAACGATTCAAAGAACTGTACCGTGCGGGGGGAATTGGAGACGTTGAAATAAAAACTAGATTAGCAGTAGTCATAAACGAATTCCTTGAGCCAATGCGTGAAAAACGAGCATTTTATGAAGAAAAACCGGGTTATATTGATGAAATTATATATAACGGCACAATCAAAACGCAATTGCTTGTAAGAGAAACCATTATTGGAATAAAGAAAGCTATGGGACTCTATACAGCTTGGAAGAGCATAGAACGTAAAGCCGAAAAATTCCGAAAAAGCAACAGTAAACTTTAATTGGTGTATCTGCTAAAAAATCTAACCCGGGGGGGATATTATGGAAATCAATGTGACCCATAAAATTCTTGATTTAAACAACCTTTTTAATATGGATAAAGAAGATATAGGTTTGAAGGCTCTCAATATTGCAAGTATTGCAGGACTTGGCTTGTCAATTCCCAAGTCTTTAGTTCTTGACGCTGACATAGTATTTAACTTAAAAAAAGACGAGAGCCAGTTATTTGATGTAGCCAAAAATATTTTCAACCAACTTAATAAACCTCTTGTAGCTCGCGGGTCTGCTAATTTTGAAGATACCGTTCTCTTTAGCTTTGCTGGGCAGTACGAATCTTTTATCGATATCAATACACTCGATGATTTGATTAAAGCGTTGAAAATCTGCTTCAATGCCATTGATTCTGACCGTGTTGCTTACTATTGTGAAAGAAACAATTTCGATGCAAAAAAAATACGATTAGCAATTATAGTGCAGGAAATGATTAAAACATCCTATAGTGGGGTTCTATTCACAAAAAACCCCGTTACAAATAACGAACAAATAGTCATTGAATTTACAAAAGGTCTTGGCGTGGATGTTGTTTCTGGTACAAACATTCCAGAAACAATACTTATTGAAAAAAGTAATTTTTATGATGTGAAATGTTCTATACCACATATTAATTTAAAACAACTCGTAGAAGGTGCTTTGAAAATTGAACAGGAATTTAATTGCCCTCAAGATATCGAATGGGGTGCAACTGATAATTCTGATATTATTTATTTTCAAGCCCGCCCTATTACAACAACGTCAATAAAAACAAATTGCAATTTCGATACCCGAAATAAAAAAATAATTGCTGTGGGTGTACCTACCTCTGTTGGTTTTGCTGAGGGGCGCACTTGTATTATAAATAATAAAGACGATTTCAAAAATATCGCTGAGGGTGATATTGTGGTTTCTGATTACTTAGATATTGATATTTTACCCCACATGAAAGACATCAAAGGGCTTATAACAAAATTTGGTGGAATTTTATCACACATCGCAATATTGGCCAGAGAGTTTAATACGCCATTTATAACGCAAGTACAACCGAATAATTTCGAAGTGTTTCCTAATTTTATTGCAATCAATGGTTATAACGGAGAAATATATAGCAACTGATGCGTGTAATAGAATGGTGTTTTAAATTGTGCTAAAACATCACAACTTGGGATAACTACTAAGCGTATGTCTTTTTATCAAATCAACGATACGCGTTTAACGCAGAAAGGAAGCTTTTTTATGAAAAAAAAGTTAGTGTTGCTTTCCGATTGCACTGATGTTGCGGTCAACGAAATAAGAATGTCTATATATGAGGGCTTGAAAGAAGATATACAAATTGAACCCGCAATAAATATAATTCCTTTTTCCTTAATAAATTGTTCTTTTTTATTAAGGTTGGTTTCAGAAATCGCAGAACCAAACACTATTTTTTATATTGTTGTAAATCCAATAAAAGGGCAACCCCCAAGAATAATAGGCAAAACTATTGAAAAAGGGTTTGTCTTTGTGGGTAGGGACAGCGGTGTATTCGGGTGGTTAGTGGAGCGTTATGGTTGTGCCGAATTGTATCACATAAACAACAATAAGTTCGTTCCTTTTGGCGGAAAAAAAATATATCCAAATGTTATATCTCAATACATAAATGGCATCCCCATAAAAGATCTTGGCACTTTAGTTGATAGCAACACATTGAATAAACTTGAAATTAACGAGGGGACGGTTCTGCATATCGATAATTTCGGATTGGTAAAAATTATGTATGATGAAGGTGTGCTTAAGGCGTTAGATATTAAAAATGGTGATTTCGTTAACGTTTCAGTGAATGGGAATTTTGCAATAAAAGCATTATACTCCGAACGTATGATGTCTGAAAATGATGGTGTTTTCACCGTTTGTGTTGGAAGTTCCCTTAACGGCCTTCTTGAATTAGGCTGCGTAAGAGGAAACATTTGCCACAAAATAAATGTTAAAGTTGGCGATCATATTGGACTTGAAAAATACGTTAACGTATGTTGACTATAAACGCAACCTTATTTCTAAATATTATAAAAACAACCAAGCTAAAGCAAATCAATTTGGAGTAAGATTTTTACTTGAAAATTTCAACTGTGAAAGACAAGATAGAACAGAATTTTTCCAAATGATGCTTGATTGTAATATTTGGGGTGGGATTAATTATAGTTTTGAATATAAGCATGAAGATTCCTGTGTATTATTGGGGTTGAAACCATCTTTATTACACTTAGGTCACATGTCTCTTTTCAAGGAGTTTATATTTTATTGTAATAAGGGTTTTATACCTTTCATTGTTCTTGGTAATCACGAAAGACTTTTGGAAGGAAATACGCAGGATCAAATCGACGAAAAAATTAAAATGATGGATGATTTGCTTGAATGCAATATGATCATGAATTACACAACCATAAATGACTCTCTCTCAAGCAATTGGGACTTTTGGCTTTCATTGGTCGAAAATCATATAAGTCTAAGAAAAGTAAAGCAATTATTTGGATGGACAGATGACATCACATTTTCACAATTAAAAATGGTTGCTAACATGGTTGTATCATTTCTAAGCCCTCAATTTTATTTAAAAAAACCAATTAAAACAATAATTCCCTGTGGAGAAAATGAATTACCTTCATTAGAATTAACAAAAATTGTAGCAAAAAAGATAGGGCTTGTTCCACCATCTGTTTCATTACGTATGATGCTTCCATCATTGCGTGGAAGTAGCGAAAGAATGAGTACAAAAAATATGGAAAGTACAATATTTTTCAATGATGATGCTTCTATTATTAAAAAAAAGCTAATGAAATCAGCTACTGGAGGCAGAGAAGTTGAGTTGCATAAGGCAATGGGAGGAGATGTAGAAAAGTGCATTTTTCTGCAATCTATCGCCAGCTTAGCTTCCGAATATGATGAAATAACAAGAATTATTTTTAATTGCTTAAACGGTAAACTGTGTGGAAAATGCAAAGATGATTATTTTTTAACACTAAAAAAATATCAGTAGAGGTGAGATTATGAAAATCGTTCTTGTAAATCTTGACTTGGATTATCCAATTGATTTTTATCCAAGCAAGAAACAGAGTATAGGAATAGGATATCTTGCCGCTGTTTTAAATAAACAAGGGCACGAAACTATAATTTTGGAAGAACGCTTTCATACGTATAGAGATGTTAGAGACAGTTTGCTATACACTAGTTATGATGTAATTGGCTTTAGTTTCACAGGTTTTGAATTTAGTAAATCTTATAATGAAGGTAACTCTCTACAGGATTTGTTTAATAACCCAGTAATTAATTTAATTTGTGATATAAAAAACCATAAACCAAATCAAATAATTATTTTGGGCGGATATTCGGCTTCGTTTTGGGATAATGAATTGCTTTCCTTGTTTCCTATAAATTATATACTTCGGAGCGAAAGTGAAGTTGCAATAGTGAAGCTAATGGATTATCTAAATTCAAATATAGACATTAGCAATGTGCCAAACTTATCGTATACAAATAACGGTGTTATTTACCGGAACGATTGCATTGCATTACCAAATTTAAATGATTTACCTATACCGATACGTCTCAAGCATGAGCCATCAGATTGGATTACAATTAATTCCAGTAGAGGCTGTTATGGGCAATGCTCATTTTGCACTACATTTTCTTTGTACGGAGAGAAGCAAGAATCTTGGTGGCGTGCGCGAACGCCAAAAAGTGTCTTTGATGAAATATTATATTTAGTGTCATTAGGATACCAGAATTTTGCATTTGCTGAAGATAATTTTATCGGAACAGAACCTGAGAGAGCGTTGAACATCGCCAATATGATTATTTCTTCTGGCATAAAGTGTAATTTTCGCTTTGATTGTAGAACAAAGGATATAGAATACGGATTATTTTCTGCGTGGGCTAAAGCAGGGCTTAAGAGAATTTTTGTTGGTTCTGAATCTGGCTCTAAAATTGATTTAGAACTGTATAAAAAAGGAATTGATGCTGAAACCAATATAACTGGCATCAATATAGCAAAATCGTTGGGTGTAGCAGTAAATGCAGGCGTAATTATGTTTAACCCTTTAAGTACACTTGAAACATTGGAATCAAACATTAATTTTCTTGAAAGAATAGATGAAATACCCCAACTCGTACAATTAGCAAGCAAACTCGTTGTATTCAAAGGTACAACGATTGCGAGATATTTTGAGGAATTGAATATTGTTAAATATCCTTTTTATAGATATCAAATAAAAGATGCTGCGGCTTCTTGGGTGCATGACGAATTTTTTAACTATGCTAATAATATTATTAATCGCATTCGTACTAAGGAATATCGCTCAGGGGATACGGAAAGAGATTTTGCATATTTCCCAGACAGTGAACACTTGTTGTTCTTTAAAAAACTTATTAAGGAAGCTAAGTTAAAATTTTGACTTAGGAAGGGTTGATATTTGCTTCATATGTGACATAGAAAATGGAGGTAATATGATTAATTTTTGTGTTCCAGAAAAATATACAGATGACTATGTCACGCAACTAGCTTTGATAAATAAACAAAGTGTTCGTTGCAAAATATATGAAACATATGGTTCAACCAATGAAAATATTATTGGAAATATTCGCTCTGCTCACAAGATACCATCAGTTTGCTTGGATATATTAGCAAAGCAAATAAATATGTTGCATAAGCATGGTATTCGATTTAACTATATTTTGAATAGTACCGTTAGCAATGAAATAGAGTTTACTAAGGAAGGGCAAAAAAATATTATAAATTTTGTCAATAAATTAGTATCCATCAATGTTGATTCAATTACTGTTTCTATGCCTTTTCTCATTAAATTATTAAAAACCGTTTTCCCGAAACTTGATATTGTAGCATCTGTATGTATGGAAATAAATAATTTATCAAAATACAATCAAATACTTTCATTAGGAGGAGTATCGCGGTTTGTACTCGATAGAAATTACAACCGAAAATTTGCCACAATTGACTCACTTGCACAAGCTGGTGCTGTAATAGAGGTTCTTTGTAATAGCCCATGCCTCTATAATTGCGTGGAAACTCATTATCACGCTAACCTTTCATCAATACGTTCAAGGCATGATGTCACCAGAAGTACGTCGTACAACACAGACGAAATATTAAGTTGTTTTCAATATAGTTTGCACAACAATTATGAGTTTATAAAATCACCGTGGATAAGACCGGAAGATTGTATTAAATATTACACTAGAGGTGTAAAGTTTTTTAAGATAGATGGTCGAGATAAGCCGGTTGATTACAATTTGGAAGTTATTAAAGCTTATATGAATGAAACCTTTTCTGGCAACTTGTTATTCCTAACTTCGAATATTTTTGAAAAAGAGTTGGACAAGATTTCTACCACAAATAAAAAACAAAAAATTGCATTAGATAATGATTTGCTTTCAAATTTTATTGATTTTTTTATAAATGATATTTATGCATGTAATGAAAATTGCTTGCAATGTAAATATTGTATAGATATTTATGAAAAAACAAATCGAACTCCAAATATTTATACCGAAAGCATCAAGAAACAAGGTGATGTCCTTGTGACTGTAAAACAAATTAAAGAAGATATGAGAGCATTGCTTTAGCATCCAAATCAAAGGGGTATAGTTCAGTTGGTAGAACGTCGGTCTCCAAAACCGGATGTCGTGGGTTCAAGTCCTACTGCCCCTGTAAAAATGTCATGAAGAGGAGGTGTTTTTATGGATTGGGAATATATTTTTAAACCAAATAATACCGCAAGCAAAGACGAAATATTTGAAATGAAGTCTGAAATGTTGCGTTTGCAACAAGAATTATTAAAAAATTCAATACATGAATACATCTCTATGTTAACTTTATCAGAAATTGAAGTTGAAAGATTAAAAAATTCCATAATTGAGTGCGAACAATTTTACGAAAACAATACCTATTTAAGGATGTATCACTTTGGGTATCCGGGTAACTTATTACAACGATCTGTCGTATATGAAATATTTACAAAATATGAACGTGAGGGTTACTTGGCAAATAACTGTGGTGATGCTTTTGAACGCGGGAATTACAGAATGGATTCAAAGGATATAGAAAAATCTATATTAAGCATGTTTGCGGAAAAATTCGGTGTTATTAATGCCCAATATTGGGGCTACCTTACAACAGGAGGTTCTGAAAGTAACGGACGCGCTATTGATAATGGATTTCTACTATATCCTGACGGTGTTCTTTATTATTGCGAATCAGCGCATTATAGTGTCAGTAAATTTTCTGAAAAATATCCAAAAATAGTTATTCCACAAAATAATGTTTTTGATGAGTCAATAAACGTGGGGTTATTATTGGAAATGATTAAAATTCAAAAGAGACCAGCAATTATTATTTTATCATGGGGTACTACAAAGTTCAGGGCAACCGCATACGAAAATTTATAACCAAATCGTTCGTTGATGAATTGAACCTCAACAATTGAAAAACGTATTAAAATCAGGGTGTTTAATCAACGGCTACTTACGAACCTCGCTTACGATGCCGGACTATTTTCATCGTTAACTTTATTTCATTGTGAATCTTGCATGAATAATAGGGTTAAAAATCGCATCGAATTATGGAGTATTTTGCTAAAAAATTCGTATGCGGTTACCCTGCTACAAAGTTTGGTGCATGTGATGATATTATCGATATTACAAAACAATTAAGCAATTATGGATTAAAATACTATATACATGTTGATGCAGCTCTTTATGGCGGTATACCTAATAATCAAAAAAATGCACCTATTATCACTAATATTGCATCTTTAGGTATAAGTTCAATCTCTGTAAGTTTGCATAAATATTTAGGAGTTCCTTATGTAAAAGGTGTTTTTCTTGCGCTCCAAAAACCAGTTATGGAGTTCATACCATACATAGGCATGACAGATTCTACGACAGCAGGGTCAAGGGATATTATGCCTTTTTCTGTACGACAACAAATTTATGAAGTTTTATATTTATCAGACGAAAACGAATACAATAAAAACATATTGTTTTTTGAGAATTTATTAGTACAGCGTGGGATTTGTTTTTTGCGCTCGTGTAATGGTAATATTTTTGTCATAGATAAACCAGTTGATGAAATATGTAATAAATATCAACTGTCTACATTTTCTATTGCTGAAAAATGCGGAACAGAAATTGTAAAAGCGCATATAATCATTTTTCCGTTCCATTCTGAATCAGCCATGTATGAATTAGTTGATGATTTATGTAAGTAAATTTTCGTTCGATATAAAAATTGTATCAGTCACAATAGATTGTTTATAGATGTGGAGGTTATTTATATGCCTATCCATAAGCTTAATTCGGATAATTTAATCGGAAAGTGGGTCGATGCCCATGTCCATACAATAGGAACTGATTTAAATCGTTTTATTTTTGACAGATATCCTACATCACACAGTATTGTAGATATGAGTCAAAAAGCTCGAGATGTTGGTGTTGACTATTTTGTTGCGTTAACAATGCCAAGTCCTATTTATTATGACTATCCACATTATTGGGATAAAAAACAATTTAAAAGTAGCGGATTGGGACAATTCCCATTTGAACATGAAAATAGGCATTTGCTAAAAACAATCCAAGCGTTGAGCATTACAAACGCTTTGCCTTTTTTATCTTTCAGCTTACAAGACAAAATTATTGAACAAGAAAAAAACATGGTTAATTTAATTAGCAAATATTATGTATACGGCCTGAAGTACCATACAGTGGCAGACCAAAATAATGCTTTGGCAATTATGGCAAACAGCAGTGTATTATTAATAGCAGAAAAATATAATATACCTATCTTAATACATTCAGGACTTGATCCTCTTAGTGATCCGTTAAATGTATATACATTAGCTGTTCAAAATCCGACAATAAGATTTTGTGCTGCTCATATCGGAGATTTTTCGCCAGCATTCATCCGAAAAGTCCTTGAAAAGCCGTTAAAAAATCTTTTCGTTGATTCCGGCCCTTTTATCGCCATGTGTATGAAGGTAAACGAAAATAAAGTTATGAAATCGGAAAGAATAGATGTTGATTATTCAAACCCACAAATTGCTTTTAAGCAAGTTTATGAGATTTTTCAAGACAGTTTGGTTTGGAGTTCAGATGAACCATGGACATTAAGTGGAAACATTAACGAAAAAAAATCTATTTACGGTACAAGTTATAGTAAAGAGGCAGAACTATATAACGTATGCGATTTTAAAGAGGAATTGTCGGTAAATGCAAGAAGATATTTATTCGGAGATTAGAAAATGGGGTTGATTTGTATGAATAAAGTTGATATGTTGGAAGTACTTAAAAAATTAAGTGTAAATAATATGGATGATATTATTTCGTTTACGCAAATGTACGGAGATTATTTTTTTAATGATATATTAAATAAACTATCAAAACCAACAAAACATTTTTTAATTAAAAAAGGATTTGAAGAATTACCTTTGGAAGATATAAAAAATATTTTAAAAGAATATGAAGATATATTGATACAAGATGTCGAAAGCGGAAAACGTTGGGGATTTTCTTAAGACAAATTTAACCTTTTAATTATTCTAACCTTTTAATTATTCCCATACTCAAATATGGGAATAATTAAATTGTATCAATATCGCCGTTTACATAGACGACGGCGCAACAGGCGGCAATTTCAACCGTCAAGGTTTCCAAGATATGATGGTTGATGTGCGGCAAGGGGTAATCAACCTTGTGCTGGTGCAAGACTTATCACGCTTCGGCAGAAACTATCTTGAATCCGGTAGATATTTGGAAGAAGAACTGCCCTCGCTGGGTTGCCGTTTTGTGGCATTGTCGGAAAAGACGTTATTTTAGAGAACCTAACTTTTTAGCGAAATACGGCGATATTACGGTTATTAGCTGACTCTTTTCTTTGCAACAAAAAAAATTATAGTGTCGTTTCGTTAGTTTCGTTATTCGCATGAGCGTAATAACGAACAATGTACTGGATTGCTAATTCCGAATAAAACTTCTGCGAAGCGGATTTTTTATTATGGGGGTCTAATCTACGTTCAGAAAAATAATTAGCTGGATTTTCTGTTTCGGCCATTTTTCTTTTTGCTTCATTAAATCTTTTATCCTTTTTAAATTCACGAATTTGACTTTTGCACTCTTCAACTAACTTCGTGTGTGTATATGGATATGTACTTCTAAACTCATTATCAGATAGATATACAGTAGCGGCATTAGGGTCTGACGAAATTTTTACGTTTTTAACCATTGAAATTGTGGTGTTTGCATCATTACTAATAGCTACGATAATATCGCTGTTTTGAATTTTTTTAACAGAATGCATGAATACATCAAACCCAAGAACAATAGAATCTTCTATCCCTTGCGACTTGAGGTTGTGGCTGATACTTAATATGTTATCAATAAATTTTTGCGCTTCCGGGGATGATGTGTATGCTGGTGCAGTATGCGAAAGGAAATCTTCGGGTTTAAATGGTAACTTGAAACCCAATGGTAAAATAAACAATCCATCGTCTGCCATTATATCCTTGTTATAATGCATCTTAACGAATTCTACAAAGTTTAAAGCACATCTTGAAACAAGCGAAAAAATGCAAGGGATTAATTGCAAATTATAAAAATGTGCAACATTATTCCTGTATTCTTCGATTGCCAAAATATTCATCTTTATTGCCTCAAATGATTTTGGTGACTTTGAATTGATGTAATCTGCTACATATTTAAGTGCTTTGTCAAGTGAAATAGTATGCCCTGTTGACTCAAAAACAGAATATTGCTTGAGATATTTTTTTACATAAGCCTTCAACGCCAACTCCCATGCGTTCATCATCAAAAGAGTGACCGTTTCATACCTATACGGGATATTGGGCTTATTGTGTATTTCAACAGCGGCAAAATATGCCGCAATCGAATTCTTTACTAAATTGTGTTGAACCATTTTGCGCTTGGGCATACTCCACCTCCCATTTTCGTATATTATTTATTGAACTAAGCATCCAATTATCTATAATGTATACATATTAGGATAATACAATTCTATCGATTGAATCAACTCACGCCCGTTTATTAATGTTACATTAGTAATGCGGGCTTCGTCTTTTCCCTCTGGCGTGAAATCGGATGTCGTAACTACCCATGCCTTACTTGCATTTCGGCTACGCATATAACTATCCACTCTTTGAATTGGTGTTGTTCCGATGTTATTCCCTTCACGATACCTTTTACACTGTATTAATTCCAACTTTCCTTCCGCATTTGTTGCTAAAATGTCAACACCGCGATCGCGAGATTGTCCGATAACCTGTGTTTTAATGAAACCTCTTTTGATGAAATAATCGGCAATTAACTTTTCAAAATCTCCCGGATCCATTTCACGCAATTTTTGTCTTCCGATAGCCGCATCAGCTGATGCTTCAATTGTTTTAGCAAAAAATTTTCCTTCTTTTGGATTTTCTATTGCATGTAGATTCAACAATTCGGGAATAAGGCGGTTAGCCGTGTGTAGCTTTTCGATTATTTCACGACTTCCATTCTCCATATAGGAAGCAAGGTGTATCACATACTCTTCGAATGTAAAACCCTTTCCATCTGCAGTTAGTTCCTCAATAACAACTGGAGCAAATTCTCTTAATCGGATTTCTGCATTCATCTCCTTATTAATGAGGTTGTACGGAGATAGTCCAGTTAATCGATATTGGGCATCAATCCTTTTCGTATATCGCTCAAGTATTCTTTGAATCCTCTCTGTGTGAGCAGGGCTTAACAATCGCACTAATCCGCATTTACGGAATTGAGATTGTACTTCTGTGTTGAATTTATTAATAACAAAAGGATTACCCTGATCTGTTGCCGCCGCTGAAGCGGCAAGATAGATTAATTCATCAACGTCATGATTTTCTTCGTACCATCTTCGCTCAGAATCATCCAATCGATAAAAAATAAAACACACATCGTTTTTGAATGTCCATGCCGCAGATGCCAAGACACGCATTGATGGATCGGTATTATCAATAGGGATGGTTATCAGCGGTTCAAAACCATGCTTTCGCCCGAAATGTTTTAATGTGTTCAAATCACTAATCCAGTCTCTTTGCTCTGGTCTAAAATATAAAACAAAAAAGCCATGACGGGAAATTACTCTATATGCATCCTTAAACAGATATTCAATATCTGATAAAAACTGTTCTTTTCCGTGCTTATTTATACGCTCTTTAGCATTGCTTATTACGACCTCTTTGCGAAGCCGCTCTGTATCAGATTTCAACGTATAGTTCATAAAAGGATGGACTCTTTGTGCATGTTCAAAATATTGAGCATTATCTCCATATGGCGGGTCAGTCAGCATCAATGAAATGCTGTCTGTTTTTATATTAGCTAAAAAATCCTTGTAATCTTTATTTGATATTGTTATAAGAGAAACATCATATTTTTGCGCGTTAATATATTTTTTTCTTTCTTTCAGTTTTTCGATAAAACGATTGTATAAATTGGTTTCTTTTAAACGATTCGAAGGGCAATGATTATCTTGGCTTTTACTTCTATAATCTATATATTTGCCGAGATGGAGCATAGAAAGAAAAGCGTCTTCAAAAAAATTCATTGTTTCATTTGGAAGTCCCTTTATTGCGTCATGGATCGCAACAAGGGCTACTTGTTGGCGTTTTGAAAAAAGATTTTTATATTTAATAAATTGTGGTGCTGTAAAATTTATCCTTGAGTTCTCTATTAGCTCTACATCAGGAAAATTACATTTTATATTTGCTATGTTAAGCCGCACTTGTTCATCGTAAAGAGAGTAGTGTTTTTCCTTACAACCACAACTACAACGATACTTTCCTCGGAAAATGATGTTCTCACCATCTGTTCCCATACGGTCATGTTTTGTCGGATTAAAATACTCTTCCGGCTCTCGGTCGAAAAAAAGTGCATCAAACATTATTTCCTCTTCACAATGAGGGCATACCGTTTTATAAAGCTGACTTATTATCGGCATAACCTTTATTGCAAATAGTGACAATGAGTCATTGAAGTCTTTATCCGAAGGAACACCCCTAAAAGGAGCAGTCGACATCCTAAAGGCATAAGGTTCCCATTCATTTAAGAGCATCTGCCGGCAGGAATCTAAAGCCGCATATGCAAACGTACCCGATCCGCTAAAAGGATCGCATATTTTTCCACCTACAGGCGATAAGTTTTCAATAATAAGGGCAGATATATCACGGTTTTTCCTGCCTATAAAGGGAAATGTTTGTTCATCCTGTTCCCTTTGTTGAGGAATTATTTGGGTTTGCAAATCAATGATTTGCTGTCTTAAAATTTCTTGGTCTTCGTACCCCAATAACCAGTACATTATTTTTCCCTCCATATTCCATCTGTGTTATCAAATTCATTGGAAATTACGTCTATCAGAGAGGAATATTTTTCTGCCAAAATTGCCAAATACCCTTCCTCGAAGGCTTCTTTTAACATACCACCATCGTACAGATCTTGAGTAGTAACATCGTTGTGACTTTCTATAATTTCACGCGCACAATTAATAGCACGTTTTTTTGCATCTTCAAGTGTACCTAAAAAAACTTTATTTTCGATTGAATCATTTTTTTGAAACACAACAATATAATGTCCGTTTAAAGTTCCCTTTGGAGACATTACTGTCTTAAATGACTTCCGTGGGGTTGAAACGGGCATTTGATAACAATAACTTAAGCCGTGAACGTTCATCAATGCAAGGATGTGACTCCATGATTTCAAATTAAAAGAATGGTAGAACATTATAAAATATCCACCGATTTTTATTGAATCACTTGTTCTCTTGATTATTTGAGAAAAAGTAAAATTGAAGTCATTGATATCTTTTTTTCGGCTTGGGGCATCTGACACAACTAATTCAGATTGCAGTGCTTCTTCAGTCATTCCATTCCATGACAATACTTTATTCCACAATTGGCTATATTCGAGGTACGGGACTTGGTCTGTATAAGGTGGGTCTGTAAGAACCAAATCTACACTATTGTTTGCCAAATCACTATATGAAATAGTTTGTGCCGCTACGTTTCTAACAATTATTTTTTTATCATCAGTGAATCCTTCCTCTGCATAAAGTTTACAGTTGTCACGAAGATAAACAAGTGCTTCTTTGAAAACCTTAACTTTTTCTTCTATTATAATTGTTGCGTTTCGTGATGTTACATTTATTTTGGGTAACCAATACGGCATTTGGCTTGATGCTTTTTTATCCGATAACTTAATTAAATTCAAAGCAGAAGAAACTATTAGTTCAAGTATTTCATAGCCGTATTCATCAGTATGCTTTTTTAGAACACCCATTATATTATCCAAAGCAATGACATTACGGTTACAAAAATATGTAAATACCGTATAATGTGTACTGATAGCAATCCTTGAATTTGGAATTAACGGTTTATTTTCAACATTAAAAATCGGTGAACCTTCAAAGGATTTATACCAAGAAATAAATTCGTTATCAACAACAGCTTTTTTTCTTCCTGTTAATTTTCCGTTATTAAATGTTTTATACCAATACATTGTTGGAATTAACATATTGTCAATTTGATTAAAGTGACATCTTTCTATTATTCTTTTTTCCCCAATGCAGTTGAAAACATATAGATGTTCACAGGAATTTTTAACTTCAGCACAAAATGAGTCTATTAAAAAGTAAACCTTTTCAATATCCCATTTTGTTAATGATGCTTTACATAACTTATAGGCAATAGGATTGATATCTGTTCCTATAGCTTTTCTTCCTAACTTGCTGGCTTCAATCAATGTTGTTCCCGATCCAAACATGGGATCATAAACTGTTCCATTTTCGGGGCAAAAATTCTCAATAATCGCAGAAATAGTATTGTAAGGTTTTCGAGCCATATAGTTATGCATAAATCCTGCAGGATTATCTACTATAGGCTTAAGTTCCCTGATTTCGAACAGTTTTTCCCCTATTGTCAATAGTGATTCTTTCGGTCGGCACAAAAATAAGTATTCATCAACTTTAGATGTTGATGAACGCCCTTGTTTTGAATGGTTTAACTCAATCTTTTTTATTCTCACATCATAATTAATTTCAATAATTCGCCGTAAATCATCAATATCAACAATCGAATTATCTGCGTAGCTTAACATCAACCACGCACCTTTGTTAGCACATAAATCTATCAAACTATTAAAGGCTTCTAATGCCATAGCTTTTTTTCCAAAGTTAGAAATACTGCGTCCAACGCGATAACGTCCAACAGAATAGGTATGAGTTTGCGGGTTTATTGACATAGAGGGATAATCATACAGGCAAAGCGTATTAAGAACATGATAGTATCGTGAATAATGCTCTTTAAAATAAGGGGGATCTGCATACACTAATGTGCTTGAATCAATTGAAATCTGATTCAAGCATTCGATATAATCCAAATTATAACAATCAACCGAGCCCTCTTTTTTATTCAAAATTCCATTATTACGAAACTCTGTGATGTATTGGCGCATTCCTAAAATAATATCTGTTTTTCTTTTTTCAATCAAATTTTTACAAGTAGCTTGATTTTTGACTTTTAAGAATTGAGCAAAATGTGCTGTTGTCGAGGCTGTCTCACTCATAATGGACATTAATGCCGATAATAACACATATTTTTTTCGTGCATCTTTTTCATTTTGGATAGCACCGCAAACGGCATCAATTTGAGCGCATTGGTTTATACCAAAATAAGCATTTGCATAATAGGTTATAAACAAACAAGGGTAATCTGCATTTTGTCTTTCCCCCGGTGTAATTGCTGACACAATTTTTTTCAATGAATTAAATCGAATATCATCCGATTGTGGAAAAAAAACAGATGGAGTATTTTCGCAAAAAATACGATATTCATGATAATCCACAGCACTATTAAAAAACGAATTTTCTGTGCTTATTGTATCATTTATTGCATTTGATATAGTCCTGTAATACTGATCAACATCATCCCAAAAAGATTGCTCTTCATCACAGGATAACAAACAACCATTAAGAATTGCTTGGTTAATGACATACGCATAATATTCAATATCATTGCTTATTATTTTTTTATGTTCTTTAAGTGCATAACCAATAGAACCCGTTCCTGCAAATAAATCAATTACTTTAGTAATATCATTATTTCCAGCAATAGGTTTGCATATATGTTCTAAGATTCGAGATTTGCATCCCAAATATTGCAAAGTACCAATTTCAGCAAACGGCTTCATTATTTTTCAACCTTTATTTTTTTTGTCTTTGTGTTTCATGGCAGGTCTTTCAGCAATCTCTGGTATTGCCCAATCTCGTCCCCATTTCTGCGCTCCTCGAAGTTTATCCGTTTTACACCACAACTGGATTTGCCTTGTTGTTACGCTCCATTTCTCAGCCGCTTCCTGTGCTGTAATGTATCCAACCATTTGCCGCCTCCAATTTCCCTTCGATGTGTTTATTATACTTCGGCAAAACGAAAGAGTCAAGAATAACTTTCGCTTCGTCTATTAACAACAAAACCCGTTAAAAATCCCGTGGACAAATTTTATTATGAAAACCCTGTGCATATCATGTAGAACACAGGGCTTTTTTCTTGCCCACAGGAGGTTTTGTCCATGTCATACAAACCCATCCATACGCTGGATGCCCTACAAGCCTATCTATCCGGCGCGACCATAGTGGCCTTCGACTTCGAGACCGCGCCGATTGAAAGATACAGAAAAGAAGAAAAAGCCGCACTGGATGCACACAAGAGCCATATCGTGGGGATTAGTTTTTCCGTGGCCGAAGGCGATGCCATCTACTTGCCATTGGCGCACACGGTTGGCGAAAATGCCACCGACCCGGAGGTCATATGGAACTGGCTGGACTTGTTCTTCACCGACACCACCGTGGTAAAAATTGCCCACAATCTCGCCTTCGAAAGCCAATTCCTGTATGCGCGTGGCATCGTGGTACAAGAGCCTTGCTATGACACCATCGCCGCCGCGCAGATGATTTACAAAGGCGAACAACAATTCCGTTCACTTGGCGATTGCGGCCTTAAAACACTGGTTCATGAGTATTTTGGCGCAGAACTGCCATCATATGCCGATGTTGTCGGTGACCGTCACTTTGACGTACTCGACCCCGGTACGGAGGCCACAATCAACTACGCTTGCGCGGATGCCGATTATTCCCTGCGGCTGTACCATTTATTAAACGGTTGGTTCGACCGCCTTCTGTCCAAGCACCGTTACATCGTGGAAGAAATAGAATCCCCCACCGCCGTCTACACAGGCATTATGCGTTACAACGGCCTCCCCATCGACAAGTCACTGATGGAACGCAAAGGCACGGAGGCCGCATTAAAGCTAACCGAACTGCGCGAAAAAATCCATTTCATTATTGGTGATGTAAAAATAGGGGAAAACGCGTCAACTGCGGCGTTCAAAAAATATGTGTACGAAACGCTGAAACTACCCAAGGTAAAATTGACCGACAAAGAAAAGGACGCGCTGGACGATGAAGCCCTTATATTATTGAAGGAATGGTGCGCGAAAAACCGTCCCGAACTTGTGGAACTCTTTACTTTGGTACAGGAATACCGCAGATGGGGAAAATTGAAAAGCACTTATATTGACGGCTACATAAAATACATTAACACCGCAACAAAGCGGATTCATCCCGACTTGATGCCGCTGGCAACGGAGACCGGGCGGTTCGCTTCCAAGAATCCCAACTGCCAAAATATGCCTCGCGCCGGGGCTGACGATGTGGACATCCGTAACTTCATTGTCGCGCCGGAAGGTAAGGTTCTGCTGGCCTTGGACTTTTCCCAAATCGAACTGCGTGTTGGCGCGTTCTATTGCAAAGATGAGCGGATGTTGGAAACATACAGAACGGGCGGCGATATTCACGCGCGGACAACTGCTGTTATTTATCGCATATCAGCGGAAGAGGCCGCAGACAAACACCATCCCGATTATAAGGAACGCCGCACCATTGCCAAGAACTGCAATTTCGGCACATTCTTCGGCCTGTTCCCAAAGGGGCTTCAGAAAACATTGAAATTCAAGGCAGGGCTGGAAGTGGACTTGGAGGATTGTGAAAAAATCATC
>Ga0131853_10006849_pt1 | contig 20582 bp, 13 predicted proteins | sample TergutLab28metaG_FD_92764 | JGI IMG/M metagenome (GOLD analysis project Ga0131853, IMG submission 92764) | Labiotermes labralis P1 segment gut microbial communities from Petit-Saut dam, French Guiana - Lab288 P1 (version 2) (version 2) | ecosystem: Host-associated > Arthropoda: Insects >...
GTGCAGTAACACACGTCTTGGTCTCCTGAAGATGGGCATAATGATGCCAGAAACATGTTGAGAAAGTGCTGATAATAAACATCTAACTGTTGCATCTTGTTGGTTTTCTCTCACTTCACGATTAACTGAAAAATATTGGACATACAGACCTTTGCAGACATTAAGAAGGAATTTACTCCGTGCAGAATAATAATCATTTAGTATAAAACAACACGTAGCTAGTTCCAAAGTAGGTTGATGCTTAGATAACGTAACAGCACTGTTTTGTGGCGGCAGGTGCTATACATATAGTGTCTAACGGGGAGGGTAAGATTGTGATTAAAGGGGAGCAGATGGGAATGAACGGAGGCGAATGTGAAATATTTCAAGTTACTTTCCCGGAATTCAGTTTAAAGTACTGAGTATAACCACAAATCTGTCAGTATTTCAGCAAAGTACCTCTGGAATTCCAGTCTGAGCTTTACCACCCAGAAACTTGTTACAAATTGTACTATAAACATACGTTTGATGAATTTCGTTTAATTAACTACGGCAGCAGACCTAGTACATATTCCTATAATTAATATTTGTAGATTACTCCGTATTGCAACTTCCAGGTAGATCCAAGTTATTACTCCTGTTTTCGAGCGATATACGGGAATATTTCTCATTTCTAAATTGTCTTACAAGGTACAGGTAAAGGAAAATTGACAGTTGTCCTGTAACTGTACTGCTGGAACTCAGGGAAAACGTTGAGGTAAAGCCTAAAACGTTCCAGGTTTCGACATTATGACAGTGAACGTTCAGCCTCACATTTCAGCTGTATTTTCCTTGAAGGGAGCCTAAGCACCCACTAGATAAATACAGGTATTGTAACCACAAATGATGAAGTGGTGGTGAAACGAAAATACATTGCTAATGCTTGTAATAGAACATGATCATGTAGTCGTAGCCAGTCACTGTACCAAGTTAAGCTGCCTTGTAACAACTGTGCTAGGAGCTAAAGATAAATACAGTCATTTCCAAATTTATACTCAAAAAGAAATTTATAATTATCTTTACATATAAAGATTAAGTCCCAAAATTGTCGCGGAAATATATAACGGAATAATTAATTAAATCGCCGCCGAACTGTATATCAAAAGTCGAAGGACACGAACAATCCTAAAATTCGCATTACGGGCTCCAACTCAATACGATATCCAGGAATCCCTTGAGTATACTTCACAAGACATAATGATATGAATTGTATCGCAAAACATGTCAACCCAGCGAACCTGCATACTGTACAGCTCTGAACTTCATAGGAAATATATGGGATAAAAAACAAAGCCCAGTGTAATATCTACAATTCAATGAAGTTTTGTCAAAACTTTCAGTAACACGCATACTGAGGTAGCGTATTTGTAATAAAAACTGTCTAACTAGTAGTGACTACTATTGTACAGTATCATGTAGACTAACAAGTTTTTCGTAAGCGTTAATTATATGTGTGGCTCATTATGTCGTGGAAGAACAAAGTCATAACGTATCCGGAATTAAAGCTGACGGTAAATGTCTGGCAGTTTCGTCGCCCACCTGCATGTGGTGACCCTGCTAATCTGTGGTCCCAGTCGCAAACTAAGTCGGTGGGCTGAGGGGGCGATGGAAACTTACCGCCTTGTAAGTCTTTTGGAGGGATACAAAATGCTACAGTAGAAAATCAGGAGCAAACGATGCCCATATCCGGTGAGGAAACTCGTCCAACGGAAGGTAACCATGATAAGAACAATACATCGTCCTCCAAGGTAAGCTTGTGCGAGGAGTTTGTACTTCCACCACGCGAGAAAAAAAAGTCTTTACTCAGAACCTTCAAACGAAATATCGGGCTGACAAACCAACGGCAGACAAGCTATGGATTAGGTAAAACCATCAGAAAAAAGGGAACATCTAAAGGCAGGGTTAGAGGCTTTGTAAACAAAAACTGTTAACAGAAAAAGAAAAATATGTAAAATAATCGTAGTCTCCGACAGACAAAAACTGGAAGAGTAAAAAGAGTAGAATAATTGCACAGTCATTGTAGTGGAGTACCTCATTAACTATTAGCTAGGTAGGAGTGAGTAGCTTTCATGACGATCTCTATGGAGCAGAGCCTTTCTTGAGAAATTAGTGGTTTCTGAACTAATTCAGAATTTCCCCGCATTTCATGGAATCAGAATATCCACTGCCGTGCTCAAAACAGCCCGCATCTGTTCGTATCGTTAACCGTACAAATATCCCATTCTGTTTTTCTGTAGATCCATTTTAACCCTTATACTGCTAACGTAGAGAATATGGTGAGCTTCTAATAATGCCAGCAGATGGCAGATGGGATTTAACTCGGTGTTTAAAGGGTTAGTAATATATTTCCATCTGAGCACAGGTCTTCCAAGTGGCTCTTTCCCCCAGGTTTCCCCACCAAACTCCTGTACGCACCTCTCCTCTTCCCATACGCGCTACATGGCCCGCACATCTCATTATTCTTGATTTAATAACTCGAATAATATTTGGTGAACCACATAGATCATAAAGCTTGAGTAGTTGTCACGGCGCAGAAAATTCTGTTACGACGAATGCATTGTAATGCATGTATAAGTGGAAGAATAACAGCACTACGTCCAAAAATATGAAGAAAGGGGCTAAGTTATAATCACGGAGCTCGTATGCCACCAACACGAAAAAAAAGCATTATATGAGTATCAGAACCAAGTTTTGAATATAACAAATAAGAATGATTGCAAAACACAAGCATTTCAGACGCAAGGATAGACAAGGGAGCAAAGGTGGTAGAGCAGGTCGAAGTCCTCTGAATGACGCGTGCGCGCACGCACACACACACCCACACACACACGCGCGCGCGCACACACACACACACATACACACGCGCGCGCGCGCACACACCACACTACAAACACACACACACACACACCCACACCCACACAGACACCCCCCACTACACACACACACACACACACACACACACCCACACCCACACAGACACACCACACTACACATACACACACACACACCACACTACACTACACACACACACACACACACTCACACACACCACACTACACACCCACACACGCGCTCAACCACACACACACACACACCACACACACTAAAATACCTCGACACTCGGGGAACCATTTAACCAGCAACACAGCTCAACATCCCAGAGGGCCGGAATGAACCGAATGACATTTATAAACTGACAGCATGTAAAACAGACCACAAATATCTGCCATACGTTTCTTTCGTGTTAACATAACAGCCTTTTCCGTCCTAGTGGATATTTATATGTGTAAACCTGTTATGCGTATCAGAACAATCACTTAACTTTGTTACACATTTCGTTAATTAATGCGTAGCAAAGACTTTTGTCAAATTTCAAATATTTATAAAGAAGAAAAATTACGTAATTTTATTAGTGCTCTCTGAACTGTACATACGTTCTTACGTAAAGAAGCTGAGGTTTTACAAAGATAAGCATATAAAGACGCATGTTAAGATAGTAATTCCTGAGATTTACGCAGAATGACGTCATGATCATTATGATGGCATGGGACACAGAAAGGAAACTAGACTGAGAAAAGAGAATCACGATTTTTCATTGACATTAGGGCAAAATTATAAACACTGTCATGCAAATATAAGTGTAAAGCTGAAATAAATTCATGATATATAATTATTTACCGTTATTTATTTATTTATATTATAGGAACTGGGTGGGGAGGGGAAATGTCTGCCAATTAGTTTTTTCCCCTATACAATAAAAAACTGAAGACTCATCCCCGGAAGCTACGATTTCACTTGGTCCTTATTCCCTTTGTTTAAAAGACCTTAATTTCGGATCTAACCAAATAGTCCGTAAAATTTCTATTTTAAAATTTGCTTGTGTGCAACAGTCGCTGCACCTAAAAGAGCTGCTAATAAAAGTAGAAATTGTAAACAGAAAAATACAGCTACTTTTCAAAATATTTTTTTATGAAAAATAAAGCGACCATCATACTGCAATCGGTACTGCCTATTTTCCTCCTCTTAACTGAAGATGCGAATCAATTTTTTTTAAAGAAGAAGTTGCTATTTTAACTTCTCTCATTTACTCTCTTCCGTATTTATCCTTTGAACTTAAAACTGGCCAAGATTTTCTTCAATTCGTTGTCATGCAAGAATTCACAAAATCCCTGCAATTAAAAATCGACAGTTCCACTATCGTGAGCACAAATCCTTTAATTTTATTCAATTCTCTTCCAGTTAGCTGCATTTTCCAAGTTTGCCTCAGGTACTTCTAACATATTTTCAATTTTGAGGTCATTTTCCCACCTAAACCCAGGTTCTTCTCTCTCTTCTTTGTTAACTTACAAATATAATTCTGTGTACATTTCTCATCTTTGTCATCTCCGCTATGTATTATTACGAATACTCATCCCTCAATCCCCCTTTACTTACCGCCACCACCACCACCATCATCATCACCACCACCACCACCACCACCACCACCACCACCACCCCCACCACCATTCCTGTTGCTGCTGCTGCCACTGCTGTGAGATGAATGCAAGTTATGAAGTTCCTCATTTCATAAATTTCCCCACCGATTTTAATAGAATTGTGAATTGTTATTAAACAGTCTTTGCACTGAAGCAGTAAACTTTGAGAAATGAAATCAATAAGAGTAGGTTTCACAAGGTAAGTTATTTCTTCCTTCTCACTATTTACACGTCAAGCAGGGGTTTCCTGTTATTATTTTGCTACATAGAGTTGTTCCACTCACCTTATTAAATTTTTGTTTTACCTATTTCATTCTACTTGTAATTGGCCAGTGTTTGTCTTCCGGGTGTTTCTGGTATTGCATAAAACTTTGCCGCTTCATAAACTTACCTACGGTTAACACATCAGTGTACCTGCTTTCGGTAAGTACACTGATTGGTTGAAGTGATTAAATTATCCATTTGATCACTACATCATCATAAGTATACACGAAAGTAACACATTTTAAAGTAACATATTTCAATCGCGAGTTTGAACAGATAATTTCACTTGCACTTTTCAAAGCAACGTGCCTTCACTTTTTTCAAAAGAAGCTTAGTGATTAACGTACATTTTTTATTAATAGGGGACTCTGTGTTATTCATTCCTAGGGTGAAATGGAAATAAATATTGTGAACAAGCAGATCCATGATTTTGCCTATTTCGCCACTCAAAAACTCTCATTCATTTACTGCGAACTTTTACAACTACTTCTGAGCAAGAAATACTGTTCCTTACAACAGCATTGCCACACAGCTTGCCCTATAATCTAGCACAAGTGTTTAATCTCATGACAGACATCTCGCCAGGCTGTCTGATATGAGACCAGAAACGCAGCTCCTTGCTCTCTGCCTGTTCAAAGACAATCAAACCTGTTGATACTGAAGCAAACATTCACAAGTGGCTCGAGAGAAAGTTTACGACAAAGTTGCTACTATTGTATCGTCTTTCCAGCGTATTTAAACACAAAATAAGACTGTCCAAAAATCGCCCCATTTCCGGTGACTTGATAGCCATTCATTGTTATCGACTTTGCTATTAACTTTGATTAAAATGTTACCGATGTTATAAGTGCCAGGACAGTAAAATTGGCAAGTTCGCGACCAAACGACTAGAACGAAAACAGACTTTCTGGAGTAGCAGAACTCTTCTCTTTCCCAATACATCCAGATTAGTGCTGGCATCCATCCAGTCTATTATCCAACTAGCACTAGAAGCTAGCTTCTGCCACATAAAATGAAGGTGATCTGGGCCTTAAACCTAACACTCAGCTCCATCGCAGGCTAAAATGCATGGGCTTTTTTTTATCGCATCGCTCTTCTCGACTTCATGGCTACCTACAGCCATAATCTATCTTCGTATCATCTCTTTGCTATTTTTTGAGATTGTGGAAAAATAAATTCGTGTATTTGGCGGCTTTCAAACCTCTGAGTTCTATTGGCCTTGCGTTCTGGAACTATACACACCAAGCCTAAGCCGGATCACTGGTTAATCTGTGGATTTTACTCAAGCTCGCATCGTGAGTGACAGGATAATTATTAAAATATAATACAAATTTCGCCATTTTGCTATAGATTTCATATCTTACTTTAAAGTATTGCTCTGGATTGTGTATTGCGAAAACTGTAAAAGAATAATGAAAACATACTGGATGAACAATTAAGTTATTTAAGGCTGTTTCTGCTGTAAAATCTGTACAGTGTCAAAGGAAATGGAAATGTGTCTCTATAATGCGTTTAACAACACTTTCTCAACTGGACGGCTAGCAGCAGGTTGCAGTATCGGTCTGACAAATACCTGACGCTGTATGTGCAGTTTTGAGCTCCTAATGATGGACGGAAAAACCGTCTGAAACATGTAGAACGTCTTACAGGAATAAATAGATTGAGAAAGTTGCAACTTGTTGGTTGTAAACTGAGAATACGTTAGCGATGCACGGACATATCAATGCTAAATTTTGGTCAGAATTATGCGAAAACTTGGCAAGATTCGAAACGGGCCCTTTATGACGCAGGAATATAGCCTTAACGCTGCACCATGCCGCTATGTTGTACTGTTGAGGATAGGTTTGTACAGTAATCCCGCAGTTGTGCGTTGCATACAATTCCTACTGCTTATTCATTTACGCGTTATTTACCAGATAAATTTATGACGTCAGGAATATTTACAAAACGGGATCAAAAATCGCTTCGACGTCATTAGCATTCCTGCTTCATATTCGACAGTTTCCATCTTAAACTGCTGGTACACTAATTAATGTAGAGTGTGCGTACTCGTCTAATAAAACTGTATTTATTGGTAGAATATAAAGTATTTCCTACATAAGTTACAACTACATGTTTCGGCGCTTGTTAATGGCCATTTTCAGGCCGTACATGAAATACTTATTCAGCAGTTATACAAAATATACATGGGCTGTTTATATGGGGTAGGGAGGGGGTAAAGTGGGCACGAAATCTCATATCTGTCAGAAAGGTTGGGCGGTGTGGGTTACATGGGGGGCGGGGGGGTCCATGCTGTTACCAAGTTATGTCAAAGCTTATTATAGTTAATTTTTTAATGTTTGCCATCCCGAAGTGTTTAACACATATATAAATATACAATGAAGTATCAGACAAACACAACAAAACTTTATTATGTTTATTATTGTATTAGGGCAACATGTTTCGATTCTTATAGAATCATCCTCAGGCCCTTCTAAGAATACAGATCCTTACTTAAACATTGGTAAGTAAGGATCTATTTTCTATTCTAGGTGTCATATTATGTCTATGTGTGCTGCGTAATTACACTAACGTATAAAATACGCAATGTACAATAATATGTAGAATCTGTAACTATAATTTAAGTTTATTAACTTACGCTAGTTGTTAGCAGTATCTTACTGCTTTACATAAATCAGGCTATAGTTGAACCTTATGTATTAAATACTTTACATTCTACCAATAAATATAGTTGTGTTAGACCAGTACACACACTCTACATTAATTATTTCATAGAACACAACGGGGATGACGAACCTCATGATGCTGGTACACAGGACATCTACACTGACAACGGTTTCTCGTGGTTACCTCATCCCTGTATTAGACGATACATAACGTATCACATGACAGGACAGTTACATTAATTTAGACACAAACAGACATGACTTAGTTCTTAAACATTCTTGTAAATGTAAAGGCAAACTGATCCCGTTACAGGCCCGGTGTGGCCCAGAGGGTGGGCAGAGGTATAGCTCTACTCTTTCATGACCGCGGCACTAGAAGGGGGTGAGTGGTCACCAGCACGCCCCGGCCGCACTTTACCCCCGGAAAAGACCCGGTACCCATTTCACAGGAGGCTGGGTGGGCCTCAGGGCCGGTCTGGACGGGCGGAAAATCTCGTCCCCACCGGGATTCGATCCCGGGCCGTCCAGACCGTAGTCAGTCGCTATATCGACTGAGCTACCGGGCCCACTAACCATTCTTGTAATCTCCGTAATCTTCCAAGCTTAATATTTCTGGGACACTTAACGCATTGTGCCTGAGGGACATAAGCATAAGTGCTAATATAAATTGCGAGCACCGCCATACTTCTAAATTAAATAAACACCTCTTTTATGTGTCATTTGCTTAAAGCGTAAGCCCGAAGCCCGGCTACTGACTGCGGTTCTCGGTCTTTGTCGGCCTCTCCGGACAAGCGCCAGGATATTACGTATCTTAACATGGGTCATGATTGCTTTCTTTCAAGTTCCTTCCAGTACATCCCTAACACATTGTCTAAGAATGGATGGTGCATAACCAAGGCACTATATAAACTCCTTTCAATAAATCATATATTTATCGATATTAACAAACAAAAGCCTGTCTGCATTCTTCCGTTCTCACAATTTGTCTTTCGCATCAAATATTGGTCAGACCTTCTAGTTGAAACGTAAAATGATATTTTTGCAGCATTTAATTAGAAAATCTGCACTTTTTAACAAAATCCACTGCAGACAAATATAGCCTACAGCTGTGAAATGATATAGTGCTGTGCTATGAAGCCATTGATTTTCTAATTCCTGCTCCAGTTCGCAACATATGGCGACATCAAGATTTATGTAAGCCGTTGTGTGTGGGCGCAGAGATACAGCACTGGCAATGGAAAATGTGTTAAGTGTTTTTCTCTCTCTCTCTGTCTGTCACAGTGTCCCTGTGAACGAATGCTGAAAATTTCTGTCATAAATGCCGAACATTAATCATAGTATTTACAACATTTGAGGTGAAGTTATCACGAGAGATGTTTCATATTTCACCCTTTTGGAGCAGTATACACATGTGTTACAGGCATCGTCATAATTTTACAGCAGCCTCTACCCTGTTGCTTGTAAGATGCAGTAATATCATGAAATTTAACGTTTGTTTGCTTGCTTTTTTATTCATTTAATTACGCTTTCTCAACTGCGTGTAGCGTCAAAGAGGAGGGGACTTTCGCGAAGAATTGTGACATAGGGAAAAGGAGACACACTTGGCGTGCAACACAACTTTATAGCATATGTGTGGAGAGCAAGGAAAATCTGTCATGATAAAAGGCCTTCATTGAGAACGTCAAATGTGGTGCCTACTAAAATGGAAGCAAGAAAACTAATGGCTCTATCGCGACTTTAACTAAACTTGACAATAGTTTACATCGTGACAAAGGAGGACAAGAAAAACGAAAGAAACAAAAACTTGAAATCAATATTCAGTATTGGGAGATTACGTGTGGGCGGGGTAGCTCAGTCGGTATAGTGACTGACTACGGGCTGGACGGTCCGGGATCGAATCCCGGTGGGGACGAGATTTTCCGCCCGTCCAGACCGGCCCTGGGGCCCATCCAGCCTCCTGGAAAATGGGTACTGGGTCTTTCCCGGGGGTAAAGTGCGGCCAGGGCGTGCTGCTGACCACTCACCCCCTTCTAGTGCCGCGGTCATGGAAGAGTAGAGCTATACCTCTACCCATCCTCTGGGCCACACCGGGCCTGTAACGGGATAAAAAAATTGGGAGATTACGTATGAGCCGGGAGAGCGTTGTCGACGTAGTGACTGGGATACAGGATGGACGACCGAAGGATTGGGGTTAGATTTCCAGTATGGCTCTATCTCTTCTCAAAAGTGTTCTGACCGACTCTGAAGACCACCCAGCCTCTTACTCAATAGGTTCCGGGGGAGGGGGGGGGGGTTTCCTGGGCGGTAAATCGACCAGGTTGATAACATAACCACTTAATTCGATGTAGTGCCGAGGTTAAGAGCGAGTGGAGCTATACATCTCCTTCGTCACATGTCTCTGCGCCGTTCACAAAGACAACTTTCAGTTTGCATGGTGTTTATGATGATCAGAGTGACGTACACGTCTAAGCCGCGCTCTTTCTTCAACTGCAACACTGAGAACATATGTTGCCGCTTGGAATACGTGTGTAGAATTGTGTAGGTACAGGCCTTACAGAGCGTCGAGCCCTCTTTCAATAATTCCTACCAATAGTTTACAAAATTCACACTTTGTGAATTAACCCTGGCGTCTGATCAGACCACAGGTCATAGTCTATGATGAATGAAAAGAATGGACTACAGACTTAAAACCTGAAATCTTCTTTGAAGAGTCTGATTTGTAATAAATTGGATCTACTTCAGTTCTACAAGTTCTCCTATTAGCCATTAATTTCCTTACTGATGTACCGCACGTACTTACCCCTTTATTTTTCAACATCAAATACTTTGCCAATTTCTTATTTAAATTATTATTTCTGCATGCAATTTACGTCGCCCCATTCTGGATTTAATAACATCAGCTAGAATTTATAAACACGAAAAACAAAAGGTATTTAAGAATCCACAGTAACTCCTGAATTATATCAATATTCAGGAAAATTGCTCGCCACGTAAAAAAACATCCACACAGAGTGGAATAAAAAACTCATCGACATCTAACCCTCCTTCAGTAGATGTAACTAATCCTCGAGCTGTCAATCCTCAGAACCCTCTTCCCCGAGATCCTCGAAATGATTTTTTCCAACTTCTTTTCCGTCTTCGAAGACCTTCTTCCAAGAGCAGCTTTACAGCTACCACTGTCTTTGAATTCCTCGTCTCGTCCCATCCTGGTTCCTACAACTACATTATTCCAACAATATTATGTGACCTCCATTTGCAAAAGGAGAAGGCAATGGCAAACCACTCCTGAACAGTAATTTCTGCCTAGAAAATCCTCTACAGGATAACCAGGAATCGCAGCAGACTCGAAGAAGAACTACTACTACTACTACTACTATTACTAATACTACTACTACTACTACTACAACAACAACTACTACTACTATTTGCAAAATTAACAAATTTACTTATTGGGTGATATCCTGCACTGCCTAACTATTCATCCGCAGCTTATATTCTTAACAACCTTATAAAATATTTTCAACATGATATATGCTGTACACTTAAAGAAACACAAAATATCAGTCACGTTTCTACGCAGCAATACGCCGCAAAATTGACTATTTCTATAAATAAAAGGCTTTGTGAGCCTAATCGTACAGTGAAGTTGGCCCTGTAACAAGTCACGAAGGCGCAGAGTTGGAGTAGAGGTAAGTTCTACTCTTTCTTTAACCTTGGCGCTGGTTGGGGTGGGTGGTCAACGCCACGCCCCGGCCGCTTTACACCGGGAAAGACCAGGTACCCATTGTATAGGTGGCTGGATGGGACCCAGGGTTTGTCTGGACGGGTGCGGAAAATCTCACCCCCGCCCGGGATTCGATCCCCGGACCGTCCAGCCCGTAAAGAGTAGCTGTACCCTAATCGTATTGTGCGTCACGTATATAAATTTTAAGTGTAACAGTCTTACTAAGTTTATGTTTTTTTTATAGAACGCGTTCAATGACATTAGCCTTCACACTAATGCAGCTTCCCAGACACCGGTTTAACACGTGCCATATTCCGCAGTGCTGGTGGGTATTGTACGAACATCAGCTGGAACATGTCAGATGATTTGTGACATTGTTTCTGCGACTCGTGATAATACCGTATGATCTGTAGGTGCGTTTAACCACCACCGAGACCCAGTACGCTGCAGGCCTAGTCATCAATAAATGAACCGAGTTAGCTGGCTCAAGCATCAACATTCTCGCTTATATTCTGTAGATTCCCAGTTCGAACCTCGTAAGGAACACGGATATCCTGACTGAGAGTGCTGTGGTATTCCATGGCCCACCCAGACAAATGCACCAAAAAGCTAACACTAAGTACTTTCACATCTTTCAAATACATTATCCGCTATCATCGAGAGCATTCCACTTACTTAGTGTCGTCACTGTTAAAGAAACTGTAGGTAAGGAAACAATATATTAATTTGCTCAATCATTCATTCAACAATTCAATCAGTCAAACCATTCATTCATTCATTCAGCTAGTTGGTCATCACTCATTCATCCATTCGTACAATCATTCTTTCTTTCATTCACTCATTCGCACGGTCCTACATTCGTTTTCAATCAATCACTAATTATTTAAATCGTTAAACTCTATTGCATCACAAACATAGAACATAACAAAACAAAACAAAGGTATAAATAGGGATATTTTAAATGTAACATATGATAAGTTTTGCAGGAATTTTAATGTTACTTTCACCCGTGAACATTCTACGAAACGCGTAAACAGATTCTTCTGATTCACCGATCACTGAAAAGAGTTCCCTGGATTTGTTGCGGTACACGAATCACAGTTTGAGGAATACTTTATATGCAGTACGACAGGCGTCACTTTACGTTTTCATATGAACGTGTCCCGCATAGTCAGAATTATGGTGGCTGCATTTCATACTCATTTTAATAGAAAGCTCCGTATAGAATAAATCAGAGCGGCCCGTCTTTATAATCAGTTTAATAGTGGAGTAGAATCTCGCTTTTGATTGGTGCTAACCTTCATTCGTATTGGGACAGTTTTGTGTCTGATTTTCAAAAACGGGCCCGGCTACCCTAACTAAGGTAATACACCCGGTCGACGTTTAGCGGTTAGCAGTATTTAAGACTGTTAGACCTGTTCGCAGGGTGAAGTAAAGTACCTGGTTTTAAAGTAATATAACATTTTCGTAATATTTCTAAGCTCGGCAGTGACAATCTGATGACACGATGTGATAACTGCACTAAAGCCTTTGAAAATATTTCTACGTAAATCTGTCCCACGACTTGGCCCATCTTTATTTCACTGAACCTTATATACGTATGTAAGATTTCCGGGCAGGTGAATAGCAAATTTACACTCTAATTAATTTAAAATTGTTGCCATATTTATAACGTATTCTATACAAATGCAAATCGATTCTAACAACACGGACCTATTTTCATGTAGATACATCGAATAGAATACGTCTCGAAAGCACGGGGTGTATAAATTGAACCAGATTCAAGGTGCTTACATCGGAATATAATAGGGGATTTTCTTCATCGCGGTGACGAAATCTGACGCTAAATGACTACAAAATCCTGCAGGAAAATCACGAGTCATGGTGTTAATTAACTATAATATTTTAGTATATGTAACGAATGATTGTCCGGTTGCCCTCCACTCCCAAGTTTCGAGCTACAACTGAAGACTGTATTAGTGTCAAAAGGTCGATAAATCTTCAATATTCCTTACCTTTGCAGACAATGTGTCTTTTTGTATACTTCGAATAACGTACTTACTAGACACAAATTTCCACTGTTTCATAACTCCTTCCAAAACCAAGTACGTAGTTCAATTACACGGAGCTCAATAACGTAAAATTTATAATCTTTTGAGGCTTTTCTCCACCCAGTATTTATAGCAGAATGAAATGTTACACTTCAAAATATTACCCATTTCGTCCACTCGCGAGGACCCCTTATTAACTGTGGCAGAAGGATCTCATCAGCCATGTAATTATGACTAGGTCTATGCTCCTTAATTAAAGACATCCATTTCCCTTAGATTAAACTCCTCTTCCTTTCTGTAAAATACCACTTTCTTTAAACGAGAATTCTCAAACATCGCTAATAAAAAAACCATGATTACAATAATATTTTGCAAAAAATTTTTTTTACAAAATGTAGCCATTTCTTATACTTCAAATTTATTCTCTCTCCGTTTCTTCATTGCACTGCAAAGTAACAGCATACTTCTACGTCTTCCACCCTCCATCTTTCCTCATAACGGGCACTGTCCTCTCTGGACATTCCGTCTGCGTCTCTTCTTTCGTCCCCACTATAACATGTAATATATTCTCCTCTCCCAAGATTCTTTTTATATCACTACATTCAGTTAAGGAATATCTGAAGTTCTGGCAACAATAGCACTTTTCTGCATACGCGTATCATTACACATCATTTGAATTTATATTTATCCTCTATTCCTCCAGTTCCTTTCCAATTACATGTGCAAAAGTCTTCCTCAATTGATATCTAATCCTGTTTATTCATCGTGAGTGGAATTCCAAGTTGTGCTACGTCCTCTTTATCTCAAGGGTTATGCGTTTCTAGTACTTTACTGTATTGCCACTACAGCTGTGTGTGCTGAGTTTGAAATCTACTAAGCCTTTACTGCGCATCTAGGAACCCCAAATACTTTCTAACACAATCTCACACGAATTTATTTCTTTCCGCGATTCAACTGTCCTTCAGGCAGCCACTTCATAGGTTTGTGTACGCCCCTCCACTGTCATCTCACAGACTCTTCCCAGCATTCTCACCTCAGTAGTCTACACTCTACAATATCTTGGACAAAAACGTGTCAACCACAAAAATAGCTTGTTTTCGTCTTCGTTGAGATAACTTGTTTTATCTTGTTTGCTACTACTCTCCGGGATTGCACCCACTTAATTCATTTCTGAAGGCGTTTACAGGTACTACTTACAACACAGCTTACTTTTCATTGCTCTTCAATGTCCTTTCTTTTTGAACACAGCATCTGCGTCTTTCTTACATTCGACATCAGCAGGCCTACCCATTTACCATAATTTCCTTAAAACTAGATTAATTTCTTTAGCATTTTCTTCTTTTAAAATAGTTGTTTCCAACGGCTTCGCTAAGAGATTCTAGCGACCTGCAAAAATTTGAACTGACGGGAATTTTAAAGAAGTAATATTATGTGCTTGGAAGAAATGGTAAATTTATTGAGCTATATGATACGTAAAACTTCATTGCTTCTAGTAAATTATATTTAAGAAATCCGCAGTCGATTAACCTTTTAGGAAAGGGGACCCAAACAATTAGTGCAACTATGCCAGAAAACGAAAAAAGTGACAGAAACATCATATCAAACCAATGAATGTAGTTCTATTACACAGTGTTTCACTGAGTTTTATTTACGTTTGTTGGCCTGTCAATCCGTATATTATTTTGAAAACCAGATTGCGTACTCAGCTAAGAATTTTGGAAAAGAAGGCACAAAGAAAAAGTAATAGGTTCCTACAGACATTACACTAAATATGAGGAAACTTAAAATGTGACACTTTGCAACGGACGGCACCGTCATATACGCACTTCTCTTTACAGAAATTGTTGCGACCATTGAGGTTTCCAGGCGAGTATTCGTTTAGGATAGTTACAGAACATTATTACAGGATCATGTAGCATCAGTGGAAGGTAGCAGGAATTTACGCGCAATATTTAGCCGGGGAACATATATGGTAACGCAGTAAGTCAGATACAACATTTGGAAAGTACCCACCTTGATTATTTTACCCGCTCCAATCTAGCTGTTATTTAGAGAACTGTGCTCCTCTGGGTTATTTCGCAGCGAGTGGCGGCAATTTCTTACCACTATGAAATAAAGTGAACTGCCAACTTGATGCAACAATGTAATTTATTGAAGTTTCTTTAGTTCGACATGTTTCGGGCGCATACGCCCATCATCAGGAGCACTAGATGTTAAGTTGCAGCATATGGTTGTCTGCACCCAGTTTGTAGATGGGTGGTGGTCCTATGCTGCAACTTAACATCTAGTGGTCCTGATGATGGGCGTATGCGCCCGAAACATGTCGAGCTAAAGCAACTTCAATAAATAACATTGTTGCATGAAGCTGGCAGTTCACTTTATTTCATGATGAAGAAACAAGAATTTGTGCACTATGTTGGTCAATTGCTAAGATTATACTGAGATGCACGGTCAGCAAAACATCAAAATTTGAAGAAAGGTCATCACGAATGAACATTCTAATTTGGATGCGAATATTCGGAAACGTGTTTGTACAAACCTGGAGTATCAGACGCTTTCATCACTACCTGGAGTAAAGCCAGATCTCTTACAACAAATTCTGTTGGACTTAGAAATTTAGTTAAATTCAGAAACCTAACACCACAAGCCAGAAATCTTGACATATGAAACAAAACAGACATTTCGGACCACATGCGCAGCTATATTAAATTTTGCAAAATTACAGACTTTTATTTTGTATTATTCTTATATGTGCAATGAGAGTTTACTCTTATCAAAAAGACTTTGTAACTATGCAAGTGCTCCTACAACACGCTTAGTAAATTTCCATGTTATTATTTGTATGCAAACTCTCTTCGCTTCTCATTTTTTTCGGTCATCTCATTAAAGCGGTCTGCTGATTTCATGCAATGCTTTACCTATCGTTCGCCATTCTTTTTTTCGATCATGTACGAGTATATTTATACGCATTTCCTGTAGTAAATCCTACCCAACAAGACGTTACGCGAAATGTAGATCTGGTTTCAATAGCTGGAAAGAGTGGGTGGTTATAGGCCTATTAAGACGATTCGGGGGGGATTATTTTTGACGAACCGAGCACATGGAACAGACAATGACTTATGTCCTAAAGGTGGGCTGTGATACGTTATTATCGGCGGTCACACTTGGAATTCTATTAATATGGAAAGAGTTATTTGATTTTTTATGTTTTGTTGACCGTGTATCCTGGTATGATCCTTGTAAATAACCGACTTGACGCACAATTTTTCATGTATGTTTATTTCGATTCTCTACACGTTTCGGGCAGCCGTGTGTCCATCATAAGGAGCATTATTGTATCCGTGAGACACCTTGTTTATGTCGCTCTGTGTAGATGACCGTCTCGTATGCATACCAGACGGTCATCTACGCAGAGTGATATAAACCAGGTGTCGCGTTGATACAGTAATTCTCCTGATGATGGGCACACGGCTGCCCGAAACGTGTAGAGAATAGAAATAAACGTGCATGAAAAAATTGTGCGTCAATTTGGTCATTTACAAGGAGTTATTTGATTGTTTGGTTTGTTCAGACAAAGTGAATAAGTTACAAGGGGCATACAATTGTGAGATTATCACTGCCACATCTACAAATACCTGTCTTCCAGAATGAAAACATGTTCTGCACCACAGGGTCAGGGGACATTGATGATAGTAACATCAGTTCCCTCTGAAACGATGGTGCGTATTTACAGAGCTATAAGGCACGGCCGTCCAGAAGATTTAAAAGTTGACTGGGAGACAGATATCATGACGGATGTGGTTAGGATCGGATCAAATATACTCTTCCTAAACTGGCATTCGAAAATAAATAGAAAAATTCAGACTCATGCCTGATATTCTCGTAAATAAATAAATAAATAACGTCACCGGTATCACTAGTCACAGTTATTTAACACAGCCTCAATAAAATCGCCCAACTGTAGTTATCCAGTGTCATTTCACTGTGCAGTAAGGAGAGTAACAATTCTGAATATTATCCGTTACGGAATTCAGGGACAACAACACTCTGGAATATTCACTGCCATCTATTCAAGGCCTTTTACCCTTCCAACTCCTAGCTAAGAGTCTAAAGAAAGATATTTACACCCACGTACACGTACCTGCAGACTAAGGTCGATTCAGTAAATGTATGCCTAAGGAAGCTGAATAAATACCAGAATGTATAAAACAGGCAAGTGTGTACCTGAATGACTAATGTTAGGGTAAAACAAATAAATTTGCGAGGCGTAGGAGGAAATTTGGAAGGCACAGTGTATGTCTATGTAATGTCCAAGAATGGACAGCCGAGAACAAATTTCGTGCATAAGACAGGCATAAATTAAAAAGAAAACTTGTTTAATACTTTAAAAAAACAGACATTAGGAACAACTGGAAGTGAATGTGGCAACGTATAACCAAAGATAAGCAGGAATGGCATATATATGTGAAAAAGATGAGCCTTCAGTTTCCATAGAAGAGATACTGCCATAGGCCGAAAAAAATATCAACTGCTCAAGACAACTCTTGTACTCTGAAGATAATTACCGTGGTGAGATGCACTTGAAAATAAAATCGGCTTAAAACTGAAAATGGTTTGCAAAATTCTCGAAGCTGAATGAGAAATCCATAAAGGAGCTGCGTTTGTGACACCCTACGGTGCAAGCAACGACACAGATTTTCGTTCGTGGGACGTAAATGGCATCTTAGTATGGAACAGGCCTACAACTTCTGTTAAAGAATGGGCATTTTATTATTAAATTCGGGTGCTTATTCAAGAAATTACGACAGGGGCACGCATCACGAACAGTGACCTACATATATGAGATGGGCTATTTGCCTTTTCCAGGTATTGGAGTGTATTTTTCAAAGAAAAGTGCTGAAACATGATGGGTAGTGGGGTGGTTTTCACCCGTGCGGGTGATCTGGAGGGAAGGGATGTAGTTGAATAAAGCCTTTCATTCTGAAAGCAGCGAGCTCTACTCCCACGTTCCCGCCAAAACAGAATAGTTTCATCCCTCCCTCCCCAAGCTGCTGGTATGATGGCTAGCCTATCGATATTATGCATCCCGCGGACACCTCTGCGCAAGACAGCAGCGACTTGCAGAACAGGATCAATGCGGGTCCCGACTGCCAAGCCACCAGCAGCTGGCGTGGGTGGCGGACAGACCGGCCTCTCAAGTGTCGATGTAACTGGTAGCCAATCGACACAAACCAGGAAGAGGACTCGCTCTTGGAGCTTCTTTCAGCTTTCAGGCAATACGCGCGCACCCCAGTACTTGTCAACCGGACTTCAAGGGGGGGAGGGGCTGTCATATAAAAGACTTTGCCACTTCGTTACGTTGGAACTAATATTTTCAAGCTTGATCGTTAGTGTTAGGGACTTCGAGCCGTACGAACGGACAGACAGACGGACGAACGAACGAAAGAACAAACAGAAGGAGAACAAACGACTGCCTACCTAACCGATTGAAGAAGGCGCGATTCGTGGCGGGAATTTGAAAGTCGTTCATAAGAGAAGGGCGAACACTTTACAGTGAAAAACGTAGGCATGTCTACTTCCAGGTGATAGAGAAGAGTGAACACAGAGTACAGCGAGCACTACTCACCCATCACCACACTACCACAGAAACTGCACCAGACAGCACCAGGTAAGGGAACAAAAACACGTGGCAAGCATACCCCGTCGTTACGCTGCAGTGTACACATAGTTACTGCCCGCTCGCTGCAGATCACGCGCCTTCACCTTCAATTCATTACATGAAAGACCTTAATACACAGCCAAGTGAAATAATTCCAAACATTCTGTTCCAAAATAAATTTTATGTTGGTTGTAATTGCTTTGAGAATTTACAACAAATCCAAGTGAAACACTTTAGTGTTCGAAATGTCTCGCGGAAGATCTGCCGTATATGAATCATGTGAATAAAAACTTCACGTATTCATTCCATTCTTAAAAGCAAGTATTTTATGAACTACGAAATCCTTTATTGTGCTACTTCAGCAAATGCATGAGTAACAAATGCTAGTGGCAATAAACAATTTGATATCAGCTTCAAAATCACTGCTGTTTGGACGTGTGTCCGTTTCCATGAATGAGATGACTCTGCAACCCTGTTAAAGACAAGCCTCCCTTTACAAGCGCAGTTTTCAGCCAAAAACACGTGCACCATTATACAGACTTGTTGAATGGAATCCGTTGCGTCGTAAGTTTATTAACTTATGTTTAATAACGTTTAAATCAACTTTACGCAATGTCAAGCAGAATTCACTTTAAAAAAAATACTACATTTTATGGAGAGCGTTTTGTTTTGAATCTGAAAACTTCTGAACGTTTTCAGAAAGTGGTCTCTTGTTAGTGGCAAACATATAATATTATTTTTCATTTTCTAAGTAGAAGAGTACCGTAACAAAATGAGTGGTAAATTTTATTACACTTGGTGGGCTATATGAAACACCACCAACAAATATGCCCTTCAGAATCAAGCGATTCTAAATGTTCTGCTGCACTGCAATATAATGTCTGCACATCCAGTTGTTATTCACTTCGTAACTTACGTAATACAGTTTCAAAACACGAATTTATTTATAATTCATACAGTCGTGATTTTGGCAAGCTGTACTCAGGGCATGAAATACTGGCCAATAATCTATTGTCTACAGCCTCGTTTATGCAAGTTCTTAAACTAGTGGTTTTTGTAAACGTATACCATCTACTTGAGACATCTTTGGTAATTCGGACACAACTGCTTGTGATCTTGAATCGGAAACTGTTCAGTAAGTTACTTAATTATTATACCAACTACTGCACATACATAAAATTTATAAAATTTACACATTAAAACATTAAAACGCTCCGACATGTTTCGGTCCTAGGACCGAAACATGTCGGAGCGTTTTAACGTTTTAATGTGTAAATTTTATATATGTGCAGTAGTTGGTATAATAATGGAGTAACTCGACAACATGCACGGTGTAACAACGAAAATAAAAGAAATGTTCAGTAAGTATTACCATGAACAGTTTATGAGACTAAGCTACGAAGTATAAAACAACTACACAAATTTTCTTGCCTTATCAATGAATATCTTGGAACCAATCAAATAGCAAATTTATATTGTCTGCCCAGTCATTTCGTCGATGGGGCAAATCAACAGTTCATCAAGAAATCCCGTAAAGTAATAATGCTTTACGTTCCGACTGGCATGCCAAAGCCAGGAATTATTATATTGCAATAAGTGCGAAAATTCCTAGGCATCAAGAAGAAGTGTGGGTTTACTGTAACGCTTTAAAACCTAGTGGTTGCTATACGCACCGACGAGTTTTAACAATGAATTATGGGTTTCGTACAAAACTCACAAAAACGA
>Ga0131853_10006850_pt1 | contig 20580 bp, 5 predicted proteins | sample TergutLab28metaG_FD_92764 | JGI IMG/M metagenome (GOLD analysis project Ga0131853, IMG submission 92764) | Labiotermes labralis P1 segment gut microbial communities from Petit-Saut dam, French Guiana - Lab288 P1 (version 2) (version 2) | ecosystem: Host-associated > Arthropoda: Insects >...
TATAAAAAATCTTGGTACTTGTTTGATGGAAGTTGCTTCAGTCTAGTTGATTTGCGTAGTGTTATTTCTTCCTGTTGGCCATCATCTAATTTTGTTGTCTGTACCATACATTCCACATCTGTCTGAGATAGAGATAGAGAAACCACTTTTGCAGCACTGTCCTCGGATTCAAGATGATCATTCTTACAGTTTGGATTCGGGCCTTCCTTTTCAAAACTAACTATAACTGGTGAGACTTGATTCCCAAGATCCTTCATTTCGTTCTTCCATGGTAATTCTATAGGTGAAGACACCCTGCACAATGACTTCCAGTTTCTAATTTCTTTTATTATGTTATTCACTATCCAGTCTCTCTCTTTCTTATTTAAATGTAGTCCATGTCAAGTATGATGTCTTCTCTCTGTAGACATACTGTGGACCCTTGCATGGTTAGAAGCAGACACAATACTTTGTAACCTCATATTGTACAGTTTGAGTTCCGTGTTTACCCATGATTGGGGAGGCAGATCATATCTGTGGGGTCTCCCAATAAAATAAAATTTGTATTGGTAGTCCTTTGTGTAAAATCCTTTAGGGAGCGCACTCCTTTATTTGCTTCATTTCTGCTGATGTCCTTGGTTCCACCAAGGAATATTATTAAATCTTCCTTTGTTAGGTTTCCTGTTTTGAGGTGTATTGGAGGTGTAATTGTTTCTATGTCAGCATTTGGTTTCATAATACCGAACACTCTGAAAGAATCATCAAGACAATTACTGATCTTCTCTGATAAGCCTCTAGCATGACTGTCACCAATTAAGAGTATTTTGTACCTTTTGCTCTCCGGTTTCACAATTAATACGGTTGGAATGCTGTAATTGTAGTGACCACTGTTTTGCCAAATATACAGTTTGTTTCACTTACGTTATTGGTAGAATTATGTATATAGCTATGCTATTCTTTATTACAGGTTGTGAATCAACTATGTGTATTGAGTGATTTTATCATACTTCTTCTGCTGTTATTATATATTAATTGTATTTTTGTAAAAAAGACTTCCTGCTGATAGTCACTGAGGTAACTGAAACATGTTGGTGAAGATTAATAATATGTGATTGAACATATTTATAAATGTGCATATGTTGGTTTATATAAACAATTTGTAAACATTGTACTACAGAAAACTCTGTGAAAAGATATTTAGCCAGGAGGATGTTAATGATTGTAGACAGGTGGGTTGTGATGATGGAAATTGTGGTGACTTCTGTTATTATGGTAATGAACCGTCAGTTTCCTTCATTAAAATTTTGAGGATGTGAGAATGTGTGTTTTTCTCTCTGTATCATTGATTTGAAAAATATGGCATTGATCATTCCTTTCTGATTCCTTACCACAGCATACTTATGAGGTTTAAACCAACTTGTTGCCTTGGTACAGGAATTCCTTTCACGATAGGTGATTCCCGTTATTGCAGAACACAGTGGGCATCCTTGATGGCCACATGATCATGTCATCTGATAAAATAAATACTGCTTTCATATTTGTATATGTTCCTTTCTTGTCATGATCTACATGGTGTCTTAACTATTCTGCTCTTCCTAGTTGGACTGGTGAAGGCACAAGTTACATGCTATGTGTGTGACTAATATTATTACATATATCACCTATAACTGTGCTTTTCAGGTGGTTATGTGCGTACCACTGATGGTACATGAGGTTATTTTGGGATTACCTCTCCCCCCCCCCCAATAATTCAGATATGTTAATGGCATTACTAAAATTGTTTTAAATTCTTTTAAATAAAAAGAAAAACATTAATGGAGTATTTACAAAGTTAAACTAGAAGATTTCAAATTTGAAGTTCATAATTTCAGAACCTGGTGATATGCTTCAATAATTTGTTCGAGATGGTGGTACACATGTGAAAAAAGGTTGAAAAGTACTGGCCTATAACATTACATTTTGGCGAGCTCTGTTACAAAATACTCTAACCATTATTTGCAACCATTTTGTACATTATAGTGACTGTTGTGCATATGTACTTGGATGTGACATAATTGTAACTGGCACCAGAACACCAAATTCTCATTTCAAAGACCCATTTTGTTTTTTGTGACGTACTTTTGTTTGTCACAGACTTTAAATATTTGAGTATGACATTTACAAATCAAAACTGCATGCATGAAGAAATTATGAGCAGTTTAAGTGTGGGAAATGCCTGTTAACATTTGGTCCATTATATTTGGCTTCATGTGAGCTATCCAAACACAGAAATATTAAATTTTGAAGAGCTGTAATTTAGCCTCTTGTTTTATATGGGCCTGAAACTTTTCTGTTACATTAACCTTTTTTCTGCCATGGTGGGTATTTGAATTTTAGTGCATTGTTTATGAAAGACATGAGTGTTATGTGAACAAAAAAAGATAAAAGTATGAAACAGCATTTTGTGGAAAAGAAACAGAGATTATGCAGCGTGTCTTAAAAATTCACTAAATATACATGTAGCCTAAATATATATAATTAATTTCTAGGGGTAGTTTCCTATGCTGGGATAGCATAGTCGGTGTAGCACCTTACTATGTGCTGGACAGTTGGATCTAATCCTAGTGGGGGCGAAAATTTCCACACCTGTTCAGACTGGTCCTGAGGCCCATCCAACCTCCTGTACAATGGGTACTGGGTCTTATCCCAGGGTAAAGTGGTGGAGTGTGGTGTTGACCTCACACCACCATCTATTGCAGAGGTGAAAAGAGTAGAGCTGCACTTCTACTTCCTCTTTGGGCCTTCATGGCCTGTTCTAGGGTGAAATTTACCTCTTTTAGGGGTACTTTCCTATGTGCATTTGAATATTCAAAGACAGGTCATTTAAAAGGTTAAGGGAAGAACATAGGCTGACAGTGTTTGAGAATAGGGTGCTGAGGAAGACATTTGGGTGGTCTGAGAGGGAGGAAGTGAGGATACTGGAGGAAGGCGCGTAGTTCGGTGCTTCACAATTTGTGCGAAATATTATTTGTACTGGAGCGTCCAACTAGACCAGTGGGCACCTAGCATTTGGTGTCACTTGTGTCCCAGCACTGAGAATATGGAAGCTTGACTTCAACATTGTCTAAAAGTCTTTGAGAAATGGCACTTGGTCACATATAAATATTTTTATGTGACATTTGTAATTTTTGCAGCAATGTGTATTAACATTCCAGCTGCATGGGATATGATGCTGTGCAGATTGATGTATAGGTACTAATGTGTCACAGGAGTTTGCAGCTCCCGAAACGTCGGTAATATACCAATCGCCACGGCGTCATATCCACATAAAAAGTTTTTCTAACGCAGGCATATTGTCGCTGTTGCGACTCGTCGACCAGCTATTGTCAGCGCTTGGATCTAAGTGCAGTGCCTCCAGAAAGTTACCATTGTTAGAGAAGCAAGATAACTATGATAATAGCAGAAGATAAGGAAGCGCCTTCTCTATTACTTTCCTTTTGTTACAGAGGTATGTAAGGAAGTGAGCTCAGCTGTACTAGACACGTGTGTGGTTTGTTCTCTGTATATATACAGGATGCTGCATGTAAGGTACAATCAGTGCTTAGTGTTTCCGTAGGAATGTCTGGGGAAGTTAGTATTCATGGTTGCGTTCACTTAAGTAAATGTGTGGAATCCAATGTATGTAGTCGATGTTCTTGTAATTTAGTTTGAGGTTAGGTATTTAAGAGATGAGATTGCATAAAAGAAGTATGGAAGAGAAGAAAATGAAGTTCCCCCCATGGACTACTTTTGAGAGAGGAGTTTTGTTGCAGCTCATGAAACAGAAAGAACATATGATTGGGGGGGGGGAAAGAACCGATATTGTTACTGTCCGGAGGGAGGGGGGGGGTGAAGGATGGATGGAGATCAGTACAGAATATTGCTCAAGAGCAAATACTATACTGAGGAGCAGTCGATAGTTAAAAAAGTGTTGGTGAAATTTGAAGCAGAGGGCCAAAAAGGAGAGGTTAATAAAGCACTACAAACAACAGGTGGCATACAATCTTGTGAACAGCCAGTCCATTTATAGAAATGTGTGACTCATTGTTACCTCATGTGAATTTCAGTTGAAGTAGTGAATTCAGTTCGAAAAATTTTGTTCTGGGTGATGTAGTGATGAATGTGGTGGGATTTGGTGAGTTTGAACTATGTGGACTTGTATAGTACCTTATGAAGGTTTTGATTTGAGTTCCTCAGTAAGTTTACTTCATATCAGACTATGAATTTGCTATTGCTATGACCTCTAAATTCTGATCTCCTTATGCTTCTGAAACAGCCAGTGTTTGTATTAAAGAAGACCCCCAGAAAGACCTCATACATGAGTGCCAGCTAGAGCAGGAGGACTTTCAGAAGCAGAAAAGACCACAAGAGCAGCAACAATGTCAGCAAGAACCAAAAGTCATCCATTCCACAACCTCAGAGCGACAGACCAGTAAGTTACAGCAGTGTGCATCCTACATGTGTTCATGCCACCCCCTCCCCCCGGTGGGATATTTGGAATGAATATTTAGTTATTTACTGTTCACTGTGCTGAGAATATAATATGGGTAGTTTTAGAGGTATATAAAATTTGAAGTTTTCATGGTAACTTTTGAATGATCAGTCTTTAATATGGAATTCATTACCATAATAGGAACTTTCTCCTTATTCATTGTCAGTCTTTGAAACGGGACTTTAGTCTGTATTGTCACAGCTGATCATCACAGAACATTCCATTGTATTTTAGAGGTAGTGTAGAATATTTGGGAACTAATAATATTTTATAAAAAGCAGAAGTACCCATTCCATGCCATGGATGTGGCCGAGTTGCTGGGCAGTATTACACTATACTGTAGCTGTAACTTTGAAAGCAGAACAACAGATTAAGTATTCATGTAATTGTGAGATTGAGGGCAAAAGATATGAATCATTTCCAAAACTATATTGCAATACTTGCAGTTGCTTTACAAGCAGTTTGTACTATACATGTTAACAAACAGTACAGAGCAGTGCATTTGAATGTTATGTATTAGACCTATGGTGGAAAATATGAAATGGGTAAGCTTCATTTTTATGGCTGTTTTCCATGTTAGTATTATGGGATATAGCAGCTAACACTTAAGAGGAAGGACTTACACCAAAATCAGGGAAATAAAGTTTATACGCATGTAACTTCTATGAAACTGGGCATGAGGAGTCAGATTGAATCCGAAGACTATTGTAATACCATTAGTTTAACAGTTGCAGCTGCTGCATGTTTACAAAAACATGGAGGAAATTTCACAGTATATTAAGGTCTTCTGTGTTATGCCTGCATTAGGAAAGAGGAAGAAGGCAGGGATGTCAACATTTTTATACATATTAGAAGAATAAGTCATGAATCAATTTTGAGATTAGACATCCTGTTGTGCTATCATTTAATTATTATTATTATTATATAAATAAACAGTCAACATAACTAAGTGTGTATCATGTAATGCAGCAGAGTTTGACTTTTCAAAGGTCATCATCAGGCTAAAATACTTGTTATAAATCATAAAAGGATACATAATCATTGTTTCAATAGCCTTGAGATCTCAATTTACAGTTCATGCTTACATGTAGCAGTTCTGAATGGGTTGATAATTAACATGCTTTAAAAAAATAGATATGTTGATGGTAGAATAACAGAAATAATACAGTCAGTTATGCTTCGTTTTTTGTAGTCAGTTTTATGTGAATGTTTCCTGGTAGGGATAGGATTTTTATATTCAAGCTGAATAGTTCCCTCTTATAAGTGGTACCAGTAACAACACAACAGCTAAGCTCAGCCCAAATACGAAAATCGTATCTCTATCAGGAAATGATCACAGAACACTGACTACCAAAAATGAAGTATAACAGATTGAATTATCTACATTATTCTACCTATCCATCACCAACATATCTACTGTTTTTCAAACTAGTTTTCAACTCATGTGGACCTGCAACATGTAAACATGGATTGTAAATTGAGATCTCAATACCATTGAAAAAGTGATTATATATCCTTTATACATTTTATAACAAGTATTTTAGCCTGATGATGACCTTTTAAAGGTTGATACATGTTGCCTTAAATGATATATACTTAGTTGTTTTGACTATTTATTGACATAATAATAATTAATCACGAACAATTTAATTATGCAGCACATATTTTCCATTCCTGGATCTGAGACTAGCTGAATGCAATATGGAATTTTCTGTTCATTCCCCATTCATCTCTGCTCTGACTTATTCAGTATTTTGTGTTCTGTCTGGTTTGGGCCTACATCAACGGAGGCAGAAGTCATGATAATGACATATTATGCATTAGTTATAACATATATATTTGTAATGTTCTAAATGTTGGTGACATTTATGTTGGATGTTGTCCGTTGTATTTTATATACATGGGTCCGTGCATTGTGAATTGAATTTAATAACTGTCCAACAAGATGTGACTTATTCAGTTTATTACATTTCTGTAGGCAGCTCTACATGTTTCGGGTGTTGATACCCATCATCAGGAGCTCATACAACTGTAATTGCTAGTTCATATACAAATATATCCTCATATATATATGGAATTTTAATAGCTGCTCTTCATGGTGTAAGTTGATTCAAGTATGTACAAACTTGCATGTACTTATGTGAATACCTAATTAGCTCCCTGCTTACTGTTTTAATTGCATTACTTTATGATTGCATGAATTTATTCTCTGTACCTGCTATTATGTTTTGGGTTGTTTTGATGTGGTAAGTCTGCTGTTTGTTTCATTAGGTAGTAATAGTTCTGTGGGTTGATCATCACACTGTGTTGGAGTTTGGTATATCTTTTGCCATGTCATTGTGAGGACGGACGGCTGAGTGTTGTTGTCAGGCTGTTATTGTATTGTGTAACATTTCTTACGGTTTTTACTGTGGCCTCATCTGGGATGTTACTGTTTATACCTGTGCTTCACTCAAATGTCAAATTGGTGCCTTTGTAAAGGACTGGATTATGTGGGATTATGTTATGTCAGAAATAAGTGTCACTAAAAATATATAAATTCATACAAAAGCAAGCACCATAATGAAAAAAATCTCTTATTTATTGGCATTTAATACTGTGTAACCAAGATACTTCTTTATATAATACAAAGGCAGGCATTCATTTTGCTGTTAGTGACAATGGATTGCGATAGTTCGTGTATCACTGTGGATTAAATTATTAAAAGCTTAATACTGAAACATCACAGATGTTAATTTAAACAATGCTAACAGAAGTATTATGTTTAGTGTGTATTTTTGAAGTCTCATTTGTTTAAACCTTTAGTTTTTACAGATAGTAAATATAAAATATTTGCCTTTCTGAAAGTGAACATATGAAATCATAGGTTAAACATTCATTTACTAAATCATGACTCTATGCCAGACAAGCACTTTTAAGCCATAAGCATTATGAATGCATGTGAAATGGCCAAAGAAAAAATTCATATCTAAAATGTTGTGGTAAGCTACAAATTGGACGAATTAAATTGTGGTTATAAAACGAAAGGAAAAAAATACACAAATAATATCACATTCAGGTGTTTCAAGGAAGCCAGAGCCTTGTGTTTGAAGTTAGCTATCACTTATAAACTTCCCTCCATTCACCTTTATACACTATATTACTGCCTGCTTACTCATCTTGTTATAAACCATTTAATAACAATGAGCTTAACTTTCATAACTTTTTAGAAATTTTTTGTAGACATGTAACATCTTATCTTTACAAGGGCACCTGAATTGCAGAACTGAATATCTAAACTTAAGTACTGATCACTTTACACTGAAATGTAATCAGGAAGATAAAGATTTAAAGCAAAAATATATTAAAGCAATTTTTGTTAAAGTTGCATAATTTAGTGCCACTGACGTAATTTTCTTAAATTTTTGGCAACTTCTGTGCTGTAACTAGTGGATTAGTTCGTTCCAGTATTTTACGACCATCAGTTTTATAGTCAAATGTGCAGTTATGTAGTTCTGAGTAACGATGGGCAGCACAAAAGAGTTTGTCACAGCGGCAGGTATACACATTGGTAATATTCAGTCTCTTTCTACACTCACTGCACCTGCTTCGGACTGTACTTTGTTTTTTGGTGGAGACAAGGGGCAAAGTTTTTGGAGACACATCTTGGGACAGGGATAGGGTATTGTGACCCAACTGTCCCACTGTATTGAGAGATGGATGCAGCAATCTACTGTGACCAGAAGAAGACAGTTGTCTTGAGTCTGTCACTGAATGAGCATCAAGATTTGGTTCTGTCTGGTGCATGGCAGTTACATCACATTCTAATCTGTCATGCTTCACATTATGATTTTTGGCAGCTGGCAAGATGATACTTCTGCGTCCATACCTTGGAGATCTTATTCTCACATCTATCAATGACGACTGAAGAGGAAGAGTCAGGTCAATTCTAGACCTTTTCTCTTGTACGAAGTCTTTTGGATTACTTTCATTCTTTCTTTGTCCTACAGGTAAATCACCTAACAATTCTGATTGCGAATTGCTCCAATGGACTTTCTGTTGTTGTTTCTGTCTGTGCCACTTAGTGTTACTCACAATAGCACACAATTCCTGAGCAACTTTCTCTTGCGCAGTCAATTCATCTGGTGATGTTTTGGGCCGATCATCATCTAAAATTAATTGAGATACCCTATATCGATTTTGGCTACTACCGACAGGTGTACGTACTCGCTCCTGACAGATCTGTGAAACTGTGAATGTGGTTGCTTCTTTGGATGGAACTATGATGGGATTTGGAGGGGATGAAAATTCTGGTTCTTCCTTTCCCATTGGTGAGTCAGAGAATTCTTCTACATTAGCAGTGTTTGGGGTTGATATGACTGAAACTCCCTGACTGCTCCTCAGACTTAAGTCTTTCCTAGAGTTCTTTGTCATTTGACTGTGATGACCATTTGTTACACTGCTCCCCTGTCTATAGTTACTGTTTTGTCTTGGTTTCATATCTAGGAGATGTTCACTATTTTCTGTACTGTCATTAATTTTCTTAACATCAGAAAAAGGATGAGCAGTTGAAACAATTGCCGGTAAGCTATGCTGTTGTGATCTTCTTCGAGCATGTTTATTAACTGTTACTGTTAAATTATTGCCAAATTCACTTCCACTGACTGATGGATTAGTTTCCAGGCCTTTGTTTCGCCTTGCTTGCAACTGATTCTGTGCTTGGAGAAGGGAACTTGTTGCCAGGTACATTCCACCACTGGAGCATTGCTGATATGGAGTGGTGGACGTGACATTTTCTGACTTACTGATGGGAGGAAGCTGCAACATATTACTTTGACCATTTATCTGCGGAACTTCATTGTGCTCCCGGGACTTTGATTTGTGACCATGCTGGGGTCGAGGCGTTCCCCTACGATTATGAAGTAAGGGACGTTTACCTGATAGAACACGTGGAGTTGGTTTCTTTGGCTGTAACATCAAAACACGCACATTATTTTCGTTCTGATTACTGTATTTTATAGCAGCTGTAAATGGTGAAAACACATTGCTGAGATATGTGATTAGCCAATGTATAGAAGTTACTATGCCTGTATGTAGTATCTCAGCAATTAAAAATTTTAACATGACCAAGTATCATGATGTAGTGGTTAACTCTGGTGATATGTAAGTGAAAGTTATCTGACTAAATTATTAGCCATGAGGCCAGTGATCATTAATATAAAGCAAATGGCCCAGAAGGTATTGTTTGTTTTATGCACAGATACACACACAGTGCATAAAGTATGTGTAGAAAAGAGCAGAAATGAATGAAGATTCTGCAACGCATTGTGACCATGTATGAAACAGGCATTTGTTTATCTAGAAAGATCACCAAAAGTTTTCCAAGTTTATAATATGTGAGCTAAAACAAAACAGAAATGAAGAAAAATAATTAAAACTATGTTATGAAATTAGACAGGACCCACCGTTGTTCCAATCCTCGAAGAGTTGCTAAGAGTGGTAAGAGAATTAAGCATGAACTGTATATTGCTTTTTAAATTGTGACTAGAGAATATCAAATTTCTGTTACAGTGATCATGTAGATTAAGAGTTGATAAATATACAGATTGCAAGATGAATGCTGTACGATTTGTTCATGCAGTGGGCTTATATTAAAGAGACCGTGGTTAAATATGGAACTATTAGTCAATAAAACTACAGTTTTCACGTGTCCTCTAAATGAATAAGACATGTTACTACATGATTCATCAAATTCATATTAATTAATAATTTTGTACAGAAACTGGCAATGTAACTTTTACATTAAAGTGACTTGCTTTTCATTTTGAATTACTGTTCACCAAAATTTCAGCAATAAGTACTATTCATTTTAATGTATACCAAATTTTGAAGTAACCAAAAATGTATCATTATCACAACTGTTGCTGTCTTGGGAAGTTTATGTAGCTTCTGTACCATCGGTTTTGGGCAGTAGGGGAAAGAAACTGAAATCTAACATAGATTCTCCAAATACACCTCTGAATTAATTGTAACTTACATCTAGAATGCCCTAATTTAAATAGGTATTAAATGTGGACATGAAGGCATGCTAAACTACTTTAAGGTTACAATCTTGCCTTCTTCTGCAAAGATAATTTTTCCATCCTAGTTCGAAGTTCTTGCATTTTCCCCATAGTAACAGAATTTTCTTGGAGTCTTCTTGCAGCTTCTTCTGACTCCTCCTCAGCAAACAGATTCCTGTCAAAATAAATTCAAATTTCAGAATTTGCATCCAAATTCTGTATCATTTCTATGTACTATGATATGTTCCCCTCATGTGACTTCCATTGTGTCTAATGAGTGAGTCACAAGTATGAATGAATCATACATTGATTCAAGACTTGAAATATAACCATGGAGTAAGACAGTAGCATACTCAAATTTCATTAATAATCATCACCTGTACAACAATATAATTTCTACAGGTTAGGCAGCAAAACTTCTGTTTTCAGAAGAAATAACGAATATTGTACATAATTAGACCTTGTACTGTAATGTCTGATTTTTCGTATAAACTACTGTTTTAAAATATGATTAATTAAAGATTAATTCATTACTGTATTTGATTTAAGACTGGTGTGCCAATCTGATCATCCATAGCAGTACTCTTACAGGTTACTGCATAGATCTTCAAGGGAAAGGTTGCATGTGCTCACTGTTAGTCACAAAATACTCACTTTATGTCTACGATTTTTTTTTTTTTGCTTAAAGTTTTGTCAATGATGAGCCAATGAAAGCAAAAGCATCAGGAAGACTGAAATCAAAATATGGGTAAATGTGCAAGGTAGCAGAATTAAATCTCTGTTTTTAACACTATTTATTAAAACCAAATTTTATGCACTGTGAATAGTAAACGATTTAATGTAAGCAATGTTGTGCATAGAAGTTGGTCCTAATAAACAGTGTTATTGAACATAATGCATGGTATGTATGATATCAAGTATGTTTCATAGTCAAATATTTTTAGCATAAGTCTAAGTAAACATCATTACCGAAAGGAAGAGCCACTCCAAGATTCTGACAGTGGAGAGTATGTTCCATCTTCATTTTCAATAAGTCTGAACAAGTTGACTTGATTTTCATTTTCAATAAATCTGAACAAGTTGACTTGATCACTCTCACAGACAACTCTTACACGGCATCCAGGAGGCAAACATTCAAAAACATCCCTGAAAATCAGATTCATGGTGACATAATTAATGTGCTAAACGGCTGTTGCTATGTAAATTAGTAATTGCAACGATTTATTTCCCTTTAACATAGTTCATCATAAGTTATCACAAAACATAAAACTGTGGGGAAACTATTAACTTACAATCTAAGGAAGGATGGAACAAAAATAAATAGAGGAAATGAAGAATAAGGATGGTGGAATGTTGTCATTTTCATCATTATAAACTGTTACATCCAAACACCAACAGATATATGTCATGTAACTTTGCCAAAACTTCTTTTTAGGGTCACTTTTGTCCCAGCAAGCTTATTACCTATTACTTTCAACAAACTCTCTTAATTTCTTCCAAGCAAGCTCTTGATCTGGCGGGAGATGTCGGGTGCTAATTGGTCCACCTCGCATGGACAATACTAACTTCAGTGTTGCACCATCTTGAATGGCATAATCTATGAGACAAGCTGAATCATCTAATTCTTGAAGGTTGTACAAGAGATGCTGGTGTGATACAGGGATACCTGCAGCAGGATGCAAAATTACATTAGCATATAACAAAGAAAGAAACAACAATACCAAATATTCAGACTGCAGGTATCTTACCTTCAACTCTCTGAATCTTTGATTTTATGGACATAACAGTATCAAAGGGTGATACTGTCATCTCAAATGCTGTTCCAGTAAGTGTCTCAATGTATAAGTCCATAGTTCCCTCTCGATGATGGGAAGAAGTATATGTTTGTTGGTAGCCATGCTGCGACATTCTATTATAATAACTACAGCTTCATCTGGAAAAGTGCATCACTTGCACATAACGAGCTAGGATTTAAAAAGTAATTTGCACTTTACAGGAATGCAAAATTTCACAAACACACTGTCTCTTCTGGACATCTTTATAATTTTATGCAGCAGCCCGATACTCAAAATACCTAAATCAATTTTCTAGAACTCTGCAACTTCTTCCATCACATTTTATGTTTGTGTATGCGGAATATAGTATCAAAAACCCTAAAATATACACAAAGCCTTCGATCATTTTCTTCTGTACGCTCCATATGAATTCGTACACATTGCCTGATTGTGTTGCCTCACGTCATCACGCTTGTCACAATTCATTGTCAAGTGCGGTCAGGTAGGAATGCAACAGTGCTACCAATAGCAACATTGATCTCATCTGCAATTAATAATTTTATTTATAATGCCAGATATGTTGTGGTATTTATCGTATACGATACTCTTTACGGATAAGTTATTTTATTACACGTAATTCCAGAGTGTATTAGAGATCAAACACAATAATTGTAACGTGTGGGTTGGTACTTCTTTATTCGACTTCGTCGGCGGTTATATCGATAGCTGGTAGTAAGCAGCTGGCTGGCAAGAAATAAAGCCCGGGATTTTCGGACATATTAGTGCAGGCAAGCAGAATTTTGTCGTAGATGCGTCACGAACGGTGACCTCCTAATTAGTTTACTTTACAGCGCTGTGCGTTTTAGGTGAGTGATAGAACTGACTGAATCTTGATTTATTTAACAGGCTTTTTAGCTGTCTAATCACACACTGGATGTCCTCGAGAATCAAATATTCGCTTGGTAGCCAAGATTAACCCGTCTTGCATAAAACTCGGTGTTGCACGTACAGACGAAAACAGAGGAAGATAACAGATGTTCATATCAGTCGTGTAAATCATGGGCCTAATATTTACAAAGTGTATCGTATGTTTCGCCCAGCACTAACATAATAACCCATATTCCTTCTTAACCTATAATCGCATATCTGTTCAAAAAATTATCCACCTGAAATGGAACCCAAAAGATTTTACCCTGTTCACAAGAGCCCACCGATGTATCTAGTTTGCATCTTCATAACCCACCTATTAGCTCCAATTGAGGCCTAATATTATTCTACCATCTACACCTACGTCTTGCAAGTGGTTCATTCATTCAGACTTTTCGATTAGAATTTATTATGCTTATCTTATCTTTCTTACATTAAAGGAATAGTGTTTGGGAATAACGTGTGGTTACAAGTATTTGGATGAAAGAGAGTAAGTAGCAGGCAGTTGGAGCAAATTGCCTAATGAGGATCTACTTCATTTTCATTTTTCACCAGATATTGAAATGAAAAGTTTGCGCGAAAGGGAGATACCCAAGGGGTAGATGGGAGTATACTATTAAAATGCATCTTCAAGAAATACAATATGAGGACATGGAATGGATCCATCTGGCTGAGGATAGAGACCAGGAGCGGGCTGTTTTAGACACTATAATAAACATTCAGATTTCTTGCAAGGTTGGAAATTTCTTGTGTAAAAATGGGGCTATAAGTTCTTATGTATTTCTCTAGTCAAATAGGGTAATATTGGGCAAAGCAAATAAGAGAGTATGTAAATATTAGGTTGACGATTTACAACAATGACTTGACCATCTATTTTTTATCTTTGCCTGCACCTGTACTAATGTCAGAACTTTCATTTTGTTTGTATTTATTAAAAACTATATATTTGTACTGCAGTTCTACCACCACTTTACAAAAGTGCTGAACACGTTTCTATACCTTCTACACACCCAAAATTTATGTTAAGAGTTATATAGTTTTTCACTGATATTGTGCCATATTTGTCTGTCATAGGAACAACATCTTGTTGTCAAGATAATGACCTGGAAGTGAGGGAAGTAACCCAGTGTGTTTGTGTGTCTGCATGTGTGTTGTGAGGGAGAGGGCAATAGAAAGTCATTTCACATACTACAAAAAGCCTTGTATGGTGCGTTTACAAACACAGACTTCATGACACATGCCTTCTTATTTGGCAGTATGTTCTTTGCCACATTGCAAAGCAGCATGAAAAGTTTTAACTATGTTGTTTGGTGTTTATGACCTGTTAGACATTTTGTTGTTAATACTTACACAGTATGCAAAGTGTGTGTGTGTGTGTGTGAATGTGTATGTGTTTGTGCAAACAGGTGTACATACATACATATACATACATACATACATACATACATACATTCATTCCATGGACCCATAAGTGTGTCACAAAGATATTAGGATGTGGAACAAGTCATAAATACACAAATATAGAAATTTACAGTGTAAGACACTACAAACATTTTACAAAATGGTACCTTAAATCATCTTTACACATGAAAAATTCATCTACATGGTAAAAGGAGTGTGTGTGTGTGTGTGTGTGTAGGTGTTTTCTTAAGGATTCTTTAAATTTTGCCTTGTCATTCTTGAAGATTGTCACATTATGTGGTAAACTGTTGAAATGTTTATATCAATGTAGACTGTACTTTTTTGAAAACAAATAAGTTGGTATTTGGTCTATGATATTTTTCTTATTTCTTGTAGTCATATTGTGTATAGATGAATTTGTTTGAAACATTTCCTGATTATTGATAATGAAGCTCATTAATTAAAATATATACTGGCATGGAATAAGTAGAATCTCTTAATTATTTAAATAGACTTCTACCTGAGGTTCTTGACTGTGCAACAGTCATAATTCTGATGATTTTCTATTGTAGAGTGAAAATCTTCCCACTGTTGCAAGAGTTACCCCAGAAAATTCTTCTATTTTTTATAATGGAAGGAAAGTATGCACATTAAGTTGGTTTGATATTGTTAATGCTACTGATGTGGACCATTGACCTAACAGCATAACATGCTCCCCTTAACGTAGCAATCATTTGCTCAGTATGGCTCTTCCAATTTATGTGGGATTTTTGTATTAACTATTTCTTCTTTATAACCAGTGTACAATGTAGAATGTAATGAATTCTTTGTAATGAATTTCATTATATTTGTATTATCTAAATTTAGAACTAAATTATTAGCAGTAAACATTTAATCATATGATAGCGAACTAAATTTGACACTGAACAGAAATCTTTGCAATTTCAGCTTAAAAATTATGACTCTAGTATCATCAGCAAATAATATTGTTTTTGATACAGAATTTATGCTGAGGGGAAGTTATTTATATATATTATGAATAATAGAGGCCCTAGAATTGATCTATGGGGAACTCCATGTCTCATTGTACCCCAGTCAAAAATTTTGAGTTGAATTAGGTGATTTTACTTTAACTTTCTGTCTTCTCTTAGTTAAATAGGACCTGAACCAATCTACAGATACCCCTCAAATTCCATAGAAATGTGATTTAGCTAACAACATTTCATGATTTATGCAATCAAATGCCTTTACCAAATCACAGAAAATTCCTCCAACATGCATTTTTTTGTTAATAGATTTGAATACACTATCTGTGAGACTGAATGCAGCAACTTTGTTTCATATCCCTTTCCTAAAACTCTACTGTTCTGTGACCAGTATGTTGTTTGTATGCAGGTGTTGGCTTAGTCTACAGTGCATAGCTTTCTTGGGGACCTTAGAAAAAACCTTTAATAATGATATAGGCCTGTAATTTGTCATACTAGATTTGTTTCCTGTCTTGGAAATTGGTTTTACTACTGCAATTTTAAGATGGTCAGGAAAAATACCTATGTATATCAAGTGATTATAAATGTAGCTTAATGGGTGGCTAATGAGAGATGCACAAGCTTTTAACCTTTAGATGCCTAACATCAACTATAGTGGTCATACCACACCGCTTACCTCTACATTTGCATTTTATATATTTATTCAACTAGTATAGGTACTGAATATTTTAAACAAGGTATATACTCTCCGTTTTTTTCTCTTCAAAATGCAGTTTGTTTCATAATTCTAATTAATTTTGTTATTAGATTTTGCTATTAATCTACTGTAGTGTTGATTCTTAGCTTCTTTTATAACTTGTCTTAGGATTTTACAGTATTTAATATAATGTGCTTTTGCTTTTGGATAATTGCTGTTCTTAGTGAAGGCATACAGACTTCTGTTGTGTTTGCAAGATATTTTTATTACGTGTGTAATTCAACTTTTCTTGTCTTTCATAGTTATGTATTATCTGGAAACTATCTGGGATGGTGTATAAGAAAGTGCATAGGAATAAGTTTAACATATGATTAGGATCTCTATCTATATAAACAAATTCCCAGGTTTCTTTTTTTAGTAGACTCTGAAAGTTGATGATTGTTTCATTGTCTATTAATCAGGTTCTTTCCTTTAGAGGAAATTCGTTTATTTTTGCATAATATATATTTTTAATTGTGAGAATTTGAGCATTGTGGTCTGATAGGCCACTTATTATGGGAGATGTGGTAGATACATTTATTCTACAGTTATCCACAAATATATTATCAATGGCAGTTGTTTTGAATTCTTGTTGCAAAATTTACTGTATGCGATAGATTGTATGTTGTTTATAATGAGGCTAGTTTTTTTCAGTTGCTTTCAGTAAGATAATCTGTGATTTATGTCTCCACAAATTGAAGAATCTGCTCTAAGTTTATACAGATATTTCAAAGCATCTTATAGATTCATTATAAATCGTTCAAAATCTCCTGTAGGTGGTCTGTATAAGCTTCATATAATTAATTTAGCTGATTTACTCTAGTTCAATGGCACAAATTTTCAAATCCCTTTCTTTACAGTTAAGTGAAATATTAATTTTGCTGAAATACAGGTTTTTACAAACAAAAAACACACATCTCCCTTCTGACAAGTTTGCCAGCAGAAACTTGATCGGGATGGATAGCCTGTCAGTGTGGGAAATAGCAGGTCCTGTGTCTCCGTGTGATGCTCACTGACACATAGTATGTGGGGATTAATGTTATCTGTCTCTAAAGAATTTACTAATTCATCAGTTTTGCTTCTTAGTCCCCTACTATTTTGATGAAAGATTTGTAGTGAATTAGATGAATCTACAGTTCTATCTTGGTTCCTAAACTCTAGGTATTTACATCCAGAATATTTTAAGCACCTTTGTGTTTTTGCTTTTGAGCTAAAAGAGGGGTGCTCTTGCACTGGTAATAACAAGAATACTGCTGCTCTAGGGGCATCGGTTGTTGCATCCATAGAAATTTACAGTGATTTTACAGAGTTTCTAGTGAAAATATGTACTTGATAATAAGACAATGGAACCAATGCTGGCCTATGTCTGTGACTTTCCAAAGAAATATTGGTATATACAGTTAACGCATAATACGGAATTCATGTCCTGCCTGTTTAAACTCAGAGCTATTTTGGAAATTTGGTTAAATTTCTTACCGAGTCTGAACTAAAAATTGTCAGTCAAGCTTGATTTTAATCCCCTTGTCACGAAGATCTCTAAAATTTAGGAACAACTTATTATAAATTGCAAGTTGATAAGAAATTGGGCTTATGTCACATTTTACATTCCGTGCATTACAATTGAATTACTATAATTGAAACCCACGAATGCACACAGTTGTATTAGAGTTGGAGTAATATATAAAACCCACTAACTAACTCCTACATGTTTGGGTCTCATTGGTTCATACAAGCTGTTCCAGCTTACTGTGCCCAGTTCCTTCCGCTATACATCTTATACACCGAAGAGCTCTCAGCAGCTCTTCTACGTGCAAGAGGCCAATACATTAAACAGTTGTTTTAGTACACAACTATTGTACTTCCTGATGATTAGCCAGTAAGTTTTATAATATTGTTGTAAATGTAATACAGTTGTGTGCTTTCGTTGGTTTAAATTATGGTAATTAGATGGGGTTGCGTAAAGATGTATAACGTTTTTAAAAACTTTCTCTTCGTAATATATGTTTTATACAGCACAGTACTACTTGTAACAACTATACAGTGTATGCCCATTATATCTGTAATTCCGAAAGGCTTTATGTTGGAAATTTATGTGTTTGACACTTGATCGCATAGTTTTACTACTGTGTTTTCATTTTGGATATTTACATTTGAATTCGGTTGCGTTATAGATTAGAACTCCACTTATCCGGTGTAATTGGTACTGGGAGCCATACAGAAAATCCAGATAATTGGATTTTTCTTTAAAAATAGACGACATTGGCAGCTTGAACTTCGGCGGTTACCATATACAGCATGTACCTGCATCTAAACCATTCGACCACGCTTAATTTGAAGTTCTAAAAGCCATAACGCTGTACTGTACTTGATCCGATAACCGGTCATTTAATGGAATTTAGTTTTGTAGAATTCTCGACAAATTTACCCGAAGGACCAAGCCGATCCGGATAATCAGCGTACGGATAAGTGAATTTCTACTGTACTTTAAATTACTGTGTGTGGTTAAACGTATTTCCATATTTTGATGTTCTATTGGTGCTAAAACTTTCTCACATTTTAATGTTAGGACGTGGAAGCTAATAAGGAAATTGCGAGAAAGGTAAGTACATGTACGCAGTAACAAAACGAGGAAATATAAGAGTGTGGTTTCATATGTAACGTTTTCTGTATAACACAGGCCTTATGACAACAGAATATTATGTATAGGGGAATGCGATTTTTGCCTTTCACATTTATACATGGTATAAACTTGCGGAATGTATATGGCTAAAAATAGCGAACACTGAAACTAAAATTAACGAAATATGCCTACCGAATTATCTTTTCATAAAAATGGAGGAAAAAAACTTCTAACTTTTTTTTTAAATATAAAATTCGTCATATTTTTTCCCGTCACTGCTACTACCAGGGTCAGTTTAAGTTAAATATATCGATGACTGTTAAACTTAACAATTGCCAGTATTAAGCATATTCACAGAGAGTACCATTAATCACAATAGCTTTGGAAATATTTATTGTCGATGGTGCTATATTTTGGCTTAAATAGACACCATCATTAACCTTTTGGCGCCGGAATTATTTTTTTTTAATTTTAGAACATTCTGTATATACTCGTAAAATGTGAATAATACAGGAACCAAATACGTTAGAATTATGAAACAAACTGCATTTTGAAGAGAAAAAAACGGAGAGTATATACCACGCTTAAAATATTCAGTACCTATATTTGTTGAATAAATATATAAAATGCAACTTTAGAGGTTAGCGGTGCGGTACGACTACTATAGTTGACATTAGGCGTCAAAAGGTTAAGCACCAATTAAAATATAAAAGAGCAGAAAATCATAAGGAACAGCTTGTTAAATGTAATAATTAGGATCAATAATTTTCGCTAGGCACAGCGTGATGGGCAACATTGAAGTAGATTTTATACTTAGCCTCTCGCATGTGGCCTTCCGGAGCAAATCCATAAATTGGCTCTTATAAGGAGGTCCCGTTTGGAGCATTTTCTTATCACACAACCGAGCGAGTTTTATCAAGCAATAACGCTTCTAACTTATGTTTGGGAGGTACATACCTAGTTCCAATCTTGGCAAGCACACCGACTGCACTTGCAGACGCCTTTCTTTGGCTTTTATCCGTCCCTTGAGAAAAATGCCGGGATATTATCACATATTAAACCAGGGCCACTTCCTTATATATTGTCCCCAATATATTATTCGCTGATTATACTTGATGCCGTATAATCTGATCACCTGACAATAGAAGGTTAGTAGTTGAAATTTGGCCGTTATTATCCCCTGTTTTGCAAATTATCCTGTGGTTACGGATGCGTACGCCAGGTTTCAGGGCTGGTGAAAACGGTCGGTCATTATTAGGCCTAAATAGTGAAGATGTATCTATGCTATGGTCACTGTTGCAGGTATGATCCATGCCAATAAAACTTTGGGTAGTAGCATAACTAATTATAGAAGCTGTCTATCCGTAAATTTTCATGATCTTGGCATGAATTTTGTTTGAAGTTATAACTGCATATTATGCTTCAATGTGTGTAATATATTGGAAAGTTTATCTCTCGGTATCATAGTTAGGGATGGGAATATTATTCCATGGAAATGTCGATGGGAATTTTACTGGCAAATAAAATACAATTATGCGGCACGATATTATATAGCCGCTGAATTTCACACAATATTCATATATGGGGTGTATATATATATATATA
>Ga0131853_10006851_pt1 | contig 20580 bp, 17 predicted proteins | sample TergutLab28metaG_FD_92764 | JGI IMG/M metagenome (GOLD analysis project Ga0131853, IMG submission 92764) | Labiotermes labralis P1 segment gut microbial communities from Petit-Saut dam, French Guiana - Lab288 P1 (version 2) (version 2) | ecosystem: Host-associated > Arthropoda: Insects >...
AAAGTACAAACAAAAATTTTGCATTATCTTCAACGTCTACCCTGTGGTAGCGTTCTTTTTTTTCAAAATTTATTTCCTGCTGGTTTAGCAGATATTCAAATTTTAACGGGTTTGAACAAGTTACATATGCCCTGTCCTTGGTATATTTTTTCTTTAACCCAAACGGAGAATCGTGGGCGATTATTTGCCCGTGATCCATTATGGCTACATCGTCGGCATGTTCGGCTTCGTCCATGTAGTGGGTAGTTAGGAAAATGGTGATGTTTTTCTCCTTTTGCAGGCGCAGCACGTATTCCCAAACATGGTTGCGGGTTTGCGGGTCTAATCCCGTTGTCGGCTCGTCCAAAAACAGCACTTTTGGATAATGTATCAAACCCCTGGCAATTTCCACACGGCGCATCATGCCACCGGATAATGCAGACACGGGCTTTTTGCGCCATTCTGTAAGGTCTACCAACGCCAGCACAAATTTGATACGCTCTTCTACTTCCCTTTTCGGCACTTTGTAGAACACACAGTGCATACGCAGGTTTTCTTCTATCGTCATTTTTTTGTCCAAGGTGCTGTCTTGGAAAACCACGCCTATGGCTTGGCGTACAGCATTTTTTTCACGGCTTACATCCTTACCATCTATCAAAAGTTCGCCCTCTGTTTTGTCGAAAATTGTGCAAAGGGTGTTTATGGTAGTACTTTTGCCTGCGCCGTTTGGTCCAAGGAACGCAAAAATACTGCCCTCGGCTACATCAAAGCTGATGTTTTTTACGGCTTCAAAGTTACCGTAGCGTTTGGTGAAGTTCTTCACTTGAATTATCGGGTTGCTCATGCTTTGTCTCCTCTTCGTAGTTTGTTTGCAAATATTCTATTTGTTTGATTGATGCTTCGTTTATATGCCGTTCGTAAATTATTATTCCATTTTCGTCCCGTTTTAACAGGCGTAGGTAATTTTTATGTAGCAACTGTATTGGATTATTTCGCCGTCTACGAGGGTTATTTTCATTTCGGAATATACGTATTTGGCGGTTGTCCATACAAACACAATAAGGGGAATAAACCACCATATTGTAATAACCCAGCTTAGAAAAGTTAACAAACCCGGTATAAAGCCCCTCATTTCAAACAGAAAATAAGGCGTGTATATATATCCCACAACGACAGACGCCAACGAAAGCCAATGTATCATAAGGTACAAACGCCGCCCGGCAATTTTTGCCCTATGCATCATTTCTTTCATACGCTTTGTCCTAAGCAGCAAACTCCAAAATATGGCTATATGCAATACGCCCATTGCCAATGAAAGTGTCATAACCGGCATAAATTCAACATCTTCAACAAACAATGCAGCAACACCTATTATAAAACCTGTAAAAAAACTTATGCTTTGAAGATATACAAAAAATAAAAACGCAGCCAACAACATTCGCTTATCAATTTTCCTGTAGTTAACTGACCGTTTAGACATCCACGACATAACAAGCCCTGCCAGCCCGCTTACCACCATACCTATTACTTTTAGCAGGGTAAAGTCTATGGAGCTTATCATTTCCATCATGTTAGTTACCTCCCAACACAACACCTATATCTATCCTGCGCCCTCGCAAGTAATCAATGGCAGGCATACGCTTGCTGCCCTCGCCCTGTAGTTCGGTTGCCCACACAGCAGCGTCGCCTGTTTTAATAAGCACGCCTTTTGCGGGGTCTACTGCCAACACTTCACCGAGTGCGCCGTTTGCTGCGTTTGCTTTTTCCAGCCGCCATATTTTTAATGGATTGCCATTATACGTGGTTTGCGAACCCGGCCATGGGTCAAACGCACGGGTCATGTTTATTATTTTTTCTGTTTCTGCGTTCCAGTTGATCATTGCATCCGCCTTTTTTAGCATTGGGGCATAGCAAGAAAGTGAATCGTCTTGCTGTTCACGTGATGCTGTGCCGTTTTCCAATAGCGTTAGGGCTTCGGTTAACGCTTCCGCACCCAAAGCAGCCATGCGGTCGTGTAGGCTTGGGAAACGCTCGTCGGGTAGAATATCCAGTTCTTTTTTAATAATCATATCGCCGGTGTCTATCCCGGCATCCATGTGTATTATGGTTATGCCGCTTCGTTTGTCGCCGTTTAACAGTGCAGCATGTATGGGTGACGCACCACGATATTTGGGTAGAATTGATGCATGCACATTAATGCACCCAAGCGGTGACATTTCCAATATGCCTTTGGGCAGAATTATGCCATAGGCCGCAACCACAAAAATGTCCGCACCGTAGTTTTTAAGCTGCGTGCGGATTTCTTTTGATTCTGCAAATTTTAGCGTAGGCGGTTGCAGCACGGGCAAACCTAATTCCAACGCCTTTTGCTTTACAGGGCTTTGCACCAGTTTATGCCCACGCCCTGCGGGGCGGTCGGGCTGGGTTAAAACGGCTAGTACCTCGTGGTTTTGCACCAACGCTTCCAGCGGCGGTACGGCAAATTCGGGCGTACCCATGTAGATTATTTTCATTTATTCCCGTTCCTTTTACGCTCCGCCTTGCGCTCTTCTCTTTTCTCTTCATCCATCTGCTGGATATTTGTTGCTATATCGGTAAAAAGTATGCCATCCAAATGGTCTATCTCGTGGCAGAATACCGTTGCCATAAAGTCTTCTGCGGTTACGGTAAATGCTTTGCCGTTTCTATCCTGCGCTTTTACAGTTACCTTTTGCGGGCGGGTTACATCGCCACAAATCCCGACTATAGACAAACAAGCTTCGTTGCTTATTTGCTCGCCTTCTTGTTCTATTATTTCCGGGTTTATCAATTCGTAAAACTCATCTTCGTGGGAAACTAACGCTATGCGCTTTAGCATCCCAACCTGCGGGGCGGCAATGCCTACGCCGTCCATAGAATCCATGGTTTCTTTCATGTCATCCAGCAGAGCCAAAACAGCGGGTGTAATTTCTTTTACCATCTTTGCTTTTTTGCCTAAAATGTCGTCGCCACGTTGGCGAATTTGCCGTAATCCCATGTCCAATCACTCCATCATAATAGGGTCTAGCGTTAGGTGAACGGTAATGCCGTTTAACGGATCGTTCTCCCTTAGCTTCTTCATACAATATAGTACAAATGCCTTTAGAGGTTCTTCTTCCTCGCATTTAAGCAGCAGTTTCCATCGGAATGCATTTTTAATTTTTGACACAAATGCCGGGGAAATGCCGATGATATTGAATCGGCTCTTGCCGTCACGTTCATTTACATACTGCATGGTTGCCGCAAGTTTTTGCAGCGCAACGATGACATCCTTTTCTGCCCCGCCGGAAAACATGACGGAAAACACATGCGAAAACGGCGGATATCCCATGGCATGGCGCAATTTTATTTCGTGCTTGTAAAAATTTTTGTAATCAGCTTTTTGCGCCAACGTTATTGCATAGTTTTCGGGGTTGTAAGTTTGCAGATACACCTTGCCGCTGTGCATTGCACGCCCTGCACGCCCCGACACCTGCGTAAGCAACTGGAACGTATGTTCCCCTGCCCTAAAGTCGCCCGTGTGCAGCGACATATCTGCCGCAACAACGCCAACCAGCGTTACATTGGGGAAGTCCAACCCCTTTGCCACCATTTGTGTGCCTATAAGCACCTGCGCTTCGCCTTTGCGGAAGGCATCCAGCACTTTTGCATGACCAAACTTACCACGGGTGGTGTCTATATCCATACGCAACACGCCCACATCAGGGAATAGCGTCGTCACTTCATCTTCCAATTTTTGCGTACCCATACCGTATAGCTTGATATGCTTGGATTCACATGCCGGGCACGTTTCCGGCAAAGCAGCCCCCGTGCCGCAGTAATGGCACAGCATTCGGTTTTTATCCTTGTGATATGTATGGTTTACACGGCACTGCGCACAGGCAAGTACAAAACCGCACAACCTGCACGATGCAAAAGCAGAATGCCCACGGCGGTTAAGAAACAAAATTACTTGCTGCCCTTTTTTTATGGTTTCCGCCAAGGCTTCTTGAAACTCTGCGGAAAAAACAGAGGTGTTGCCTGCCGCAATTTCCTTGCGCATGTCTATCACATGCACATCGGGGTTAGTTTTGTTAACCCTTTCGGGCAGTTCTAAAAGTTTATATTTTTCACGTTCGGCATTGTAGTAGCTTTCCAACGATGGCGTTGCAGAACCCAGCACAACCGTTGCACGGGCAAGTTCTGCCCGTTTTATTGCCACTTCTCTCGCGTCGTATTTGGGTGTGGTTTCGGAATGATAGGTATGCTCATGTTCCTCGTCTATTACGATAAGCCCCAAATTTTGGAACGGAGCAAACACTGCGGAACGTGGACCAATAACCAGTTTTATTTCGCCGTCCAGCGCAAGTTTCCAAATTTGAAAACGCTCGCCGGAAGTTAAACGGCTGTGTGTTGCCGCCACTTGTGACCCGAAACGGGCGGTAAACAGGTTTACCATTTGGGGCGTTAGCGCAATTTCCGGCACAAGTACGATTGCTTGCTGCCCTTGTTTTATAACTTCTTCGATAGCGTGCAGATACACTTCTGTTTTGCCGCTACCGGTTACGCCGTGCAGCAAAAAAGTAGTGTTGTCGGCGGCTGTAATTTTTTCTACGGCACATTGCTGTTCATTTGTTAATGTAATGCTTGCGCATTCGCCCCGTAAATCTTCTGCCCGTTTGCGCCTGGTAGACGGGAAACGTCCGTCTGCCTTACAGCTTGGCGTGATGGCACGCACCGCTGCCGCAAGCGTGCAATAGTATTTGTCCTTCATCCAAAGTGCCAACGCAAGTGTATCTTTCGTTAGCACCGGAAATGCGTCCGCTACAGAGTCTATCGCTTTTAATTTATTTGGCGGAATATCGTCCGGCAGCATATCTGTTACATCCATTACATAGCCAAAGATAGGCTTGTTGCCTTTGCCAAACGGTACACGAATTCTCATGCCCACGCAGGCTTCCATATCTTTTGGAATTGCATAGTGAAAAAGACGATCCACATCTCCATGCAGAACGTCTACACAAACTAAAGCGTATCTATTACTCGTCAAAGCTTTCCTCTGTCTCTTCAGAATCAAACATATCAAAATCTGCGTTTAGCTCGTCATCATCGTCGCTTGCTGCGCCAACATCTACAATCTCGTCGTCTATGTCTGCATCCACGGCTTCAAACACTTCCGGCTCAAAAATATCGCCGCCCCCGTCGTCTTCGTCTTCCAATTTATACGTGGGAGCAGACGTATAGTCATCTTTTAGGTCTTCTCTCAAGTCGTCTTTGGAAAGCGCAGTAATTGCACGATATCTGTACTTGTCTTTTACCAAACGCTCGTAGCTGCCGTCCATTATTTCGTCTTGAACTTTTACACGCAACTTGCCCTCGTTAAGTTCTTTTACCGCAATAGAAACCGCACGGTCTGTGGTGGCGTAAGTGAGCGGCTCTGCACCTTCGGTAAGCTGGCGGGCACGGCGTGCAGCCGCCAAAACTACTGTGTAACGGCTGGCAACACGGTTGTCTACCTTGCCGCCTTTTTTGATAACGTCCATTAATTCTGAATAAGATGGTGTTAACATGTTTGTTTTCTCCTAACAATTTCATTTATTTGTTCTACTGTTAACAAAACAGTATCGTTTGTAACAATGTAATCGTACTTATGAACCAAATCCATTTCTTCCTGCGCCCTTTTTATGCGGGATTCTATGACCGGGGCGGCTTCTGTATTTCTGCCCTCCAGCCGCCGCCGCAGCTCTTCCATAGATGGCGGGGCAAGAAAAATAAGTACAGCGTCGGGCAATTTTTCTTTCACTTGCAATGCGCCAACAACTTCTATATCCAAAAGCACTACTTTACCCTGCGAAATCTGCTGCTGAATATACTTGCGTGGTGTGCCGTAATAATTGCTTACGTATTCTGCATATTCCAGCAAGTTATCTTCCGCAATAAGCGTTTGAAACTCGTCTTTTGTTGTGAAGAAATATTCCCGGCCATCCTCTTCGCCGGCACGTGGTTTACGTGTTGTGGCGGAAATAGAGAATACATATTTATCGTCTTTTAGCAGTTCTTTTACAATTGTCCCCTTGCCCGTGCCGGACGGCCCGGATATTACAACCAATAACCCTTTCATATGTTCGCACCTACTCTATGTTTAGGATTTGCTCGTGTATTTTTTCTATCAGAACTTTTGCCTCTATAATCCAGCTTACAATGTATACATCTACAGACTTGGCACTCATGGTGTGCATTTCCCGCTTTAGCTCTTTAATGGTGAATTCTAAGTCACGCCCTATTACTCCACCGTTGCTAAGCCGCAGTGATATTTGCTCCAAATGGCTTTTTGCACGCACAATTTCTTCGTTAATACATTTTTTGCCCACAAACAAGCCTATTTCCGACACAAGCAGTGCCATGTCGGGGTCTTCGTTAAAGCGGTTTACAATTTCGTCTATGCGCTCCTGAATTTTTTCTGCCAATGCTATTTCCACATCCGGCATACGTGCTTCTATATTAGCAATTAAATGGTTGATACTTGCGAGTTTTTCCTCGATATCTTGTGCCGTTGCGCCGCCCTCTGTGCTGCGGCTTTTGTTTAGCCCTTCCAATGCTTGGGCTAAAGCTTCGCTTAATGTTTCCCATAGTTCAGTTTCGTTTGATGGTACGCTTTGCTGGGTTGGCAGTTTAAACATGCCCGGCGTTGTTGCCAAGATTTTTAGTATATTTTCATTCGTTACTTCGCCAAAACCATATCTGTCGCTTAGGGCTTGAAGCCCCTCTACTACCGCATCTGCAAGCGGCAAGTTTATTTCCGGCTTGGCTTCCTGCCGGTCAAAATTTTCTACATTTATAGTTACATGCACAATACCCCGGGCTATTTCGCCGGTTAATTGTCTACGGATTTTATTCTCTAACGGGTCAAGAAACGATGGCATACGCAGGGAGATATCACTTGTGTTATCCCGCTTATTTGTGGCTCGTATTTCTACCTTTATTTTTCTGTCGTAGCGGCTGCATTCGCCGCTGCCAAAACCTGTCATGCTTTTTGGCATTACCTATACCGCCTCCGCCTATCGGGTTGATCCCACCGTTCTAAACGCTTGGCACGCCTTGCAGCAGAAAACGCCGCAAACATGCCTATAAAACCAAACAATGTACCTAAAGTGCCAAACCAATAAGGTAGCGCACGCCTTGTAAACATATTGCTGAAAAACATATCCATGTAGTAGTCCATATCGCTGTCGAATGTGCGTGGCTGAACGTCCCTATCTGCCAGTAGTGAGGTAGAGAAAAGAATTTCGCCGCCGGTTCGGTAAGTTACCGTACCCACCACTTCGTCATATTCGATAGGCGGGTTAAGGATGATTTCGTCGTCTTCGCTTTCCACCAAAAAAAGCGGGGAGAAAACTATGGTACGCTCTATTGCCGCATACTCTGCATGGCTAAGCAAAAACGTGCGGCTTTCTTGCAAGCGAACATCTAAAGTATCGATATCGCCCAAACGAGGATTTTCTATTTTAACTGTATCTATGAGTTGGTTTGCTTCGCCTACTTCTCTAAAACTATAGTTGAAAAAACCATGGTCTATAAGCAACCGTGTATCTTGCCAGCGTGTATTTTCTTGCGAATTTAACACCACCGACACAAGCCCCAACCCATTATGATATGCAAGCCCTACAAAACAATGCCCCGCAGGTGAAGTAAAGCCTGTCCTGCCACCTGTAATGTAAGGATGCCCGAATGTTGCACCCGGCAGCATTTGGTTTGTGTTTCCAAAGGAAAGCTGACGGCTTTCGCTACCATAAGGCGGCGTTCTGCCTTCCATGCTGTCACCATAAAATTCTCTTGTTGCAGAAATTTGCATAAGAATCGGATTTTCCGCAAACGCACGACCGACAAGTGCAAGGTCGTAAGCAGTGGTAAAGTGCTGCTCGCTATGCAAGCCGTACGGGTTGTTAAAATTGCTGTTTTCTGCACCCAATGCACGTGCAAAGTCGTTCATTAGTGTAGAAAACCGGGGTTTTGCATCGGTATAGGAAATGCTACGGTCGTTGTGTACGGTACGCACAACTTCCAGTGCGAGCACACGACCGGACTCGTTACTTGACCGCATTAAAAATGCTTGCAAAAGTACACGCACGGTAATTGCTTCGCCCTCTATATGCACATTTGTGGCAAACCCGGCAGGCATACCCCGTATTTCTGAACCTACTACCACAACGGTGTCCAGGTTCAAATGCTCCATAACAACAAGGGCTGTAAGCAGCTTTGTTGTACTGGCGGGATACATACGTTGGTGGGCGTTTTGCGCATACAAAACACGCCCCGTGGTTTGTTCCACCAGTATTGCTGCCTCTGCAAAAAGCGGTAGGGTTTGCTGACCGGAGACAACCAGCGGCGAAACAGATATTGCAATTGCAAAAATGAGAACAAAGCAAAGTTTGCGCATGTTTATCCACCCCGCTTTTAGAAATAACATTTTCTAAGACATGTTCTAAGAGTATAACAAATACGGGGGCAATTGCAAGCGTGGGGTGTTAGATTACGGCGGTTTCAGTTGTTGGAGAATTTGAGTGTGTGCCGCAGTTATTTGAAGAAAAAAATACACAGCCTTCGCAATTGCCTGCGGGAGAATGATGATGCATGGTGCTGTTTGGTTTATATTTTTTGCAATAGTGCATGATATCGCCTCCATTTTTCTTTATTGTTTCCGTTTTTTTGATTTGTTATTACGGGGCTTGTGTTATAATGTGGAAAGAGTGAAGCGAAAGAAGGTATTATCATGCGTGACTTTTTTAGTTTAGATGGTGCATTTAACCGATACGGTTCCTATGTTGCAGACATTGTTATCCTTAGCTTAATGTGGATTATATTTAGTATCCCCATTATTACGGCAGGGGCGGCAACGTCTGCTTTATTTTATGTAACCACAAGGCGTATTGCCGGGCGGGAAGGCTATATTACAAGCGACTTTTGGGAGGGATTCAAGTCCAGTTTTAAGCGGGCTACAATCCTGTGGCTAATTATTCTTGTACTTGTGCTTTTGGCAATTTTCAACTTATTTAATTTAGACTTGGTTGGCGGTATGGTAAACTTAATTTTGCCTGCACAAGTAATACTTTTGGCGCAAATTGCATTAATCAGTGTTTTTCTTTTCCCTGCAACCGCAAGGTTTGACATGGGCGTTGTGCAAACCGTAAAAAGCTGCTTTTACATGGCAAACCGACATCTTTTAACTTCATTAACATGTGTACTTTTGATGGTAGTATTAATTGCAGCTTCAATTTTTGTACATGGGCTTATAACCTTTTTAATACCGGGCATTTACGCTATGCTGTCCAGTTACTTAATAATGCGAATATTTAAGAGATACCGCCCGGAAATGGACAAAGATCCTATTTTGGAAATTCAAGAAATAGAAGCACAAAAGGCGGAAGAACGCCGCAAAAGGGATATTTCTACAATGGAAGATGCAAACGAGGAATAATCACAACTGTCCGCCATTTTCATAAACTATAGTAATGTTTAGTTGAAACGAGTTGAAAAATGGCAGTAACACTACACCCCTACCCCGGTACGGCACTTAGAGTCGGCTCGACAGGTGCAAACGTACGCATTATGCAGGAATACCTTAATGCTATAGGAGCGAACCCGCCCCTTGTAACAGACGGAATTTTCGGCCCAAGAACACAGGCGGCAGTCATAGCTTTCCAACGAGAATTTGGACTGGCTGCCGACGGTGTTGTTGGGCCTTTAACATGGGCAAAAATGCTTGAAGTTTTGGGCAGCACGCAAATGCCGCCTTACCCGGGTACGGCACTGCGAGTTGGCTCAAGCGGTGAAAACGTGCGCATTGTGCAAGAATGTTTAAATTCCATCGGACGCACAAACCCGTCCATAGCTCCGCTGGTTGTGGACGGCATATTCGGCCCAAGGACGCAAGCTTCTGTTATTGCATTTCAACGGCTGGTTGGGCTTAACCCCGACGGCGTAGTTGGCCCTTTAACTTGGGGCAGACTGCAATCGTTTTGCGGCGGCGGCATGCAACCACCTCCTCCGCCCCCACCTCCTCCGCCCCCACCTCCGCCACCCCCACCGGCAGCACGGTTGGTAGTGCTTGATGCAGGGCACGGTGGGGCAGATTCGGGTTCGGTTTCCGGCACACGGCTGGAAAAGGATGATAATTTAAGGCTGGCACTTGCCGTGCAAAACCTACTGCAAGCGCAAGGCGTGCGGGTTATCATGACCAGAAGCACAGATGTTGCGGTTTCGCTGGCAGAGCGCAGTGCAATATCCAACCGCAACAATACGGACTTGTTCGTGTCTATCCACCGCAACGCCAGCACAAACACGGCGGCAAATGGTGTAGAAAATTTTGTTTTCACCACTGCACCGGACAGAACCGTTATACGTGCATTTGACGTTTTGGATGAACTTGCGGGTGCCGGCGTGCAAAACAACCGAGGCGTTATACGTGCAAATTTTGCCGTGTTACGCAATACAAATGCCCCGGCTATGTTGCTTGAAGTCGGGTTTATAACAAATGCCAGGGATAACCAGTTGTTCGACCAAAACTTCAATAACTATGCTGCGGCTATTGCACGGGGAATAGTAACGGCGTTAAATAGTTCGGGAGTGCCTGCGGGTTTCTTCTTTTATACTGTGGTGGGCGGCGACAACTTGCCGGCAATAGCCAATAGGTTTGGCACTACGGCAAATGCGATTATGCAGTTGAATAAACTGACAAGTAGCTTGATACAAATCGGGCAAGTGTTAAAAATTCCGAGAAGATGATAAAAAAATGGCAACAGAGCTGACACTAGGAATAGTGTGTTCTGTTGCCGTTTTAAGTTAGTTTTGAATAATCTGCACAAGCTTGCTCTAGCTTACTAAAATCACAGCAGTTTTTGATCATTATTAAATCTTTGCCATTTACAACGGTGTTATGAATATGCTTTGCCATTCTGTAGATTGCCTTTGCATTTTTTTGGCAAAAACGCAGCTCCAAATCAAGTAAACGTCTATATTCCAGGGATGGCTCATCCTTAATCCTCTTAACGGTAACCACTCCCAACGGCACCGGAATCATAAAGGAAAATCGTATGCTTGATATTGGCTTGCCCTTCTCATTTTTTATTATCATGTTTGTATGCTGCGGTACTGCGAATGACGATATTGGAGCAAAATAGTCATGACCATTTACAGATAAGACAATACCACACATAAATTTATCGTGTGAACTTGTTTTTGAATAATCTATATATGGCACCTTGGAGTCAAACTGTAGCAGGTATGTTATGTAATTCGCACTTACTTCATAAAAGTTCAATTGCTTGTCCATATTTCTCCTTCTCATAAAACAAGGGGCGGTTATATAACCGCCCCTTAGCATTACAAGTCGCTCTTAATGGTGGCGAGGCACCAAGAATATACAAGTCGCATTCATAGCAGCGAAGCACTAAGAATATACAAGTCGCTCTTAACGGTGGCGAAGCACCCGAATTACCTGTATTACTCAAAGTTAAATGCCTTGTGGCACACTTTCATTATATGCGGTTTTGCAAAAAAAATCAAAATTATTTTTTTGCTTTAACTCCACGTAGTACTTGAAGATACAATTTCATTATACTTCTTTTCTGCATAGCGATCCGTCATAGATGCAATATAATCTGCAACTATTCTAGCTTTTGCGATATGCCTGCAAAGTTTTACATAACCATCTTTTGCATTACTATTAAACATTAAATCTCTTAATTGAATCTCGTCTGCAAAGACATCAGCTGATTCATTATTAATCACGGTCTTGTATTCCTTCAGAAATTTAACTTCATTAGGAATTTTATCGGCAGAAAACTTACCCTGCTTGTTAAGTTCACGTATATATTGCACAACAAGCAGACGTGTGTCTGATGGGCTTGTTATTTTGTCACTTTTATACCCAATGAGTCTTTGAGTGTGAGACTCTATCGCATGCTGATAAGAAGTTGGAATCATATGCTCCTCTTTCATAAAAAACTCAAAAAGGGCTTCAATAACTTTGCGTGCTTTTAATTTCATAACACGAACTTTGTCACTTCCAATATAATAATCAAATATGAAACTTATAATTCTATTGAGTGCGGCTGTTGTCGTATCACTCATACGTATTTGCATTTGATCTTGCATGGTCTTTCTAAACAATTGCTTCAACTTTTTTGGGAGCACAACTTTTCCATCTTTTTTGTATTCTTTGCGCTCACTCATTCCCTTTCTTAATTCTGATAACGATTGTGGAGCGATATCGTCAAATTTTAATGAATCTTGTTTTTCGATAAATGCAGTACGCCCCATTCTGCGCACCTCGTTTTCATCAAACACCTTACTTTCTTCCAAGCTTTCAATATTTTTATCAAGCACTTGGCGGCTTTTTGCAAGCAAATCTGATTGCAACGCCTGTACTATACAACGATGATCCGCTTCCATAAGATAGCGACAAAGAACCCATAAAACATCATCATTTTTTTTGTAAGGTCTAGGATATGTTTTTGTTATAAATATCATATCATGTGTTACAGTAAAGAAATCCAATACTAGCTTGTATTCCTCTTTTGTAAAAAATCTCAGCTCAAAATCTTCATCATCTATCTTTTTTATACACACAGAAAGCTCATAGACAAATTGAGCAAGTGGAGATCTATTCTCATCATTATCTACAATGTCTTTTAAACTTTCATCTATATTTTCTAGGTCTTTCTTAACAACATCTCCCGACACTTCAAATGCCTCAAAAATACGGGGAGTTGTCCCCAGTAGCGAGGGATCAGCCTGTTCCGGTGGTGATAAATCATCTAATGAAAGCGATCTTCGTAAGTTATCCATATGGTAGCGCATCAAGCGTATTAAATCTATCTCCCTGCTGACAACTTCGATACGGCTTTTTTTCATGCCATCATGAGCATGTGCCATATGTCTGATCTGATGCATTCTTTTAAAAATATGCTCTATCTCACGTGTCTTTTTTTCAATCATGCCACTTTTTGCAAGCTCATCCCAATCATGCCCTGCATAAGCTATTTTATCAGCCCAATAAGCTATTTGGGATTCAAACCCACCTAAAGCCAATCCATGTTCTCTATCTTCTTTTGTATAATCAGACTCATCATCAAATTGGGTTCCGTTTGTATCGTTCTGTGTATTAAAAGCGCATCGCCAGTCATTATACTGTAATCGCCACGACGCTTGCCGTATATCGTGAAACAAGTTATCTGTATCATGTTTCAATATGCCTTCAATCACAGGTCTTGATAAACATAAACCATTTATACCAAATTGGTCATGTATTGTTGCATGATGCGCCAATAACCCAACAACCTTAACACTTTGTAATGAATGTAGAAATCTACCCGCCCATGCGTTCCGGAGGCAGTCATTAAGCGCATCTTCCCCACTATGTCCAAATGGTACATGACCAAGGTCGTGACCAAGAGAAATTGTCTCAGCCAGTTCCCAATTACACCCCATCTGTTTAGCAATTATTTTTGCAATGCCTGCAACTTCTAACGAATGTGCCAGCCTTGTGCGTTGGTCGTCAGATGCACTGTTAAACATAACCTGTGCCTTAAACTGAAGATATCTGAAAAATGTTGATGAAATGATTCGATCACTTTCCCGCAGGTATGGTTGCCTTAAGCTACCATGCAGTTGAAAAAATAGCATTATAAAAATAGCCCGGTTTCTCTTATTTGCAAATCGGATAGCTTTATTTATATCGCATCGCTGATCATCACTTAAATCGTTCCATATATCCTCGTGCACATCTGTCCTTTGGCTAAGTTTACCGCTAATCTCACGAACCAAATCTTTAAGCGCATCCGGATCCTTTGGATTTGGCACACTTTTTAACTGCAATATTTGAGTATCCAACCCATCTGTCTTTGCAAAAAACTTTAATTTATCTTTAATGCTCAAGTTTTTGATATCTTTGTATGGAAAACGCAGAGCCAGTCGACCATATGTCTTACCTTCCTTAAAAGGCATTTCCGATCCCCATAAGAAATTTTCCATTTGCTTATATCGCTCTATATTATGCTTCTCTGCATAATCCAGCACAGCAATTATTCGATTAATTGTTACATTTGGCGACTCCCTGTTTAAGCTCCAAGCATGTACACACATTCTAATTAAACAATAATTTACTGCAAGCACTTGAAATTCATGACATTCTTTAGTTAGCAAATAATGCCCTTTATGTCCATGGCTATCTATCAAGTCCATATATGTACGGGCTTCTTTATGCTTTCGAATAAGCTGTGTAATCTTAGATAGCATATCGACTTTAAGCTGTGAAGCTTTAGCACTCATAGCTATTGATCGCTCAACATCTTTAAAATTTTTATCAAATGAATTAATTAGTTGCTGGTTTTCCTTACGAGAAACGCTGTCTGGAATCGATTTATTTAACTTTCTTGCTTTTTCAAGACGTTCACTAATGCGATCGTATTTATAAAACATCTCTTTAAACTTTTTGGCTATTTCAAGCTGCTCGTCCGGGTTGTTTGTGGCATTAAAATCAGACTTACGATTTCGCACTTCGCTAAGCCTACGCTTTAGCTTTCTAATACTGCCTTCTAAGTCTTTAAAAATTTTGTTATTTTCGCAAATAATAATAAATTTCTCTACCGATTCGATTAACGCATCAAGATTATCTTCAAAACGAACATCTCTGAAAATTGGAGAAGATTGCGCATTCTTATGTTCATTGCTATTTTCAATTTCACTCAAAAGCTCTTTTGCGCTTTTGTATATGTCTTCCGCTTTCAACTCACATACATTTTTACACTCTGAACATTTCCTTGTCTTGTTTTGGTCATCTGTATTTCTTGACTGATCCATACTTTAGCACCTTCTCTATTAGATTTATATTGCACAGCTTTATTTTTTCAATCACCATGCTTTAACGTCAGCTCTATCATGTCCAAAATATATTTTCTCTTTTCGGGGGTAGCCTTCTCCATAAGTGCTTCCATTCTTAGCAAATGCGGATCCTTTCCTTTTGGCACGGTGGGGTAGCCGCCAAAAAAATAATCTATACTTACTTTAAGTTTTCTTGTTAAATTGCGCCAGTTGGGCATACCCATGCCGGCATCACCACGCATTACTTTGGTTATTACGCTTTCGTTAGTGTTTAAGATGTCGGCTATATCGGCAGCCGTTAAACCATTTACTTCGCAATAAATGCGCAGGTTGTACCCCATTACCAATTGGATTATAAGGTTATCGAAGTCTAGGTCGATATAGCCGATATACTCGGCAACTTCGTCCCTAGAGTATTTGTACCAGTATTTTTTGCGCTCTTTTATATCTTTTTCCTTTGCTGTGTCGGTATCTTCTTTTTTATAGTCTCTAAGCTCTTCCCATGCTGCTTTAATTTGCTCTACATCTTCTTCAAAAATGCCACGGCGTGCGTGGGCGGCAAGTTTCATGGGGTTTAGTGTAAACCAACCTGTAACAATATCGTAGCTATGGTAGAAAATCTCTTCCAGCTTGGCGATATTTGCATAGCGTTCTATATGCTTTGCACGTATTATCCTCAACAACATATTAAAATGCAGATTAATGTAAATAAGCATATATTGATGGTTGTCTTTGCGCTCATCCTCTAATATGTCAACTGCTTCTTGATAAAAACCCAAAACATCGTCGAAGTTTGCCAAATACCAAATAGCACTCGACAAAACATTGAGCTGGAGGTATGACCAATCTCCAGGACCTTTCAAGTGCTCAAATATTGGAGCTGCAAGTTCGCAACATTTTTTAAAACCTTCGTTATTATATTCAGCCTCATGTGCTTTAAGCGTTTGTAAAATCAGCACTAATTCACAATCAGAAGCAAGGTCTGTTTCGTTGCTCAATAACTTCTCTATCCTTGCTATGAATTTTTCATCGTTTTTGGCTGTCATAACTTTTATCTGAAGAAAATCGTCAATTATCGCTTGTTTTGTATCTACTCTTTTTTGCATATGTACCCCTCTTTCTTATGCTAAAACCTAAAAAGCCCAATAAGTTGGGCTTTTTTTATTCCGGCTCACATCCACCCGGCTTGCCCCCACTAAACGGCATTATTGGTCTAAGAGAAAAACCAATAAAAATACGGAACAATAAGCGAAACATAAAAGCACCACCTATATGTATACTAAGCATATTACACTTAGCAAAGCGCAAGCATAAACAATTTTCTTATGGTAATTTATGCCACAAAATAAAAGATAAACCTGCCCTTTATGCCACACACTATATCCGAAAAACATACAAATGCAAGCAAATTTCCCATGGTAATTTATGTCACAAAATAGTCTTACAATGATTCTTTTGCGCAGTCATGCAGTGATTTGTATTTTATTGGAAACAAATGTATTATTTACTCACAAAACAGGGAATAAATCCCAAATAAGAAAAGATAAGGAGAATTTTCATGGAAAATTCAAAAAAAACAAGAATCGATCAGCAAGGCAACATTAAATTATCCCACACCATGCAAGTACGTTTGGGCTGGAACATAGGCACAACCCTAGCTGCCACACTAGACCCCACAAGCGGCGAGGTAGTACTAAGCAAGGCAGAAGATAACGCAGCAACCGACGTAACCGTAGTAATGGACGAGCTTGGCAGAATTGCCCTACCTAAGCAACAACGCACCAAACTGGGCTGGCAGTATGTAGACGCAGGCGACAAAATAGAGTTAACCCTATGCATGTGGACACAAACCATAACCCTGCGCCTGTACGAAAAACACAAGCTAATATGTACCTTTTGCCGCCGCCCGGCATCTGTAGTAAAAATTGAAGAAATAAACGACAAGTGCATTTGCGATTATTGTATAGACGCTGTTTGTTGAGGCAAAAAAGGAACTATCCTATAGTGGCGGGATAGTTCCTTTTTGGTTTTAGTAGAAAGAAATAATTGCTTGCAGGTTAGGTTCGTACCACTGCGCATCTGCGCCGAACGCTTCCATTACAAAGCGGAGCGGGACGAAGGTGCGGTCGTTTACCAGCATTGCGCTGCCCATTCCGTCGGGGAGGGGTTGGTCTACAGGGATAACGAGCGTTTCGTCGGGTAGGTAGATGACTGCGCTACGGGTGTCATAATCCCAACGCACTTCTACGCCTGTGGATTCTGCCACGGTGCGCAAAGGCACCATCATGCGGTCTGTTGCCGGGTCTAGGAATGGTGCGCCTACGGCTGTGCGTGGTATGCCATGGAATAAAAATTCTACTTGCCCGGCGGTGAAAATGAGTTGCAGTCTTACTTGCGGGTCGATATCTTCATTGTCTTCTACAGGAGGGAGTGGTAGCTGTTGCTGTGGCGTAGCCGGGACATGTGGGTCTCGCCACCAGCCACTGCCACTACCTCCTCCGCCATTTTCATTGCCGGGAGTTACGGTAACGGTAACGTTGATACTGTCGCTTATTTCTGTGTCGGTTGCTGTTGCTGTAACGGTTAGGATTGTATCTGCCGGAACGCTTTCATCTACAGTTAGTAAGCCGGTTATGCTAATGGCTGCGCCTTCATGTCCGCTTACTTCCCATATTACAGATTGCAAAGCGTCTTCCGGGGCTACAATTGCAGTAAATTGCAAGGTTTCGCCTGCTTGTACTGTAGTTGCGCCACCTGCTGCGGTTACAGTTACAGATTCTGCCGGGGGCGGGGCTAAAATTTCGATAATTTCGTCTAGGTAGTCGAGGGAGAATAAGCTGTAGCGGGAGGTGAAATTAAACCAGCCTGTTCGGCTACCGGTAACAGCAATGATATGCTGCTCTCCGGTTGACACAGTGTTTGCAAAAAAGGTTACATCAATTACGTCCCCCACACTAATATCTCCTGAGCGTTCTAAAACATCAAGCACTGTGGCATAGAAAAGGTCGGTAGACATCCAATCTGAATCTCCTCTTGACGGTCGGTGTAATTCATTAATTTCCACCACCAAAACGTATGGCGACCCAAGTATTATATCCTCTGTTACATCCGACCGTATATGCATACCTCTAGCCGGGGGGTTGTTTCTACTCAAGTCTGTAACATATGATATTATCTCCTGCCGGGTAAAGCTTCTTTCGTTAAAATTTAAACCGGATGAATTCAGGTATAAAGGCTCATTATACATTGTGCTGTTTAGTGGATTATCCAAGTCTATTACAATAGTGTAAAGAAACCGCAGCATGTCTTCCGGTGCATTGAGGTAAGGCAAAACCCAACGATTGAATGGTAGCAAATAATCTGTACCGGGGGTAAACACCGTATGTCTCATAAGGTCGTGACAGCACCCAAAAGTAATGGTACTCAAATCTTCCGTATAAGCAAATACTGTGTCCCCGGCATTAGCAACGCCTAAAATACTTTCCGATACAATAAACTCAAACTCTGTCAATCGTTGTCCAAATGGTCTGCGCCCCACATACTGTACCACCATAACATCTGTGGCATATACAATAGCCTCTTCAAACGTGCGGATAACAAGGCGAGGCATTATAGTGGTAAATTCTTGTGGAGGGGGCAATTCAACTTCTATCGGCGCAACAGTTTCATCAACTATAGGTTCAACTTCTATCGGCTCGTATGTGCTACAGGCACTCACAACAAACACAGCTAAAAGTAGTAAAGCTAATATCATTTTTTTCATTGTTCTCGTCACCTTCCCTATCTAAACCTATCGTAAATTTGTAATAAGTGTGTTGCTTCATTTTCCTGTAGAATAATCCTGTTTCCATGCACAACAATGTCATCTCGTACCGATGCCCACATAACATCAGACATATTCCCCACTATCGGGATAGAATGCCCAAACCACCCCATTGTGTGACCAAGCTCATGTATTGCTGTAGCCCTTATTCTATTTTGTTCCGTAGTCGTCCAATTATTTCCACTATAGACAGAGAAAATAAGCACATCAGTGGGTACAACCATCCTGCGGATTTCTCGGTTAAAACCATTAACAAAAACTGTTCCAACTACGGGCATATGTTCGTCATTTAAAAAAGCAACGCCGTGACGCCCATGGAAATCCCTTTCTTCTCGTCTTTCAAACCTCTCTCTATCCCCGCCATGCATACGTATTTGGGCATTAGCCGGAGTGGAAACAATATCAATGTCTACAAACAGTGCTTCTTGCCATGTGTTTATCGCTTCACGCGCCCAAGTGTCCCACTGGAAGCTTGTCGAAACCGTTCCTTGTTCCGGCTGGGTAATAGGGGCAATATACACATTTATTATCTCATTTGGCCAAAATCCTACGGCAACCGAATCCGAGTGCCATATTACACCGTTAGACCACCTTGCCGTAAATGTTGTAGCTTCTTCCGGCGCAATGGTGATTGCCGTTACCAGCCTATTTTGGGCATCAAACCAGCCATCAAACCAATAGCCATCCCGTATTGGTGTTGGCAGCCTGTTACCGATAGCGGCAGACGGAATTACAGTAACTGTTTGCGGGCTTACCGTTCCTCCATCAGCATCCAATGTTATAGCAATGCCGCGGCTTGGTTTACCGCAAAAGGAAATTCTGTAGTGCCATAAGTAATTGTTATTATTCCTGTTCTAACAAAAATGGTTGGGTTTGGGGTTACGCTTACAGTAAATGAGCCATTGCCTGTACCACTTGCCGGAGAAACTGAAAGCCAGCTTGGGTGGCTACTGGTTGCCTGCCATTGCCCTGTGGCTTCCACTTGCACAGTTTGATAGTCTGCTGTTGCTGGTGGGTTCCAAGAGATTGGGCGAACAACCAGTTGTGGCGCAGGATTTCCGCCAAGTGTTGCCGATACAGTTTCCGGGTTGCTCCAACCGGCAGTAGTCCTTGTACGCACGGCAAGTGTATATGTTGTTCCACTTGTTAGCCCTGTAAACCTATGTTGCGAACTGCTATCCGCAGCACTCCATTGCCCGCCATTAACAGATACTTCGTAGCTCATTGGCAACGCACCACCATTGCTTGCAGGCGGAAGCTATCTAACAACTACATAATTGCTTCCAATAGTTTCTATTATAAAGCTTCTAGGCATTCCCGGATGTGTAATAATTGTCGTGGCCGGGTCGCTTAACCCTTGATAATTTTCTACACCCGCATGCCTTGCAAAAGCCCTGGCAAAATAAACTGCATTGGACGTAAGGTTGGTAACTTCGTAATTAAATTGATGTGATACTGTACCTATCCGTATTTCTCTATGCGGGTTTATATCCTGCCTGCGAATCCAAAAACCTCTATGACCTACAAGTTGGTTTGTATTGGTTATAACACCAAAAAGCCTAACACTGGTGCTTGTTAGATCTTGATATGGAAGCATCATAAGTGATGGCACGTTATCTGTATTAAGTGCCATTATTCCAAACTCATCTTCCGGCCATGCACCGTATTCACCTAATGGCAAATCTTCAAAGTTTGATGAACCGCCATCTTCAAAGCCATAGTCGTATACTGGGAAACTTTCATTTTTCTCAAACTCATTTTGGAAAACTTCATCATCCTCGGTTGCCTCTGCTACAAACTCTATTTGCTCTATGTAGTATTCTGCAAGTAGTCCTTTTGCAGAAAATGTTAGCATTATAACCAACACGACACATAAAACCTTTACTGCTTTTGTTTTCATT
>Ga0131853_10006853_pt1 | contig 20575 bp, 13 predicted proteins | sample TergutLab28metaG_FD_92764 | JGI IMG/M metagenome (GOLD analysis project Ga0131853, IMG submission 92764) | Labiotermes labralis P1 segment gut microbial communities from Petit-Saut dam, French Guiana - Lab288 P1 (version 2) (version 2) | ecosystem: Host-associated > Arthropoda: Insects >...
CTGTGACACTGTCAGTGGGGGCCTGTGACACTGTCAGTGGGCCTGTGACACTGTCAGTGGGGGCCTGTGACACTGTCAGTGGGCCTGTGACACTATATGCAATACAGTTTGTTGTTCATCCTCGAATAAATTTAATGACAAAGTATTAAATGTTAAGAAAAATCCAACCAGATGCAACAGTATGCAGATATTTGTTTACTGCAAAGTCACTCTACATGTTTCGGGTGTCACAGCACTCATCATCAGGAGTATTAAAACTGTAACCGCAGCCTCCGGTACAGGTCATAATACTGGTACAGCTACTTCCCTCCAACGTGGCCCGATCGGGCACGTTGGAGGGAAGGGCACAAGTAAAGTGACTTTGCAGTAAACAATTATCTGCATGCTGTTGCATCTGGGTGGATTTTTATTAACATTGAATTAAGATGCACGAAACCATGAGTTTTTTTTAAAAAAAAAAGACAAAGTATTACTTGTGTCTGAAAGCCGAGCGAAGGAAGTGCAGAAGGTCTAAAGGCTGACTTTAACGCTTCCTTACCCACTGATTTGGAAGGTGGTAGTGGACATGTTCTGTCTCCGAACGATTTGTCCTATACCCACTGCTTATTAGAACTGATCGATGTTGGGTTTCGGCAGAAAGAGAGAGCGAGAGATAGGTAGACAGACAGAGGAAAGTCTGTCTGTAACAGAAGTCGAAATACGAACATACACCGGACACAAACCATTCAATTTTTCGAAGTGAGACGTTCTGACTGTTGACCTGAAGCCAACTGACACACAATACCTGCCGTTTCAGAGCTACAGTGCAGCCATTGAACATCCAGCGAACAGCGATATTCTGTACGCTACCAAAATTCGCTACTTTTAAATACAGAATGCAACACAACACGGTGCTTGATAGAAGTTCTAAAAAAATATCAACAGATCGCTCTGTTTAGGGTTGCTAAATTCACTAAGTGTATAAACGTGTCAACCAAGTTTGCGGATGGACTTTCTTTTATAAAATTTACAAATATGGCAGCACTGGAATATTTAAGCATACTCCTGATAATTTCAAAGTTCTACAGTGCAAACCTATATATGCTCATCTGCACTATTCTGAGATTTTACACAGACTAGAATGGTAATTCCGTACGGACGTTTCGGGACAAAATATCGGTTGACCCTTGAAGATGAGACCGATTGGTCGTACTGAAAGATCGGTACGGAACTAGGACTCTAAGCTGTGGAACATCCCAGAAGAGCGTAGATCTCATTTACATCACGGCCGGAGCCTGAAATCATGTACTAAACATGGCGACGTACATGCGGATAGAAATATCTCAGACTTCAGCACAGAGAGGATGAATTGAAGCTATGTTTCCTCTAAATTTCTATGGAAATAGTTCTTCTTTTCCCTTCTGATTGTACATTAACATTGAAATTCTATCTTAAATATCCCCTTTTAGTGGATTCAGACCCGTAGCCACAAAGCTACCTGCTGCAGTTTTACCTGTTTGTACTTGCAGGTGTGCATTGTCAATGGGTAAAGTTATTTCCTAACATACTACTGCACTCTTGTGTTGAATTAATGAACGTGTTATTTCTTCTCAATATTGTTTCAATAGTTCCTGTACAGTGGCTGGAATTTGTGTGTAGAAAGAGGTGGCAAACAAAATATGACTACGTGATTTCTCGCTCTGACGATTAAATGTAGGCTTCTTATGTGGCTACAATGTCCGTTTAAAACGAACAACGTGGGATCCGATGCAAATGGTTTTGTCACTGAAAGGAGGATTTCAAACGAGGCCCTAATACTTCAAGACTAAATAAACCATTTGGCTGAAACTAGAATATTGTGCTTTTAAGAGCTCCTATGGTGAGAATATGTTCTAAATTCTAGAGTGGAAAAATGAGTAGACGTGGGAAAATATTTAGTAGCAACCATTGGTACAGCAGCCGTTACTAAAGAGGCCCTCTCTGCCGCAGTTAAAGCCCAGTAAGTTTGAGGGTTGTTTGACCGTGCAGCTTCATCACGAAATAAAGTGAAATGCGAACTTGATGCAACAATGTAATTTATTGATGTTTCCTTAGCTCGACATGTTTCGGGCGCATACGCCCATCATCAGGAGCACTAGATGTTGAGTTGCAGGATGTGGTTTTCTGCACCGAGTTTGTAGATGGGTGGTGGTCATGAGAGCTGCTGCGTGGGTCGTGTGTATGGCACCATCCGAACCGTACACACGACCCACGCAGCAACTCTCATGACCACCACCCATCTAAAAACTCGGTGCAGAAAACCACATCCTGCAACTCAACATCTAGTGCTCCTGATGATGGGCGTATGCGCCCGAAGCATGTCGAGCTAAGGAAACATCAATAAATTACATTGTTGCACCAAGTTGGCATTTCACTTTATTCCCAATAAGTTGTTTGCCTTCTAGTACAAGAATGTTGGGATGCTAATTCTGAACTACTTTTGACCCGGTTTCATATGCACTGAGAATACCTGAAGGTGGTGTTAATCTTGACCTGCAAGTGCAGTGCTTCTTCGTTCCAATCAAAGAAAATGCCCACAAGTTCTCTGCTGAATCCTGCAGCTCTGGCAATAAATATCGTCTTTGGATGACGCAACGACAACGTACGGTTTTTTCGTTTCATACGTCGTTTGAAGCAGTCGTTGGCAGCTGCTTCTTTGACATCTGAGCATAAGTTTTGGATTTTATTCCCCACAGCTAATTAAAAGTTAGTATTTCACATCGTTCTGAGCAAATGAGAAAATATAGTAAAATGGATAAAAGGGCAAAGGATAAGCTGGTTGGATCGCCTAGAGAGAATGGAGGAGGACAGGATGCCCAAAAAGATCTTCACTCAAGAACTGGAAGGGATGAGAAGAAGGGGAAGACCCAGGAAAAGATGGAAAGATGAAGTAGACAGAGATCTTCAAGTGCTGGGAGTGAGAAGATGGAGAGAGTTGGTGGCAGATAGGAAAAAATGGAAGGACATTGTTCGATAGGCCAAAGCCCACAGTGGGTTGTAGTGCCAATGGAAGAAGAAGAAGAAGAAGAAGAAGAAGAAGAAGAAGAAGAAGAAGAATTTCACATCGTTCCCGGCGGATTCGAAGTATCTCCACACCTCTGATGGCAGATATGAAACAGCCTGTCTTTAAGAGCTGGAGGGAGAGTGGTCATACAATCCAGTAATGATCGGATAGCTTAGAAGAGTGTGATGTGGAGTGAACATTAGCAAATAGAGTAAAACCGCGAAGCGTTATTTCTTGGAAGCTGCAAAGTAGACCATTACCTTTTTTTTACATACTACCCTGATGGCTTCTCCGGGTCTTGGTGTCTCATGACTTCGACCTCGATCTCATTCCTCCTGCACTGGAAACTGGAAGAAGCAAAGTGTCAGTCAAGCATCCCAACCTCCTATTTCTGTTGGAAAGAGAACAACGTAACGCACATTTCCAGACAATGTAACTCTTATATATGCACTGCTGGGTTTCCAGAAGCGTCTGCGGTTGTGCTTTATCCCATCTCCGAGTTTCTTTTTATTGAAAGTATTTCAACATTCTTTTTTAGGCCTAAGGGGGGTGGGGTAACAGGAGAGTGGAGAAAACTACATAATAAGGAGCTTAATGATATGTACTGCTCACCCAATATTGTTCGGTTAATAAAACCGAGAAGAATGAAATGGGCGAGGCATGCAGCACGTATGAGAAGAGGAGATGAGTATATAGGGTTTGGTGAGGAAACCTGAGGGTAAGACACCCCTTGGGAGACTCAAGCATAGATGAAAAGATACTACTAAGATCGATTTTCAGGTAGTGGGATATGGGGACTTGGAGTGGATCGAGCTGGCTCAGGATAGGGACAGGGGGGCAGGCATGTGTGAATGCGGTAATGAACCTTCGGGTTCCATAAAATGCAGGGAATTTCTTTACTAATTGAGAAACGGTTAGCTTCTCAAGAAGGATTCTGCTTCATGGAGTAAGTAAGAAAGTAATTCCGACGTTCTTAGGCTATCTAATTTTAAACTACACATTTGGTTTGTTAAAAGAAAGAGCCATTCAACACGACAAGTACTGTAGGTCACTGTGCGACCTAATTGCAGGTTTCCGACATTTACGACCTCTCACTTCTACAATCTTAATGACCGTCGTGCAGAACCTACCGGCGCCAGAAGTGTCACTCTTGATGTCGCAGACTGAAAACACACTGACTGACTGACTGACTGACTGACTGCACCAAGATGCAACTCACTCCGTCAGTAGGCGGGAGGTCACAGCATCTTTGGTAAAGGTAAAGGTAAAGTTAAAGTGTACCCTGGTACAGGCACTGAGGCTCTGTACAGGCGGTACAGCCTATAGGGGGGTAGAGGTATAGCTGTACTCTTTCTTGACCACGGCACTAGAAGGGGGTGAGCGGTCAGCGTCACGTCTCGGCCGCTCTTTACCCCCGGGAAAGACCCGGTACCCATTGTACATGAGGCTCGGTGGGCCCCAGGGCCGGTCTGGACAGTTGCAGAAAATATCGCCTTCCACCGGGATTCGATCCCCAGACCGTGCAGCCCGTAGCCAGTCGCTATACCGACTATGCTACCCGGCCCACCACAGTAGCTTTCGTCATGGTAGAATAATTTGTTATTTCACTTTACTGCAGGACTGCAGTACAAAGTCGTGCTATCTGAAATGATCAAACCCATCCGACATTTGCTCTTAAGTAGATGAACAAGTATATGGAGAGACGGAATTGATGCAACGTTTTGGTAAGGGAACAGGGCCCTTGCTATACCTATCTTATTTTAGGGGATAATAACAAGATGCATTTGAAGAAACAGAATTTTAATATTTGGACAAGATTCTACTGACACTAATGTATTATCATTTGTGAAGTCGTTATTAACTTCCGGTGTCCGTATAAAAAGGAAACGGTTTTGTCAAGACAAATCCTTCATTATTAAGTCAGCTAGTTTCAAGATTCCGTTCATTATTTCGGAAATGATTGGCGGGGTTTGGGTTGCAACCGAGACCAATTTTAATGTTCATCTGTGTGTTTCTCACTGTCTGTCATCATAAGGGCTACCGAAGAACCAAAGTTATGAATAGCTTGGACTTACGACATTCAGAGGTCCAGCAGTACCCCGCAGCAGCGAGGTGTAACTTTGACCATGTTGCAGCAGCACCACCACGCATGGTCGTAAGCTGCCGGTGTTTTCGTCGGGTGGCGGAAGCACAACGGACGTCCGTACAACATGATTGTGACAACATTACTGCATGTGAATAAGTTAGAGGATCGTGGTACCAGGAAATGCGTTTATAGGAAATGAGGTGTCATATTACGTCATTGTAATCTATCACTGACCCACCCACCAGGGGTGGCTCTACTATCCAACCAGAAAACATCAGCTCTAGGATTCAAGTACTACCACGAAATCCAGTTCAGAATTTACAAACAGAGACACCAATTTTAGTACATTTACCTGATTGGCATTCTATTTTATTTAAGAGCTGTCAGACCTGTAGGTTTAGGGAGGGGGCGAGGCTTCGTCCGGTCCACGAAACTGAAGGCTCCAATTCTGTCTTCCGGCAGTCCTTATTTGAGTAATAATATACCTTGTTCTCAGTCATTATAGACTGCAAGTTGGGCGATTTAAGTATTTGGGTTCGAATCGAGGTGAAATCGAGGATTTTCCGTTGACCACCACGTTCAGGCGGCTTCTGAGGCCTATCTAGCCATCCTTGTTAAGAAGTACCGGGCGGCCCTTTCCTTTGAGGGAACCAGCTGGTACGTGAAGACGATTGCTTACCTACACCTAGCTCCGAGTGTAAGATGGAATGGATCTATACTTTACTCCCTCCATACATCTTCAGCCGTGGAAATTAATTAAGCAGCTGTGATATGTACAACTTTCCTCCGCACACTAATGAGAATTAACAGCTGTTGACATCCATACACGTTCAGTTCATTCTAGTTTAACTTCGCGGAAATTCAGTTATATGCGGGGTTTACAGTTTTTCGCTGCGGAGTAGCTAGGGTGTCCTTTCTTTTCGGATATGACGTCGCGTCACTGGGCAGCTGGTTTCAGATGTTTCGAGACAACGTAATGGTCTCATCTTCAAGGATCGAAACACCCAAAAGTCCTCTTAAACATTTAAGGCCTTGAGGATGAGAATATACCGATGACAACATAACGATGACAATATAACGATGCATCGAAATGTCGGGAACTTATTAACCAGTGACGTGGCTTCGCATCCAGGAAGAAAGGATATTTCGAGCGTCCAGTTTTGTTCGATACTGTACCGGAAACTGACAGCTGGACGTGTTTATTTGTTTATTTATTAAAATGACGGAACTTCCACTATCTGGCCGTAACACAGCAATGTAATTATTATCAGGAAGTTTTGCTTAAAATCCAGGAAGGTATGAGTATCTGAATTGTAACGTCTTCCTCTTTATTCAGTTTACTTCCACACAGTCTCTCCGTCTGGTCGTTTCTAGCAGGCTGTGTAAGGTACTAACGCACATTGCTATCTAACACACTGCTGTTCTCCACTAGACAAGCACAGTGCCCAAGTCGATATATCGGAACGTCATGAGCTTTTCACCAAACCGCTGTCAGAACGTTAGGAAAATTGTGTGACGTCACTTTCGTAGCTTTGTAGCATTTAAACAGAAGTCTATGATAAGATACAGCCGATCCCAGTGGACGCGCGGTCTAAGGCGTGGGTCTGCGGCAGCTTGCTTGCTGGGATTGCGGTTTCGAATCCCACCGAAGGCATGTCTGTCTGTCTGTGTGTTGTGAATATTGCGTTTTGTCAGGTAGAGGCATCTGCGTCGGGTTGATCACTCTTCTAGAGGAGTCATACCGAGTGTGAAGTGTCTAAGTGAAGTCTCTTAAGGGGTGGCCATGAGCCGGAATCGGGTCGAAGCGCCACCACAGGAAAAAATGATATAATACAGGGGCCGGGATGTCGTAGTCACTATAGTGACCAGGCTACGGGGTAAATATTCGGGTTTCGAATTCCAGGTGGGACAAGAAACTGATCTTTTCTCCAAAAAAAATTCAGTCTCCAGGGCCCACCCGGCGTGCTCTCCAGTGAGTAAAAGGAAAAAGGTAAAGTGCACCTTTGTATATGCACCGAGGCTCTGTACAGGCCATACGGCTCAAAGGGGGAGTAGAAGTATAGCTCTACTCTTTCTTGACCACGGCATTAGAAGGGGGTGAAGGGTCAGCGTCACGCCCCGGCCGCTCTTTACCCCCGGGAAAGACCCGATACCCATTGTACAGGAGGCTATGTGGGCCCCAGTGCCGGTCTGGACAGGTGCAGAAGATCTCGCCCCCACAGGGATTTCGATCCCCGGACCATCCAGCCAGTAGCCAGTCGCTATACCGACTGAGCTACCCGGTCCACTCTTCAATGAGCACAGAGGGCTTTTTTCCGGGGGTAAAGCGGCTGATGCACGAGACTGACCGCTCACCTGAGGTTAAGAATCGATGGAGCTATACTTCCACTCCCCCCTGTGTAACTTCATAACGTATATAGCGACAGACGTACCGTTTACGCGATCTTATAGGCAGGCAGCTAATTACGTAAATGCGGTTTGCGTTAAGAACTACGGAGATAGACTCATCTGTAGATATTTTCAGCTTATCAGGTGGCCGCTTATGCGGTTTAAAATTTCCCCCGTCAGTTGCGTGTTAAATAATTAAATATAGTGGTGTATGCTACAACGAACGATCCTACAGCGAACGAATGCTACAACGAACATGTTTTATCAATAAAACCAGGATGCTACAACGAACACAGATGCTACAACGAACGTGGAGAAATACTATTTTATGCTTTTTAAAATGTTTTTATTATGGAAAGTTCGATTCTAATTTCCATTAGGGAAAGATTTTTTATGCTCTTCATGTGCGTTAGATTGTTTATGCTTTTCATTAGGACATTTTGTTCATAGTTTTCACTAGGGAAAGATTGTTTATGCTTTTCAAATGTACATGTATACTGTATAAAAGTTAAATAAATTAATTTTATATTATTTTTATCCTTATATTTTTTATTTTGTTTTATATTTTTCCTATTTAAATGGTTGTGTTGGATGGCAACTTTGCTCTAGGCTGTGAGTCTGGAACGGATTGCAACTAAATACATATATTTCAATGTATGCTAGAACGAACAGATGCTATAACGAACGAGGTTCTAGACGTTTGTTCTAGCATACTCTACTGTACACAAAAACAGTAAACAGTAAATTTTAAGAATGTCTAATAGGTCGGCCGTTGTTGATGATGAAACGACTTCTTGCAACTAACGTGTCAGCATTTGGTTCACTTTTACCCATTCACCTGTTCATAATTACGATAGTCTGGAAAGTGTTAACGTGAAACAGACGCTGTTAGGGCAGCACACAAGTGAACCTCACTGATGGCGTTTCATCTGAGACGTCACGAAGATTATTATACAATGACATGAGCATTTAAGAATGAATAATTTATGAAGAATTTATTTCTTGTTTCTTTGCCAAGCATGTCGAATGGAAATTGAATGACAGTCCGTGAATGAAGGCTCCGTGTTACACATCAGTGCTGACAAAATTACTCTTGCGACATCACGGCGCAAGGTACATGAATGTAACTTGGCGCCTGTGAGAGCACCGGACTGAAAACTGATTAGGTGTTGTCGTGTGAAGTCAAAGCCGTCATAAATTGCACCTGCATATTCATGTACAAATTGATTGAAATTTCTTGTTTAAGACAATTATGTGGTTAATGGAGACTTCAAGGCATGTAGTAGGTTAATAAGTTCGTAAGGACTATAAGTTTTGGGAAGATCTTTACTGCTGCTTTCCTTTGAATTGTTGAACAATATGATGAGGGTAGCAGGAACCACCCTCACGGTGCTCAGTCTATCAGTTGCTAAGCTAAACAAAAAGGGCCGAACTTTTTGTGTAGCCTTAAGATTCCTTAACACATTCACAGGAACCTGCCTTTAGAATAGGGGTGCACGAATCGTGGGAGTCAGATCTCCATGACGACTACATATATTACAGTGGCGCTTTATATTTGTGGATTCACAGTATGAAACTTACCTTGTATTACTCTTCTGGCGCCTAGAATTTTCAGGTGATATCTAGATTCTTGGAAAATTTGTGTACTGCATTAGACCCTTCTCACACCCACATGGATCTAGCCCACGAGTTCGTCTCCTGTTTCTGTCAGAGTGTCTGAGCAGCTACCTTATGTCTCCTAAATGTTTTCTTCCCTTTAGGTTATGCAATGAAAATTTCATATGATGTTTTTCTGTCGACAGTGCGTGACAATTGCCGCACCCAACCAAACTCACCCACCTGCCCTTGGTCATTCTACTCGTAATTATACATGATGAAGATTACAAATTATTAATCTTCTCACCAAACAACTTTCCCAGATTCCTCTTATTTTCTCTTCTTATTTCGAAATAATTTCCTACCACCTCCTCTCCCCCCGTATCAAAACATGCATTCCATGTTTCATCTCTTTTAAGGCGGAGGACCACGTTTGAGACCCGTACACATCAGCAAGCTAACTTGTAATTGTGTAATAATAAAATAATATAAACAGCCAACTAGATGCAACAACAATAATAAATGTTATTAGTTTCAATCAGCTCAACATGTTTCGGGCGATAATTTCACCCATGCTCAGGAGCACTAGATTTTTTTTTTAGCTTGTGGTATAATGCACCGACGATGCTGCCTGCCATTGTCGGTGCATTATTCCACAAGCTGTAAATAGAGTCTAGTGCTCCTGAGGATGGGCGAAATTATCGCCCGAAACATGTTAAGCTGATTGAAATTATTAATAAAATTATTATTGTTGCATCTAGTTGGCTGTTTATATTCTATTGTACAGTGGTTGTTCCACCTCATCCTGGTCACCAGCAGGCAGCATCGCCGGTGCATTATACCACAAGCTGTAAACACAGTCTAGTGCTCCTGAGGATGGGCGAAATTATCGCCCGAAACATGTTAAGCTGATTGAAATTATTAATAAAATTATTGTTGTTGCATCTGGTTGGTTGTTTATATTATTATATCAGTGATGCACGGTCACACAGACATCAAATTTATAAATTATGTGTATTTTAACCCTCACTCTTCAGGTAGCTACAGGTAGGACGAAAGGCTCTGAAACCGGTTTTATTCTACTCTCAATTTATCCACGAATACAATTTTGGTTTACTGCTGTCATTCTAAGATATTTCAGCTTTGCCACTTTTTCGAGGAATTGAAGAGAAAATATTGTCTTATACATCTGCTTTGTGTAGTGAATTTGCTATTTTTTAATATCTTATGCTGTGGGCCGGGTAGCTCAGTCGGTATAGCGACTGACTACGGGCTGGACTGTCCGGGATCGAATCCCGGTGGGGACGAGATATTCCGCCCGTCCAGACCGACCCTGGGGCCCACCGGGTCTTTGTCGGGTGTAGAGGCGGCCGGGGCGTGGGGCTGACACCCCCACCCCATCTAGTGCCGAAGATCATAGAAAAGAATATAGCTATATCTCTACTCACCTCAAGGGCCTACCTAATATCGTATGCTGAAGAAAATTTGGCAAGAAATATAAACCAGTAGTTGTGCTCCTGACTGACTAACAAAATAACTAAATACAGCGTAATATTTTGAGAAGTTAGTAATTCCTCAGATAGACAACCAATTCTCCGCAGTTTATGGAACCTTAAGGTTCATGGTCGTGACCACAGAAGTCGCCACTTGTCCCTGACCCTAGTCAAGTTTAATCGTGTCCACGCACTCCTATTCTTTTTCTTTCAGATAAATTTCAATGTTATTTTCCCTTATACGCCTTGGAAGACCAAGGCGTAGAAGGGAAAATAACATTGATTTCGACAACAAAGTCCTGTAGGCATTTCTCTTGTGTCCCTCACATGACGCATGGCCAGCTCTTCTTATCCTTCTTAATTTACCACGCGAATAAAATTTTTGTCAGAAATCCAAATCATGAAACTTCTCAACACACAATATTTTTTTCCATTGTCCCCATTCTTCGCCCCTCTTAATACCAGATCTCTCTGTCTCTCTCAGCACCCTATTCTCAAACACTCTCGGCCTACGTTCTTTCCTTACCGCGTGAGACCAAGTTTCGCACCCATATAAATCAAATGGCACAATTATATTTCTGTGTATTTTAATCTTCATATTTCTAGAAAGGAAACAGGAAGAAAAAATAATTCTGGACCGAATTATAGCTGGCAGTCCCTGAATAATTCTGAGGTGTGTCATCCCCGTTGTGTGTAGAAAGCTAATGGTGAGGTAAATATCAGTCATGAAACCACAACTATGTTAGTATGGATTTATGATGGTATTTAATAGCAAAAAAAACTACATGTTTCGGCCAATAGCGGCCATCTTCAGGTTATTACAATTTTGCTCAAAGGCTATCATATGCCTATATTTCGAGGGAATGTTGAGATCTCATCATCGTTACGCGTTACAATCAGTTTATTTAGTGGGAAGTCTAATGGTCAATGATTGTAGGATGTACGTTTTATGGGTAGGTATTAGGAGGGAGGGGTTGTATGGGGGTCGTGATAATAGGTTGTGTTGTCTATGGTATACCTACCCCTAAAACGTACATCCTACCGCTCACTGACCATTAGACTTCCCACTAAATAAACTGATTGTAACGCGTAACGATGATGAGATCTCAGCATCACCTCGCAATATAGGCATATATATGATACCCTTTGAGCAAAATTGTAATAACCTGAAGATGGTCCCTATTGGCCGAAACATGTAGTTATTTTTTCTATTAAATACCATCATAAATCCATACTACCATAGTTGTAGTTTAATGACTGATATTTACCTCACCATTGGCAGTCCCTGAATTTAATAAGCCCATTCCTTCTGTTTTGCATGTCACATTTGCCACATTTCCTAAGGAATAGTTTGCTATGTTTATGTTGCGGTTTTTCCTTCGTCTTGTTCACAAGTCCTGCACAGAAACCTGTACCGAAATTTCGCACTATTTACTCCCGTATCACCCTCCTTGCTAGCGATTAATAATGTTTGTGTGAAGAGAACTGCGCTGTTCTGGGTTATTATGCAGCAAGTGGTGGTCATTTCATTTCTTACCGACGTTTCGGGACTACATATCGGCCCCCATCTTCAAGGGTCAAGGATCCAACAAGATAGCCGGTCTACCTAGTGCGGGGTTTATATATTGAAGAGTGGGCTGTGATAAGTTCTCAGTACCGTGGTGTCAGGAAATAGGGTTGATAGAAGTCAATGGATGGGGGAGAGGGGGAGTGAGTGCCGTTTTGAGGATAGACGTGTCGGGAGCGAAAAGGTCTGACAGGCGTCGTAGCGAGACGCGGGAAAACATGGACATAGGCAAATTGGGAGAAGGGAAAGAGGAAAGGAAGTGCAATGTATGACTAATAAGTGGATAAATACACAAAGAAATACAATACGAAGGGGGAAAGTCTAGCTCAGCGCTAGTCATGGTAAAAATAATACGTTCTTGGCCGGAAGACATAAGGAACACAACCAAGTGCGGTAGAGCACGGGGAAACACTAAGGGGGGAGGCGATTGTAAGATTAGAATTGTGAATAAATAAGTGGAAATAGGTAATAGTGTAAGAAGTACAATATGTCGAGTTACTCAATTAATACACCAACTAATGCACTTATATAAAAGTTACACATTAAAACACTAAAACTGCTCCGACATGTTTCGGTCCTAAGACCAACATCAGGGAGCTATATTTTCCTTGCTAAAGTCACATTAAAAATAGTCACTGATTAACTTCGGTGTACTAATAGGGTGTTGTGGCAGCATGCCGTGTTGTGTAAGGTTTTGTTGCGAAGACTGCCCTGCTACGGATGTGCATTCTGTGCTTCGCTGCGTGATACGCAGATGTAGTGACACGGGTTGCGTCCACACCGCTGTCACCAATTTCTGTAGTTGTGTCCACAACGCTGTCACCACTTTATGTAGTGCCCAAGCCGAGCGGTAAGTTTGGGCACGCCTGCTGTGGCCGTTAAGAGGCCTATCCTGGAATTCCCACGGGTCAGGGAATGGGCGGTAGCGTTAGCCAGTTAGAGACTTCGTGATTACCTAGGTATTTCGGGGGTTAGAGGACACCTTTGGGTTAAGTAAGTGACAAGCCGCGTAACAAATTTAACTGTAAATTCTACTGTCTACTATATATACATTAATATACAGGTACGTTATACTAGCCGAAATGGGTTTATTAAGTTCCCTAGTTACGCTGAATAATTCGTTACAGATTTGTAAGCCAATTATTCGTCACGCCACTATTCAATCCCAATTTGTGATCGTACAATTTAGAAAAGTATTCAGTTTCCGAAAGTGACTCGCTAACACAAGCAATTTAATGATCGGTCAGTTCAGCTCACCTCCTGTTAGCAGCCAGAACATGAAGTAGCCCAACATGGCAGCCGATGATATATTACAAAGTATAGCTGTACTGCAGGCAACAGAGTAACGTCGTGTCGTAGACCAAAATTTCTTCTGTAGATCTTCTCTCCAGTGTGACTAATCTTGCAAATCTTCAGCCTGCATACGGATACCACACCACCCCAACCAAACCACAACGTAACACCAACACACATCGAACCAGAGCAATACAACCCGTGAAATAACTCAACAAATAAGTCACAAGCTCCTGAGGATGGATGTACTAACATTCGAAACATCTTGAGCATTAAATAATTAAATAATAAAACAAGTGACATCAAGTCGGTCTTTCTTTATTCAACTATCAAGATGATGCACGGTCCAATAAACATGAGATTCATATATTCACTTACGTAGTCACACATCCTACTATATGAACCAGTATTGGCATATTTGTTGGCAGTCTAGAATGCTAAGCTTCTTTCTAGGGACCAAGGCGGGCGGGGCGTGATGTTGATCACTCATATCCATGTAGCGCCTCACCTCTGCTCAAAATATATGGCTTTACGGCATGGGCAATGACGACATGGTTTACTATACGATATTTAAAATTAACTGGCCAGAAGTGCACTTAATTGGTGGATCACGAACCACTGTTTACGAAGGCAACTTCCTTGAGAGAAAAAATCAAATTAATTTTTGTCAACGCAACGCTGGATACATTTTTTGTAGGTGATGACATTAATTGTCCTGCTGTATAAATAATTTTTTTTTATAATTTCTGTCAGAATTTATCGCAAAAACGCCAAAAACGCCTGCCTTGAATATTCCCACTACGATACAGGCGACAAAACACCACCTTAACAAAAAATCAGTAGTACGCTCTACTTTCCGTCTTCAGACAAATTTCCACACGTGTGGTTACAATCATTCATTGCGTGTAGTTAACTTCAACCAGCAAGTAACCTGGCACATAATTTTGTGCGGAATTCATGTTGTTGTTCTGTTGCATACACAAATTAATTTAACTGGCTTCTATGTCATTAAGTCACATGCTCTGTGTTCAGCCTCTTTTTCTCACGCAACGTTCAGTGGGTGTGTGTATGTGCACATCTATGACACAGTTCTACCATCCAGGTATAATTACTGACAGGTCAACTGCAGCCAGCTTTGTTCCTTCTATTTCGTTATGCTTCGTCTGCACTTCCTTTATTACCATCATTTCTACATCAAAGACATTTCATAAACAGATTTACCTGCTTTTTACTTAACCTCTGAAGCGTACTGTCAAATTACACAATATCCAAATTTCTAAAAAAAGGGGCTTCATTACAAAGGTCAGATGTGTTTATTGCAGTAGTCAATTACTGTGTTACGAAACACGTAACTACAGAGTGTGGGCAGAATTCAGAGGGTTTGAATGTTACTACTTACGGCGTACAAACTCTGTGTAGTCGTCTGCCCGTGGAAATATCAAACGTTGGAAGATATCCCTTTCATTGATCTTCTGAAGCACAGAACTGCAGAAACAGCGTTGCTGATTGTCGACATAATTCGTTTGTAGGATGGAAAGTGTTGACTAAACGTCATACAGTTACAATTCTTCGTTCTCAACTAACGCGAATTAGATAACATGAATTAATTATGATTTAAAAGCCCTTTAAATGTGTGGTACGGATTCTTAAAGAGGGATAAGCCAATCGCAAAGCACGTACGAATGAAACTAAAAGACAGGAAATTTCCAACATTTATCCTTACAAAATTCGAGGTTTGATCTCGAGATCACAAGTTTCGATATTACTAAGACAGAACGGTCTTGCCTAAGGCAGAGTGTGGCTTAAACTTTCAACAGTCCTACTGGCGTAAACCTTCGAAATTCAACAGGGACTTGTCTTTAATATATTAATATATTAAGCTATATTCTTTGTCTTTATATTGTTCCTTCATTCTTCCTTCAAATTAGTAAACTAATGAATAAATTTTCCATTCCTTCCAACACATATATTTTTTGCTTGATAATGTATTTTGTATCAGATATTTGCAATAACTGACATGCAATACACACTACGTATGTCCTATATTAAGAGCCATCGTCATATCAGCTATGTGAAACTGCCTGTCATTAATACAGGTGTATTGAATGAAACCTATTAATAGGCGTTTAATTGAGAAATAATTAATATTTCATAATTACATCGTCATTAGAAGTGCTACACTATCTGAAGAGCAACAAACTGTTTTCACCAATACCACTACATTGTTAATAAAACTGTTATAATGCAGTTACTGAGCTAATATAACGTTAAAAATGGTGACATTTTTACAAAACCAATAAGCCAAAATGTAAAGATTTTAGGCGCTATCGCAAAAGTGCGAAAAAAACTGTTAGATTTGTCCTGCCTGTCCGTCCGCGTGTAACATCTCGCTTCACGCTGGACGGATTTTTATGAAATTTCATGTTTAAGGATTTTTCGAAACTCTGTCGAGAAAATGCTAATTTAATTAAAATTTAACAAGAAGAACGGACACTCTACATGAAGACCTGTGTACAGTTATAACATCTGTCCGAATTCTCCTTAGAATAAGAAGTACAACAATGAAATTTGTACAGAAAATCAAAACATACATATTATATTCAATAATTTTTTTTTCCGAAAGTTCATGAGATAATGTGTAGAACAATATGGTACAGCCATAGAGGTCAATATATGACAATATAATGTGTAGCAATATGGTACAGCCAGAGAGGCCAATATATGACAATATAATGTGCAAGTCTTCAGGTGGCAAGGCGTTCAAGGTCGGAAGGGAGAACATTGAGGACGAACAGCGCGCAGGGCGTCCTTCAACTTCAAGAATTGAGAACAATGTGGCTCGTGTGAAGGCTGTTCTGGATAGGGACCGACGTTTGAATGTGCAGTTAATCGTAGAGGATGTAGGACTACCGAAAACGGATGTTCACCGAATCATTACGGAAGATCTGCACATGAGAAAAATTTGTGTAAAACTGGTCTCGAAGAATTTGTCCGATGTCTGTCACACATCAATCGCTGTGAGGGAATTTTGGGCTCAAAATAATGTCACAACGCTTCCCTTCCCACCGTACAGCCCTGACTTGGCTCCGTGCGATTTCTTTTTATTCTACAAACTCAAAACCCACCTCAAAGGGCATCATTTTGGGACAGTTGAAAACATCCAGGCAGTTGCGACGAGGGCTTTGAACAACATCTCAAGTGAAGACTTCCTCCACTGCTATGAAGAGTGGCAGCAACGCTGGAATCGCTGTATTCGATGACAAGGAGCCTATTTTTAAGGGGATAAACTGTAATTGCATGTATGTTTAATACATTTTTTAAAAAATTATTCTCATTACTTTTGGGACAGACCTCGTATTACGTTTCTAACACATCGTGATGCCTCCGATCAAATTCACAGTGAAATAAGTTTTATATTTGTACTTCAGTTGGAGACGTTTTAACAGGAGAACTGCCAACACCCTCAGTATGTAGATTCGTAGAATGTACAGAACAAAAACCGAAAACTACGTACAAGCTTTCAATTGCGTGATTTCTTTTTTACAACGTAAGTTGAATATGTAGGTGCAGACAGAGAGAGAGAGAGAGAAGTAATTATTAAACGCTTTGCACATTAAATTGCGTTTGAAGAATTTAATGAGGGATTAAAGGAAATTTCGGAAATCTTAACCAGACATTCAATTTTTTTACCGGGACTCGTACCAAGTGCCACCAAAATCTGGATGTTTGGTGTATTTTGTAGTCTACAGGTACAATTAATTCGAAACGGTTCATACCGTTTTGTTTATATACACATAAATCCCATTAATTAACTGCCTAACACGGCACTTACTAAAATCCAAAATCAGACACGTGTTTCTGCTATGGAGAGCAATCCTCAGGCTTAGTGCAACTACCTAAAAAGAGGATATAATATTATTAAAAACTAAAACCTCACTTTTGTTTAATATTACGTTTACATCTGTACATCATACTTTTATATTTTTACTGAACCTCGGAATGGCTTAACGTAGCCGGAACATGTGGTCGTGGATTTTTAGTAAGTTAACTAAGTGTTTTGACCTTCGTAGTTACGGGATTCTACGCAGCGTAATTTGGTAGTTGGTTGCCGACGTTTTGGGACAACCTATCATTCCCATCGTCACGGCTCAAGGTTGCGTAACGTCCCAGAAGGTTGAAGGTCTCAACTACACCTCGGCGGAAGCCTGAAATCTCGTGCTAGACGGTTAGGTTTCTGCGTGTCTACGCGTGTGCAATTAGAGTAGGTGCCTAGAAACTCGATGTCTGTCGTTTCTCAAGGTAAAGACTGATCGGTCTATACTCCAAGCAGACAAGAGCACAGTCCGTTAAACTCCCGACCCTCTGCTTTCTCCGGTCCTCAGCCGTGGCCCCTGATTGGTGCATTCACATACTTTGCATGACGTCCAAACCACCCGTATGACCTTGCGGTGTGCATATAGCCAGCAAAACTGTGGTCAAGGCCGCGAATTTCGTGACTGCAACAGCCCGGACCTTATCTCGCCCCGTGATTAGTTTCCTTCCGCCATGGCTGAGTTAGAGCCTTTGATATTGCTAGGCTGTGGCTGCAAGAACGGACTAAGATCCACGATATTCTAGCAGTGCTTTGTTTTGTGTAGACAAATAAGCGTGTAAATCCGTGACAGAAAGGAAGCAAAGTGGCACCAAGTGTTTTTATCTACGAGGAATTAATAGAATTTTAAATTTTAATCACTCCTGCCTAAGGTCCAAACCACAAAGGTCTATACGGGGCTCCACACTTTCAGCCGAAGTCCTTATGCTTCGTTTTTAGTCGCTGCCGGATTTTAAATTACTCCGACATTAAACTAATAACGGGGGACATTTCCATGAACTAAGTGGGTTGAAGCGTGACGCTTACTACTCAGTTCCATCTAGTGTTGTGGGTAGGAGTGCGTGGAGCTATTCCTCCACCCACGTATGGCTTTATAGTATGGTGTATAATTAAACACCAGGTAGCTGGTAGTTATATTTACGCTATTAGATTTAACAGATGGGAGCATTCAAATTGTCTTGTTATGCGTTTTGCCTCTGTGTGATCTTGTAGGAGGTTGTCATGTTCCGGAGAACATGCTGCCTCCATCTTTCATGGTTGAAGGTTAAGTTTCAAGTTTGACACTGGAGTGAGTAGGGTTATGGTGTGAGATATTTGCTCTTATGTTTTGCTTCTCATCTACATCGCGACGAGAGTAAAAAATGTCGCAGGTGTTTATGTTTCGATTGTGTAAGCCACCAACCTTGCAACCTAATTGAATGTTCAGTGTCTTGAAATGCAGAACGTAATGTCTGGAAGCGGAGTCGTTCGGAGGGAACCGCAGCTATTGTTAAAAGGGAAGGCAGCTGTGTCTTTTGGTGTGATTAAGTACAGCTGTGTATTTTCGGTGTGTTTAAGCACAGCTGTGACTTTCGGTGTGATTAAGTACAGCTGTGTCTTTTCGATGTGTTTAAGCACAGCTGTGTCTTTCGGTGTGATTAAGAACAGCCGTGTCTTTCTGTGTGTTTAAGCACAGCCGTGTCTTTCTGTGTGTTTAAGCACAGCTGTGTCTTTCGGTGAGTTTAAGCACAGCTGTGTCTTTCGGTGTGATTAAGTACAGCCGTGTCTTTCGATGCGATTAAGCACAGCTGTGTCTTTCGGTGTGTTTAAGCACAGCTGTGTCTTTCGGTGTGATTAAATACAGCTGTGTCTTACGGTGTGTTTAAGCACAGCCGTGTCTTTCGGTGTGTTTAAGCACAGCTGTGTTTTTCGGTGTGATTAAATACAGCCGTGTCTTTCAGTGTGTTTAAATACAGCCGTGTCTTTCGGTGTGATTAAATACAGCTGTGTCTTTTGGCGTGTTTAAGCACAGCTGTGTCTTTCGGCGTGATAAAGCACAGCTGTGTCTTTCGGTGTGATTAAATGCAGCTGTGTCTTACGGTGTGTTTAAGCACAGCCGTGTCTTTCGGTGTGATTAATCACAGCTGTGTCTTTCTCTGTGATTAAGTACAGCCGTGTCTTCGGTGTGTTTAAGCACAGCTGTGCTTTTCGGTGTGATTAAATACAGCCGTGTGTTTCAGTGTGATTAAATACAGCCGTGTCTTTCGGTGTGATTAAATACAGCTTTGTCTTTCGGTGTGTTTAAGCACAGCTGTGTCTTTCTCTGTGATTAAGTACAGCCGTGTCTTTCGGTGTGTTTAAGCACAGCTGTGTCTTTGGGTGTGATTAAGCACAGCTGTGTCTTTTAGTGTGATTAAGTAGAGCCGTGTCTTTCGGTGTGATTAAATACAGCTGTGTCTTACGATGTTTTTAAGCACACCCGTGTCTTTCTGTGTGATTAAGCACAGCTCTGTCTTTTAGTGTGATTAAGTACAGCCGTGTGTCTCGTTCTGATTAAATACAGCTGTGTCTTTCGGTGTGTTTGAGCACAGCCGTGTCTTTCGGCGTGTTTAAGCAAAGCTGTGTCTTTAAGCACAGCCGTGTCTCTCGGTGTGTTTAAGCATAGCTATATCTCGGTGTGATTAATTAAGCTTTGTCTTTAGATGTGTTTAAACACAGCCGTGTCTCTCAGTGTGTTTAAGCACAGCTGTGTCTCTCGGTGTGATTATGTAAGCTGTGTCTTTCGGTGTGATTAATCACAGCTGTGTCTTTAGATGTGATTAAGCACAGCCGTGTCTTTCGGTGTGATTAAGTACAGCTGTGTCTTTCGGTGTGATTAAGCACAGCCGTGTCTTTCGGTGTAATTGAGCACATCTGTGTCTGTTGGTGTGTGTAAGCACAACTGTCTCTCGATATGTTTAAGCACATCTGTGCTTTCTTGGGTGCTTTATTACATGTATATCTTCTATGGTACTTAAGTAGGTCTGTGTGTTTTGGTGTGTTTGTACACATGTGCCTTTTGATATGTTTAAGCACATTTGTGTTGTCTGTGTTTAATAAAGCACGTGTAAGCATATATGTGGTCTCTGATTTTTTAAGTACAAATGTTTTCTTATGTATATGAACACACCCGTGTCTTACGATTTGTTTAAGCACATATGTGTGTCATCTGGTGTGTTTGAACACATATGTGTCGTCTGTTCTTTTGAAGCACCACCTGTGCTTTCTGGTGTGTTTAAGC
>Ga0131853_10006854_pt1 | contig 20573 bp, 19 predicted proteins | sample TergutLab28metaG_FD_92764 | JGI IMG/M metagenome (GOLD analysis project Ga0131853, IMG submission 92764) | Labiotermes labralis P1 segment gut microbial communities from Petit-Saut dam, French Guiana - Lab288 P1 (version 2) (version 2) | ecosystem: Host-associated > Arthropoda: Insects >...
ATGTGTGTTGTGTGTAGTGCAGAGTGAGACTGTAGGGCGGCATGTGTGTTGTGTGTTGTGCGGAGTGAGAATGTAGAGCGGAATGTGTGTTGTGTGCAGTGCGGAGTGAGACTGTAGAGCGGCATGTGTGTTGTGTGTAGTGCGGAGTGAGACTGTAGGGCGGCATGTGTGTTGTGTGTTGTGCGGAGTGAGACTGTAGAGCGGAATGTGTGTTGTGTGCAGTGCGGAGTGAGACTGTAGAGCGGCGTGTGTGTTGTGTGCTGTGCGGAGTGAGACTGTAGAGCGGCATGTGTGTTGTGTGCAGCGCAGAGTGAGACTGTAGAGCGGCATGTGTGTTGTGTGTTGTGCGGAGTGAGAATGTAGAGCGGAATGTGTGTTGTGTGCAGTGCGGAGTGAGAATGTAGAGCGGCATGTGTGTTGTGTGTTGTGCGGAGTGAGAATCAGTTGCATGATTCTGCACTTCTTGTCGAACCATATGGCCGTATTAGTCTTTAATAACTTAAGTTTGGGATTTTTATAGCTTTTATAGAGTTTTGCGTGTTCGACTTTTATAATTTAATGACACTCACTCCGCACTGCACACAACACATATGCCGCTCTACAGTCTCACTCCGCACTACACACAACACACATGCCGCTCTACGACATGCTGCCACATCACCTAATTTATATAACGACGTAATTTTACCGAGTGTTTTAAAATAAATATAACTTTAGTTTGGTACAGATAAAGCTCCCTGATGATGGTCATTAAAGACCGAAACCTGTAGAAGCGATATTATTGTGTATTTTTATGTAAACTAAAACTTTTAACCAAGTTAATAAATAGTGAATTTGTTGGTGTGTGAACTATGTACTTGGCTTAACGTTAATTTAGTCGACAAGTTGAACACAGAGGTTATGTGCTAGTTTCATTTTGGTCTCCGAATAAATAACGTTATTTCTCTGAAATGCATTAGCTGATTTAACATCATAATAGATATATAGCGTGTTTATTCCCGGTACGAGTCAAACTCAAATATTATTCAGAGCTGGTTAGTCAGTGAGAAAGGTAAGCTCACTGCAACCAAATTTCTTTGAATGTCCAATTGCGTGTAATGCATGAAGATTGCTTTTTGAGCCCTTAAAATTGCATTTACACATCAATTATTGGCTCACTGCCCCGTGCCTTATTTAACCATTTAAACGCCGAGCTAAATCCCATCTGCTATTTACTGGCATTATTAGGAGCTCACCCTATTCTCCACGTTAGCAGGATAAGGTTTAAGCAGAATAGTGTGAAGTAATTTAATATGAGGTTTGTTTGACCGTGCATCTTCATCATGAAATAATATGAAAAGCCAACTTGACGCAACAAGGTGATTTATTAATATATCCTTAGCTCTACATGTTTCGGGCGCATACACCCATCATTAGAAGCACTAGATGTTAAGTTGCCATATACTGCAATTGAACAGCTAGTGCTCCTGAAGGTGGGCGAAACTATCGCCCGAAACATGTCGAGCTAAGGAAACTTCAATAAATTAAATTGTTGCATCAAGTTGGAATTTCACTTTATTCCATAATTTAGTATGAATTTAACTGCCAACCAAGAATCAACAAGGATTAGGAAGAAAACAATTGTAATTTTTCAAAATCATGCAGTAATAATAATAATATATTTAACTGCAAATGGGCTGTAGCCAGGTGGCAGTGGTTATTATGCACGTACATAAATATGAAATAAGGATCTACGAAATTCAAGTCGGGAGGGCTACATGAGAAGCATGCTGTAGCAACTTGGAGTATTGGGAACCATCTCAGCATTTGCTTTTAGACATAGGGAAACCAAGAGAAAACCTGTGTCGAGTTGGCCGGTGACGGGACCTTCCGGATACTGACTTCTAGCCAGCAATCCGGCAACTAAAATATGTAAGACAGCAATACACACACACACACACACACACACACACACACACACACACACAGTAAAACAATACACATGAGGCAACAAAAATACACACAAGATAATAACACAATACACAGAAGACCAACTACAGTTAGCAGCAATGCACTTAAATATATAAAAATTTATAGATCCGATACCAGCCGCTCCTATTTATCCACATTCATACCGACTCACAGGGACTCACTAACGAAATTATGTGAAGTAAAATAAAGTTACCTAAACCAGGGATCTACAAATACCAGGGGCCATGTCGACGTGTTGACTTTACCAACGGCGGCGCTTATATTTGTGGGTTCTCAATAGAAAAGTTGCGTCATATCACTCTTCTAGAGCCTATAAATTTGAGATATTTCTTAGAATTTAAAAAAAAACTATGCGTAACTCTGAATTAAATTAACAGAATATTGTTGATAAATTGACGGCCGCTCAGCTACTGAAATATTTCCCTACAATTTACGGAACCCAAATATATCCATTCCAATAATATACCAATTTCTTCAAAATATAATTTTAATACTATTTCTGTATCTAAGCTTAGGTTTCCCTTTTAATATCTTTCCTTCAGAATGTTGCCTGTCAAAAACCCACACCAAATTTTAAATGACTCGAAGTTTTAGAACTTTTGAATTCCAGCACTTAAAGAAAAAAGAGTATTTTAAGTTTACTCAGTACAAATGCCTGAAATAATTACAAAACAATGTTCGAGCATAATTTCCGACATACAGGGTGTTCAACTTAAAAGTGGACTTATTTTAATATAGGTAATTTATTTACAAAGATTTACAACATGTTTTATTACACAACTAACCTGAATTCACCTGAATTTGAATAGCTAGCAGTATCCCCGGTGCTAACACTGACTTCTGCCGATTTCGGTTCTTGTCCAAAAGTGAACCTGTTTTACGGAATTTTTTTTATCATTTTCGCAATAGCACTTTTCACTGACGCTTGCCTTCCAAATTTTTCAAAAAAAAACTTTGTTTACAGTGGACGTAAGGCTTCGTTTTTAAATAACTTTCCAAAATAAATACACCTCCTTCCACTGTTAACCGCATTACGAAAACGCACAAAATGGCATCGTTCAAACACCAGCACTCACTGTAGATTGATTCAACTGATACAGATGGCCAAGACCGGTTCTCCCCTCTCCTGCAACAGTCTTGCCAACTCCTGCACTTATAGCAGTATGATGTCATACCAGCAGGACCATTATAAATAGCATCTGACGTGATATATTCACGGCTTAGTTAACAGTCCACTTTTAAGTTGAACACCGTGTATAACTAGATATAACGAAACACAATATTTCAAATTAAACTCTAATATAATCAATTTAGGCAGGACGAAAGAGGTTCAATAAATTCCCGCTAGGAGCACAGATGTTCCTTCTTCCTCGCCGTGACCAACACTGCCCACTTGAATGTGTTTGTTACTGTGCACTGAGCAGCGGGATGAAACGTCATACGATTGAAACTGAAAACTCATTTTATCTGACGTCAAAGTTTGAATATCTGTCGAGCTGTGCCTCCACGGCCTGTCACCTTAAAAAGCACAGAAAGTTTTTTAGTTCGTAACTTTTAAAGCCTTGGACTCTCATTGGCGATGGAGGAGGTACGGGGGAAGATGTAAGAAAAATACTCTGTTTTGAACGAATGCCACAAGGATGTGGAGATTTTCACTGCATGCATCTAGAAAGGTCCATCGGTTGAGACGTGTGATTGGCCATGGCTTTCACAAAATCTGTGATATTTATTGAAAATGAGATGTAATTTTTAACACAAGAGTTTGCGAGGAGAATTTACAAACATATCTCTGCTCCTGCCAGGAATACAGGATGAGCAAAAAGCCTTTCCCTGATTACAAACATCTATTACAAGAAAACTAATGTACATGGAATACAAAAATTTTTTTAAAATGTAACTCAAGAATTTTTCTTACAACACATTAGTACACTCCAACATGTGCTCCTTTTGTTGCACGGAGAACGTCTAATCAATAATCTATTTCTCTCCACGTGTTCTCCAACATGTCTTCAGTTACTGTAGCAAAAGCGTCCGTTATTCTTGCCTTCAGATTTGTAATATCTGGAACTGGTGTCGAAAACACTTTGTCCTTAACATACCGACATAAAAAGAAGTCAAGGTGGGTGATATCCGGCGATCGTGGTGGCCAGGGTGTCGGACCGTCTCTCCAAATCCACCTGTTTGGAAATGTTGCATCCAAAAACCGACGAAAATGTGAACTCCAGTGTGGAGGTGCACCATCTTGTTGGAAAATTATCCACGGCTCTTCTAACTGAGGTGCAACGTAAAGTTTCAACATGTCCACGTAATTTTCTTTTAATAAATATTTATAATCAAGGAAAAACTTTATGCTCACCCTGTAGAACTCAGTCCACGCACTCCCTGACTTACGTATAGGTACGCTTCTAGTGGCCCGGCGCAAGTGGAATTTAGCAACAATTTCAGAACTGAATTTACACAAGGACATACATGGAATCCCACCTCCAACATATTGGAGCCTGATTGGCTGCAGCATGACCGCACCGCCGCTTGTGTTATCGCCCAGCAATATTCTTCCGCCACATAGTCTCAATGTGCTTTCATTTCCACAAGGTAAACACCATCGGACCTTTTCAGAAATGTCACCTTTCCAAATTTATTTAATTTTTTTAAATTTCGACGTCTGAAATTGGATAGCTTGAAATTGCCTATATCGGGGAACGTCTGTATGTACACATATAGTCATCTTACATTCCCACCAAAAAATAATTTACATTTTAAAGATTCTAATTATGTAATTATTTCTTATATTTACTATTATTTGTTTATGATTTATTTCAGTGGAGGAAATCCTATTGTGTCTATAGAATATGTAAAACTAACAGCCCCCCCCCCCGCCGTCGAACACAGACCACTAACTTCCTTTATTTTGACATGGCCACCTTAGTTCGGGGTTTTGTGTTGGTAGCAGTCTGGTGATGGCCTTTATCGACCGTAACGAATAGCAGTGTTACAATGAAGAAAATTACTGGTTGAGTTCGACGAGGGAAAGGACTTTTCGTGTTTGTATGATATGTGCCACGAGGCTGTCGGTAGCTAAGATTATGCAGCGTTGAGTGGTGACGTCTTAGTAAATAACGAATCGGGAAGGAGGTGGACAGAATCGGTCGTAATAGAATTTGATATCATGGGACTCAGTTCTAGCGGACGTGTGGAGGAAAACCATGAAAATTCAGTTGACTTTTTTGTCTTATATTTAGATTTGAACCCAAGACCTTCCGAATAGGAAGAAAGGAGTTCCCATTAATCGATATCGGAGTTCTAAGATCTTCGAATTTCCCTTGAGGGCACTTCTGTTGCCAATTACATTACGTAATTTGTATGTAAAAGTAAGTACGAATAATAATGTAAGAGAATAGTTAATAATACGGCTTCATTATTCATACTAAGAAGCAGCTTCCACCGCTATCCTGATTTAGCTACATGTCTTTTATTCCACGATTAAACTACACAGACACAGTAACTACATAGAAGCCTTGAAAATGAACAGAAAATTTTAGAGTGCCTGTCTTTCTTGCTTTAAGGATCTTACTTGTTTACGTCATTGAGCGGGTATTTTTCAGTCACTACTCCCCATTGAAAATCCGACAAGTTACCGACATAAAAAGCTACTTATGGTGCGAAGGGCTTTTTATATAGTTGGAACGAAACTTGGAAGTTTGCGGTTTCCTTACGTTCACAGCGTTCGCTTTGGGAACTGTTAATATTACTGTAGCGACACTATAAAATTTTAGGGCGGAAACCTGTGAATGGCGGAAGATATTTGGAAATGCTCCGTATGGACTTACCGGAAATATTCGTGGAGGGAGGAGGAAAGGGAAGGAGTTTGAATTATGTTGAGGTTTTTGTAAAAAAAGAGGACATAAGTTTCGTTAAGGGATCTCAAAACCTCCCACTGAAGTTTCTTAACTAAGTAGAGTGCAGTGTATGTACTTGTCTAACACAACTTTATTTATTGGTAGGGGTATATATATATATAGTATTTACTATGTAAGGTACAACTACATGTTTCGGCGCTTGATAATGGTCATCTTCAGGTTGTACATGAAATACTTATTAAGCACTTATACAAAACTTACATGGGCTGTATACATGGGCGGGTAGGAGGGGAGGTGGGCACGAAATCTTGTATATGTCATAGAGGTTGGGAGGTGTGGGTGTATGGGGTTTCTGGTATTATATGTATATCTGAGTTAATAATAGTTAGGTCTATGGTATCATATTATGTGTGTTGTGGAATTACGTATATAGATATACTTATCTATATACTTATACAATGTAAAATACTATACAAATATGTGTGGTTTCACAAAATAAAATCAATGCAGGGGTCGGATTGAATGTAAGGTAGGTAAGGGAAGTAAATTGAGAATAATAATAATAATAAGGATAATAAGGATAAATACTCCTCACCCAATATCGTGCGGGTGATAAAATCGAGAAGAATGAGATGGGTTGAGCATGTGGCGCGTATGGGTGAGGAGAGGGGGGTGTATAGGGTGTTGGTGGGGAAACCGGAGGGAAAGAGACCACTGGGTAGACCTAGGCGTAGATGGGTGGATAATATTAGGATGGATCTCCAGGATGTGGGATGTGGGTATATGGACTGGATTGGGCTGGCCCAGGATAGAAACAGGTGGCGGATGCTTGTGAGTGCATTAATGAACCTTCGGGCTCCGTGAAATCCGGGGAATTTCTTGACTAGCTGCAAACCAGTTAGCTGCTTAAGAGGGACTGTGCACCATGGAGTAAGTAAGTAATAAGGATAAATAAACAATATAAAGTAAAATAAGGTAAAACTGAAGTGCAAGGCTTAATGTTAATCTTTTGGTTTCGCTAAATTATGTGTTACAACCGAATGTTCCAAGCACAGGATTTTAGATAATTCACAGTCTATGTGTGTGAATTAGTGCTGAGTACGCTCCATTCTAGTCAGTTTATGAACACAACGGGGATGACGAACCTCATGAAGTGTCTTAATGTTTGACAGTTGTTGTACCCTGCGCGGACCCGGTGGGGAACGTATCTTGGATGTTGTTCCCAGAGGGACGGAGCTCGGAACTCAGGTTACGACGGTGAGTCGGGCAGGCCGCACACACTCTCAATAATCCCCAGACAGAGTGTACTGGAGTTTTATTGCGCGTAATTAGGGAATACTTGCAGTTACAACTGAACTGTATTAGTGACAAATCTCGCCAGCGGGGCTCTTCATTACCATTAACACTCACTGACCGTCCAGCTTCATTCTCTATTGCTCAGTCACTTTTCGAGATACACAACAGACTGAAACTGGAGCACAAGGCAGTTACTGTTACATGCGTCAACCCGCACACTGCTCGCGCGATAAACACTTAGCGCAACCACTTATAAACATAAAGAAATAGAAGGAAATTATACTCGTATTCCTCCCATGCCTGGTCTTCTTACTAAGAAATGGAAGTGTAAACAAATGGTATGAGTTACAGACAGGCGAGAACTAAGCATGATAAAATTAAGCTTGTGACTTACATACAGTACCTACAGTACACAGTGTACATTCAGCACATAAAACAATCCTGGAGAGAAAAGAAAGAAAAGAACAAAAAAATTAATGTATATCAACTACACAATACAGTCACTGATTACGCAACATTTTTCGGTTTCCTAATTTTGAAATTTAATTTTCAAAGAAGCCGTTAATCCAGGCTAATCGTGTTCAATGATACGATAACTAATAAGTAACTCCGAGCTAAATTGTGGTAACATTAAAACATTCTCCTGGAGGGACATAGGAAACCAATGAAGAATCTCAGAATAGACTACACTTGAATTTAACGGATTTTATGTGAATAATAACAAGAAAATAGATTTACATTTGTTTTCTTTATCATAACACTGTGCATTGTATAGTTTATTTAATTAATACACAAACAAATGCACATTATACATGTTTCGACCCTCCCATCATCCTCAGGGAGCATACATTGTTCCTTGCTAAAGTTATAGTTTAAAAACTCTCAGTGAATTACATCGTTATGTTAACTTTGGACCTGTGGCAGCATATCTGTAAACAAATATATTTATTCAATAGACCGTTAAAGCAATAAAATAAGAATTAATTATTGCACAAATAATTAGGCTATATCGGATGGAAAGTGAGTTGTGCATTTGTTGGCGTATTAATTAAATTAGTTACATTTGCGTTACTTCACCAGGTGTGTTACGAAGTTGCATTTAGTGACTTTTTTTCAAAATCATCTCTAAATGACAGCACCAAACGAAAAGAGAAATTTCTGATTCAGTCGGTAATAAAATGCCACTGCATTCTTCTGCGTTACTTCATAGAGACAGTAATTTGAAACATGTAAACGGAATATATGATAGACTGAAAAACGCGTCGACATTATTGAGGAGTATTACACAGAGGAAAAAGGCAAGCAAAACAAAATTAGCTTCATTATAATGGTGGCCAAGGCTCTTTTAGAGGACTCTTGGAGCCAAGAAATAATAAAATATATAAATTTTAACTCACTGTTTACAAACAGACGCCATAATAAAGGTCAGATAAATTTAATAATTGTCTAAAAAGATGTGACTTATTCAGTTTATTACATTTCTGTAGGCAGCTCTACATGTTTCGGGTGTTGACACCCATCATCAGGAGCTCGTACAGCTGTAATTATTGATTAACCGGATCTATTACCATCCGCTCTTGTTGTTGAGTTGGAACTGTTTCATGTGTATCGTACGGTAGGTACCTACCGTAGTAGATCCCGTTAATCGATACCAGAAGCTGTAATTACAGCTGTATGAGCTCCTGATGATGGGTGTCAACAGCCGAAACATGTAGAGCTGCCTACAGAAATGTAATAAACTGAATACAATCTCATGTTTTGGACAGTTATTCAATTCGATTCACGATGAACGGAAGCATGTACATTAAAAAGTCAGATAAATTCTTTATGATCAAACAGATATGACTTTGTCTCATGCACGAATATATTTTACTTTGCATTCTCAAAACACGGTGGCTTACAGGCCACGAACATTAACAGAATAAATTACTTCAAGAAACATGAAGTCTATTATTGAGGTGTGGTAGGTATATAGATTGCCATATAGACCAATTTGATTGATTACTCGTAATATGGGGTTTTACTGTCTCCAGTACAATTTCTCAACTCTAGTACAAATTTTACCCTCCCATAGTTCACGGACAGGATCCATTAAAAATAGAAAAGGATGTGTGAAAAATTGTCCAGTTCCAACACCACAGGCGGGCACCGCATGCCCAAAAATATGCTTCGCTGTTAAAGGTTGGATAACTGACTGGTTAACTGAGAGATTAACTGACTTATTCAGTGAACGAAAAACTTATTAAGTGACTTTCTCAGTCACTGATTAACTGAGTAAGTTGCCTTAATCTCCGATTAACTCATAAAGGTACTTAGCCAATGACAGATTAACTGACTTTCATACTCAATGACAGATTAACTTATTGACTTAATGACTGATTACTCATTGACTGCTTAAGTAAATAAGTGACTTAGTCAATGACTGTTTTAACTGATTAAGTGACCCACAACTTGACGAACAGAGTTAGTGACTGATTAATTGACTGATTGACTTATTCAATAATTTATTAAATGATAAAGTAACTTACTCAATGACTGATTAACTTATTCCTTTCACCAATTTGAAAAGGTACTTTGATCCAACTGCGTTTTTAAATACCACGTTATGGAGACTTTTGAGAAATGCAGGTAGGGCTCAACTCGTTCTAAATCTCAGAATTAGATAAATCCAAGTGTTAAGGTTCTCATTCCTGTCAATTTATCTTCCGGCATACAATGAGTAAAAGAGTGGCTGATAAGGGAGGAAAACAATTTTGATACTAATTCGGCGAACCAAATTCCAAATTCTCGGTCATACATCCCACAGTTTAGTAACTATTCTAACTGAGCTATCGCAGGCACTTCTAAGATAAGCCACTACGGCGCGTGCGCCAGTGGATTACGAAACATTTCCCTTGGTTTGTTTATGGAAACATTTCAGAACTCAGAACACGTGTGACAGTACGAGCAAATGGACACGTGAGCAGTAAAGACTAACTACAAGAAGAAGAAGAAGAAGAAGAAGAAGAAAAAGAAGAAGAGGAGGAGGAGAAGGAAGGAGGAGGAGGAGGAAAAGAAGAAGAAGAAGAAGAGGAAGGAGAAGAACGAGGAGGAGGAGGAGAAGAAGAAGAGGAAGAAGAAGAAGAAGGAGGAGGAGGAGAAGAAAAAGAAGAAGAAGGAGGAGAAGAAGAAGAAGAAGAAGGAGGAGGAGGAGAACGAGGAGAGGACGAGGAGGAAAAGAGAAGGAGAAGAACGAGGAGGAGAGGGAGGAGGAGAAGAAGAAGAAGGCGAAGAAGGAGAAGAAAGAGAAGGAGGAGGAGGAGGAGAAGGAGAAGAACGAGGAGGAGGAGGAGAAGAAGAAACAGAGATGGTATTTAGGACGGGCTACACATATTACATTAGGCGTAAACAATAAAATTTGCACCTGAGAAGGTTCCCAAGTTATGCCCGCTTTTCATACTGGTAAAGTCAATCTGGAGGCAAGATGAAAGTATGGAAGATAAAATGGCAGGATGAAGGGAAAAGGACTGTTAGAATAAACGGCAGAGAAAAGAAGTGGAGAATTTGGACTGAATTTTGTATTTTCATGGCACCAACCCTTTACAGACGTATCGCGGACTGCTTTCTTTGCAGACCCAGACCATACCGCGCAGTTAACACTTTTCATCTCGGTTATAAAAACCAATCAGTTTATGCTGTAAGTGGCACAAGTCGCTGTTTGTTCTCAGATAAATATAAAACACATAAATACAGTGTGGGCAGAGCGTAAAGTTGTTTAATGTTAAACTGGTGGTGCATCACGTGACCAGTAGGCTTGAAAAGGTTAAGATTAAAGTTTGATAAAAGTGTTAAGGATATCTTTACACCTAACTTTTCAGTGTGATGTGGAATGGCTGCACGACAAGCATGAGGCAAATCCTGTATTTTTTATATCATCTCAGCACTTAGCGCAGAATCGAAAGAAACCTTCGTAAAACTTAAAAGAGATGGCTGGTCGCAGGACCTTCCAGATACATTCTGACTTCTAGATAGCAGTTCGGCCTTCAAGTACGTTACAGGCCCGGTGTGGCCCAGGGGGTGGGTAGAGGTATAGCTCTACTCTTCCATGACCGCGGCACTAGAAGAAGGTGAGTGGTCAGCAGCACGCCCCAGCCACACTTTACCCCCGGGAAAAGACCCGGTACCAATTTTACAGGAGGCTGGGTGGGCCCCAGGGTCGGTCTGGAGGGGCGGAAGATCTCGTCCCCACTGGGATTTGATCCCGGACCGTGCATCCCGTAGTCAGTCGCTATACCGATTGAGCTACCCGACCATATATATATATATACTTTCTCCTCTCGGCGCTAGATGGAATGATGTAGTCAACAGCACTGTCCGGCCAATTTGCCCGCGAAAAAGAACTCCTGGTTTCCAGTGAGTAGGAGGCTGGATGGGCCTCAGAGTCAGACGAGAAGAAATTCGTTTGCTTCTGCCGGGATTCAAACTCCGGACTGTCCATCCCGTATTCCAGTCCCTATACTGACTATGTTAACCCAAATAAAAGGGCGAAGAACATAAACAAATAAAACAGTGGCCGCAGATTGGATAGTAATGGCTCGAAGACACCTAATCAACGAAGATAAGATAAAAAGAGATTTTTGAGAAAAATAATGAAGATACAAAAGCATCAGGTGGCCTGACTCAGGGATTTGACGTTAGGATGCAGCGTGACCCCTTTACGGAAGGATTGACCCCGAAATTTGGAAGGAACTCAGTTTACGGCGAGGCTGACTGTATCTGAGGAGACGTTAATCATTGAGGGAGAGACTCCGTCTGTGGAAAGCAACTCACATTACAGAGGGACCGTCTGTCTCTGTGGGAACTCGCGTTAAAGATAGATGGCGTTATTGTCAGTGGGAAGGAACACACTTTACAGAGGGACCGACTCTGACTGTGCGTAAGGAACTCACTTTACAAAGGGAGTTACTCTCTGTGGAGGGAACTCACTTTACAAAGGGAGTTACTGTCGTGTGGAAGGAACTCACTTTACAAAGGGAGTTACTGTCTGTGTGGAAGGAACTCACTTTACAGAGGGAGCTACTGTCTGTGTGGAAGGAAATCACTTTACACAGAGAGTTATTGTCTGTAGGAACTCACTTTCCAGAGGGAGTTGCTGTCTGTGGGAACTCACTTTTCAGAGCGAATTATTGTCTGTGGGAAGGAACTCACTTTACAGAGGGACTGCCTGTTCTTGTGGGAAGGAACTCACTTTGCAGAGGGACTGCCTATTCCTGTGGGAAGGAAATCACTTTACAGAGGGACTGCACTCGATTCTTAACATCGGAGGATTAATGATGGCCGCACGAAGAATATGAACCAGCGTGCTGCGGTTTTGCCTAATGAACGTAGGGCTGACAAATTAGAGGATTATATGTACTAGTCTTCTGAAAACATTGCTCCGATCTACCGAAGAAGGCCGCTTGATTCAGAAAAGAAGAGGTTTGCCTTTCATGCAGGTTACATAGTAAAGAGGTAAACGAGAATGCAGTTCATATTGTGTTGTTCTATGTGCTGTAGCGTGACGTAATAGGCATTTAAAATGGACAGCGTTAGTAGAAGCTTCTCTTTTCGTAGACGTGATATTTAAATAGTTTCATTGTGTAAAAACTGATAAGAACTTAGACCATTAAAAAGTAAGTTTTATATTTACAGTCGAAATAAGCAGTTGAACAACAGGCACTAAACAGATAAAGCAGGGGGATGCAGGAAGAAAGGTCAATATTTTCAGAGGCGAAAGTGTAGGTAGTTGTGAGAAAGAATTTCGTATTAACACGTTTCTTAATTCTGCATGGTTAAGGAGACAAAAGCGGTTTGAATAAACAGGGTGAACATAAAGTCTTTCCCTGATTACAAATATTTGTTACAAGAAAACTACGTGGAGTATAAACATATTTTTTACCATTAATTAAGTTGGTTTCTAAAATTTTATGTTGTGTGTTTATTGTAGCATTTGTAATATTTGGTCTTTGGATGCAACATTTCCAAACAGGTGGATTGGGAGAGACGGTCCGACACCCTGGCCACCACGATCGCCGGATATCACCCCCCTTGACATCTTTTTATGGCGGTATGTTAAGGACAAAGTGTTTTCGACATCAGTTCCAGATATTACAAATTTGAAGGCAAGAATAACAGACGCCTTTGCTACAGTAACTGAACACATGTTGGAGAACACGTGGAGACAAATTGATTATTGATTAGACGTTCTCCGTGCAACAAAAGGAGCACATGTTGGAGTGTACTAATGTGTTGTAAAAAAACTTCTTGAGTTCCATAAAAAAAAAATATGTTGATATTCCACGTACAGTAGTTTTCTAGTAATAAATGTTAGTAATCAGGGAAAGACTTTGTGTTCACTCTGTAGAAATACACAAATATTGTGAATGGGAATAGTGGTAAAATAATTACTGTTACTTCACTTTTAGTTTGATTGAAAAAATACTGTTATATTTGGAAGGTGGAGGGAGGGAAACTTAACAGGTGTTTGTTAATTTCACGTCTTCAACCGTTGGTCAGTCGAATGTCATGACAAGCACTCAAGAGACGAAGAGCCTTTATCATGGCGGAAGTCGTTCAAACTGGCACTGTTATTTTGAACGGACTATAGCGTATTTCTGCTCTTCATGCAGAAGAGCAGTAAATTTGTTACAGGGATAAAAAGGTTATAAATTGAGTTCTTGCGAAATGGTTGTTGAGGAGTATATATGGGACTGGAAGAGGGGAATAGAGGCGTGCTGTGATTGGTCGCGTAATGAGGAATTTTATTATTTTCTCTTCGAAGGAAGTGATTAGATCAAAGAAGACGAGATGGACAGGCCATGTAGCATCAATGTGGGAGGTGGCATACAGAGGGTTCTGATTTAAATTGTAAGTAAAGAAGGGGTCATTGTGCGACATAGATTGACTGATTGCGTCGAAAGGAACTGGTGAGATTTTCGTCTGCATTGAACTCTACTACTGCTACTACTATTACTAGTATTTCTACAACAACAACAACTACTACTGCTACTACCACTACTACTACTATTGCTGCTACAGCACAACTACTACTACTTCCACCATCACTACTACTACTACTAACACCATCACTACTATTAATATTACTTTACCATCACTGCTACGACTACTACTACTACTATTATTATTATTTCTACTACTACTAATGCAGCTGCTGCTACAGCACTACTACTACTTCCAACATCACTACGACTACTATTATTATTTCTACTAGTATTACTACTACTAACTACTACTACTACTATTACTACTACTACTACTACTACTAACTACTAACTACTACTAGTGCTGCTGCTTCAGCACTACTACTACTTCCACCATCACTACTACTACTACTACTACTACTACTACTATCACCACCATCACTTTCATTACTACTGCTACAGCACTACTACTTCTTGCACCACCACCACTACTTCTACTACTACTATCACTACTACTACTACTACTTCTTCCCATCACTATTACTACTACTACTTCTTCCCATCACTACTACTAATACTACTACTGCTACTACTGTCATCAATGACGCAGTATCCAGCATTCGACGCAAGCCGGTGTCCCTGTAACTGTCCTGTTAGCTGCTTCCCAATCAATACGCAACCACACAGTTATCTTGCAACCGAGCGGTCAGTGACACAAGACATGTAATTAACCCACTCCGTGGATCGTGATTCTTGATGAGAGCTAACAGAGCTAAATTAGCCAATAAATTCCCGCGTTATTTATGGAAGCTGGAGGATCATTATCGCTTTCTAGGGAGCCTGGGATTGGACGCTCTTCTGGACCAGGCGAATACAGTACAGACCAACCGTTTGTCTTTTCTTCACAACAATTTCTAATATTATTTCCACCTTTACGCATTTGTCTTTGAAGTGTTTCTTTAAGGTACTACGAACAAAATGCAGCATCCATTGCTTCATCTATCACTTCCCAATCCTTTTGAATGTCATTTTCTTTCATGTGATTACAGAATAATTGTGTAAAAGTGCACAAATTATGTCACTTTCCTTAGCACATTTCTCTGTCCGTCCGTTACGTTCTATATCCTAGGTCTAAACATTCTTACGAAAAGCCTGTATTCAAACAACTGATCCGGAAGATACAGACTGAGGAATCTCTATCCTTCCGATTATTTATTACTATGATACAGAATGAACTGCGACATTTGTGCTTTCATTCAACACATATGAACGTTTAAAATAACCTAAAGTCCTTCGAAGCTTCAGCAATGGGCTAGCTGTGGACTCGCTACGATGTTTTGTGGCGTGTGTCTATCTCACAAATCCGCCCAGTTCCCAAGCGATGTAGAACTCCCCCCTCCCCCCCCCCGCCTAGTCACTCACACACCACTAAGAGGCATGGCGGAATAGATGTGTCGTTCTGTGGTTTACTAATTCGGCATCAAAGACAGTTAAATTATGAACATCACACAGCGGCCTCTGTGTATACGCGACGAAAAGTTCTGGGAAGGGCGGTCTGTGAGTTCCAGAGCTGGTCTGGACTGTGTGGGAGACGTTATCCGGCTCCTGGAGAGAATTTAACGCGAATCGTCCAACTACAGCCAGTGGGTTTTCTGCTTAATCGCTTATGGTGTTCAGAATGTACCGAAGAAAATACAACCGAGTTGCCAGCAAGGGAACACTTCCTAGCCTAATCAAAAGAAATGTGTTTGGTATCTGTTTGAAAAGGTAAGTGGGTTCGCTCTATCATACATAGTAAGACAAATTGGACTGTTCTGGTTTTATCAACATTAATAAAGCACAAACAATCGCAAAATAGCTGACAGTGATGCTATGAAATATGAATACTTGTCAAAATTATTGCACCGTCTTACAGTTAAACTTTGTAAAATCGGGCAAATTTCCGTTCGTACGTCTATTTGATTATAAAGGTAAAAATGTAAAATGCACCCTTGTACAGGCACTGAGGCTCTGTACAAATTGTTCGGCCCATAGCGGGAGTAGAGGTACACCTCTACTCTTTCTTGACCACGGCACTAGAAGGATGTAAGGGGTCAGCGTCACGCCCCGGCCGCTCTTTACCCCCGGGAAAGACCCGGTACCCATTGTACAGGAGGCTGGATGTGCCCCAGGACCGATCTGAATAGGTGCGGAAAATCTCGCCCCCCCACCAGGATTTGATCCCCGGACCGTCCTACCCGTAGCCAGTCGCTATATGGACTGAGCCATCACGGACCACTTATTTGATTTAAGGTTACAAAATTTAAATTTATTCACTTAAGAGTAACGAAATTAAAAGTCCGTCAAATGCAAAAGATTAATGAGAATTTTCGAAAATGAGATGGAATAGATAATTGAATAAAAATAATTATTTTAAGGGATATGGAAATCTAAGGCTTTGATATAGTGACAGCAATACAGGAGGGATGATTAGGGGTCCATATTCCGGGAGGTGCAAGTAATATTTCTCTTCCCTGTAACGTCCGTACGGGGTTATAGCCCGAATAAGCTTCATTTTGAAACAAATTGACGGGGTTACAACAATCTTTCGTGAGTTGGCCAGTGACTCTCATCTAACTCAGTGGTGACCAACAAGTGGCACTGTACTCTTTCCCCATCTATACAGGGTTATTCGAAATGATTGTCGGGGTTTTAACAACTTGTCATACACAATGCACTTGAGATAAGAGTATATGTTTTGTTTTATTTAATAGAAGAGCACTCCAAGTTTTTGTCACATACCTTACAGGTGCTCTATATGTGCACCCTTTGTGATTCTACAAACATCAACATGATAATCGAGTTCGTTCCAAACTGTTTGTAGCATGTCAGTGGTGACGGTTTCAATGGCGGTTCTGATTCGTACCTTCAGTTCCGGGATACTTGAGGGAAGAGGAGGAACATAAAACTGGTCCTTGACGTAACCCCATAGAAAGAAATCACATGGGGTTGCATCTGGAGAACGAGGTTTTTAGAACCCCGACAATCATTTCGAATAACCCTGTATATTTTAAGTTAACCCTTATCCTGCTAACGTGGAGAATATGGTGAGCTCCTAATAATGCCAGCAAATGGCAGATGGGATTTAATTCGGCGTTTAAAGGGCTAATATCATGGACAGAGACAATTTTACATTTAACTACGTACATCTTAGAAGTTACGACAGGCTGTATAATTGACCAAGATATAATGAATAAACATGTGTAAAGGCGTATTAAAAAGACAATTAAATAAATATTTGCTTGACAGACTTTAAAATATATTAGATACTCGAGCCTTCTAGCGAGTTACGCTTTATTTCAGTGGGTAAATAGCTGCAGAACTCCAGAGGGAGCACAGTCACTCCATCTTCACTGTCATCTTAGACGACATGGGGCCGAACGTGGCAGCCCTAAGGGTCTGTGAATTGTCAGTCACACACGGCGTGACGCCACAGATAGTTTCCTCTCTTACTGTACCGCTCTGAGCACCTCAAATGCGAAAGTATAGAATTCCAAATTGTTTAATTTTAATATCATTTATTCTGTAATTCATACAAGATTTGAAGCCTATGCGCTTTAAATACTTACTACGACAAATTCTTACAACCATTCTCTAAGTACGTGTTGAGTTTAAGGCTTATCTAATTAGTAAAGATAAGGGTCGCCTTAGAACAGGTTACGAAGGCCTAGAGGGAGAAAAGAGGTATAGCCCTACACTTTCTTTAACTTCGGCGCTCTATTGGGGTGGGTGGTCAATTCCACGCCCCCCCCCCGCCGCTTTTCCTCCGGGAAATACCCGGTACACACTGTTCAGGTTAACTAAAAGGCGCGTAAATACTAACATGTATAACTTGCCCGCAAATAATATAACCGATTTACAAGTATTCTGATGGTAGTGTATTTTAAGTTGCGGTGCTTACACCATCTACAAAGTAGCAATATGACCGTAACTTGCAACAATTCATATATGCATAAACACACCCTTACATGGAAAAAAGTGGGCCGCGATAACTCAGCTGGTATAGCGACTGGCTACGGGCTGGATGGTTCCAGAAGTCTGAAGAACATAGAATCTGATAACAATAACATTTTATAGGAAACCTTGCTCGACATTTTTACAGCGAAACGGCACTTACTTTCTGAATAAGTCTCGTAAGTTGATGATCCAACACACGCACAAACAAAAGCGTCTTCTCACTATTTTATGTTTATGGTTCCGTGCATCGCTGATCTATATTAATAATGTCCGAGATGCTACACAAAACAGTCTATTTATTATTCTGAGAGTTCATTCTACATGTTTCGTGTGTCAACTACACCCATTACCAGGAGTACACAAAAATGTAACTACAGCCTCCGGTACAGTGCAGCTACCTCCCTCCAACGTGGCCAAGCTTGGCCATGTTGGAGGGAGGTAGCTGCAAAGTACCGAAGACTGTAGTTACAGTTTTGTGTACTCCTGATGATAAATGTGGTTGATACCCGAAACATGTATAGTGAACTAGCAGAATAATAAATAGACTGCTTTGTGTTGCATCTCGTTGGACAGTTATTAATATCTTCACACTTGGCACAACAATAGCATGCAAAATATGAGAAGGAAGGTGAAAAACAATGTAGAAGAACAGTTCAGGAAGCCTGTGGCCATCTGTGATTACAACAAACATATGGGTGGGGTCGATGTGTCAAATCAGTACATCTCACCGTACAGCTTCATCAGGAAGTCAAAAAAATGGTGGCGTAAAATGTTTTTCTGGTTGCTGGAGGTAGCAGTGGTAAACACTTTCATTCTGTATAACCTGAGTGCTGTGGCAAATCAGAAACTTAAGTTGAGCCACAAGAAATACAGATTGGAGCTTATGAAAGCCTTGGTAGTGGAGGTCCGCAACAGGGAGGGAAAGAAGAGAGGAAGACCATCTACATCTGACCAAGAAGAACGGCTAAATAACAAACCACACTTCATCTACGCCAATGAGAAGAGTAATAGCAAGGTGAAAGGAGGAAGAAGGGAAATTGTGTTTTATTGCAAGACATATTCCAGGAAGCCAGGACTGCATCCAGGAGAGTGTTTCGAGAATTACCACACCCTGAAGAAATACAAATAAAACACTGAAATACAGACTCAGAAGAGTCATCTGTAAGATAAACTATCATATCAATGTGTTAATTTTGTATATGTGTTAGTGTTCATTTTTTATAAAACAGAATTTAAAACATAATGTGTTCAGTTACTATTTCTGACAGAAAAAGTAAGTGTGCATAGGGTAGAAAGGGTAGAAATAATGCGAGTGGAAAGGGATATACTTACTTACTCCATGGTGCAGAGTCCTTCTTGAGAAGCTAATTGGTTTGCAGCTACAAGAAATTCCCCGCATTTCACGGAACCCGAAGCGTCCGCCACCTGTCTCTATCCTGGGCCAGCTCAATCCAGTCAATATACCCACATCCTAACTCCTGGATACCTATTCTAAAATTATCCACCCATCGACTCCTAGTGGTCTCTTTCCCTCCGGTTTCCCCACCAAGACCCTATACGCCCCCCTCTCCTCACCCATACACGCCACATGCCCAGCCCATCTCATTCTTCTCGATTTTATCACCCACACGATATTGGGTGAGGAATACAAATCATTTAGCTCCTCGTTATGCAATCTCCTCCATTCCCCCGTTACCACATCTCTTCTCGGTCCACATATTCTCCTCAACACCATGTTCTCAAACACCCTCAGCTTCCTTACTTCCTGCAATGTCAACGACCAAGTTTCACACCCATACAAAACAAAAGGCAAAATTATAGTTCCATATATCTTGATCTTTAAATTTTTGGACAGCAACCTGGAAGACAAAAGATTCCCTCACCGAATGATAGCAAGCATTTCCTGACCTCAATCTGCTCTTAATTTATTCCGCAATAGAATATTGATTTCTTAAGTGTATATGTACTTGGTTGAAGGCAATTGCATCGGCCAATAGATTTTTAACTTGAATTTTGAAATAAAAATATTTTGCAAACAATATGGTATCCCAAAATGTGCACCATGTCTGCATATTAAGTATTGGCCTGAAGATGGTTCACTCGAGCCGAAACATGTTGCCAACTATGTATTAATGACTATATACATGTTGTGTTCGGCTACATACATTATTTTATCATATTGTATGACACAACGAGATGGATCCTGTCAAAGCAGAGTAGTTACCGACAACAATAAATGTGCAAACAAATAACACAAATTTTTAAATCTTTGTAGATAAAAAAGGTAAAGTGATTCCGTTACAGGCCCGGTGTGGCCCAGAGGTTGGGTAGAGGTATAGCTCTACTCTTCCATGACTGCGGCACTAGAAGTGGGTGAGTGGTCAGCAGCACGCCCCGGCCGCACTTTACCCCCGGGAAAGGCCCGGTACCCATTTTACAGGAGGCTGGGTGGGCCCCAGGGCCGGTCTGGACGGGCGGAAAATCTCGTCCCCAC
>Ga0131853_10006856_pt1 | contig 20572 bp, 9 predicted proteins | sample TergutLab28metaG_FD_92764 | JGI IMG/M metagenome (GOLD analysis project Ga0131853, IMG submission 92764) | Labiotermes labralis P1 segment gut microbial communities from Petit-Saut dam, French Guiana - Lab288 P1 (version 2) (version 2) | ecosystem: Host-associated > Arthropoda: Insects >...
ACGCATCACAGTCGGTAGGACTCCTCTGGACGAGTGATCAGCTCGTCGCAGAGACCTCTACCTGACAACACACAACACTCACAACAGACAAACATCCATGCCCCCGGTAGGATTCGAACCCACGATCTCAGCAGGCGAGCGGCCATAGACCTACGCCTTAGACCGCGCGGCCACTGGGACCGGCCAAAGTACAATAATTAGATCTTAAAAATGCAGGATTATAATCACAAATTTATTTTGCGTAACTGTAGAGACATTGGTGAAGAAACCGAGAAACTTAGGCCTTATATTGTTACCAGTGACTGACTTGCACAACATTTGTACTAGTCTTAATTTGGTTCAAGCCGTTGTGGTTATGATAAAGATAGAGAAATATGCCGTCCAAGGCAACTAAGGGGTGTTTATTATATACATGGGAGATTTGCACACCTACATTACAAGTTCAGTATGAACAGACTAATTGTAAAAATGAGATTTCATCTATATACACACACCCCTCATAACCCAGTAAATTCATAATAATTCTGATATAAGCACTACGTATTACCTGAAGATGGTCACCTTTGGACCGAAACGTGTTGTAAACAAATCTCCCACATACATCATGAACAAACCTTCCTTGTGGTAGATGGCATTTTCTTTCTGTTTATTATACTTAATATTAGCCCTATTGAGACGCAACATATGTGTTTACATAAAGACTCAGGTCATACCGCGCAGTAAACAATCTCCACCTCGGTTATACAAAACCAGTCTGTTAATGATATGTAAAGTAAAAGTTGCTGTTTGTTCTGACATCCGCACAAAAGACATAAACGTAATATGAGCACCATGTAGAATTTTTGAATTTTAAACCTGGTGGTACGTAAAGTAAACAGTAGGGTTTTAAAGGTCTTCTGACGAGATGCGACAAACTGAACGTACCTTGTACGGTTTCAGTGAGCAGGTTATCTTAGCGTTAAGGTATATAATCTGTATTTGGGAAATTTTAGTTTACAATCTCCCTCGGAAAACTAGCCTCTTCTTTCAGGAGGATGAATTCAGGGACAGTAACTTAAAATGACCTTCTTTCTCTGTACCGACCAGCTCAACATTAATGGCAGTTCGTAACTCATTCAATTCTATATTATTATTATTATTATTATTACCATCATCATCAACATTATCTCCTTTACGCAGGGTAGTTGTACTTATATTCCTGAGACAAACTATGTCCGTAGGGAATACAGTGTTGCAGCTATTCTGTTGTTACTATTCGTGGTACTTATATCGTTAGTTTCAGGGTTGCATCTATTGTACTTTTACATTAGTAGTTCCCGAAGTATGTGTGCAGCGTCCAATATGGCTGTTTTCTGGCGCGCCTTGACTCCATGTTTTCCTGGTATGTTGCTCACGTATTTTCTGAATGACTGAAATAATCCCAGTCGCCCCTATTATTACTGGTATTACATTCCACATGCGCTGTATTTCTATTGTAAGGTCTTTAAATTTTAAAATCTTCTAGACTTCCTTTTTAATCACATTTCTGCCTCCTGAGATTGCAACGTCTATTAACATACTCGTTCCCTTTTCATTATCACGGATTATAATGTCCGGTTTGTTGTTGGGGATTGTTCTGTCAGTTTGTACTTGTTGATTCCACAATATGGTTACCTTGCCTCCTTGACTTGTTTCTACCGATTTTTACTATTATATTTTATTATATTATATTATATTATATATAGAGCACTGAATGCATGTGAATGCGTGAACAAATCTACAACCAAGCAACGATGATATAAACAATTCATACGCATATTAAATTCTTAGCACGTATATTCCCAAGGATAATAAAATTTCAACAAGAGAGAAATTGTAATTAAACGGGTTTTATCAAGGTCACTTACAAGGATATTTAACCCTGAGATCGTAAACTACCTTCCCGCCATTACTCCACGACGTGTTTAACGATGAGAAGGGAGGCCTTAAAACATTCAGCCGAGTACAACACTAGAGAACACGCAATGGATGAACATAAATTCGTAACGTTATTCTATTTACCCTCCGAATTATCAAACATTATCATAAATACCAGTTTTATACGAATTTTAAGAATCTTATATTTCACATAAAACACTTTCACTACACTAACATATACAAATGCCGGTCCCAGTGGCCGCGCGGTAGAAAGCGTAGATCTACGGCCACTCGCCAGCTGAGATTTTGGGTTCGAATCCCACCGGGGGCATGGATGTTTGGTCTGTTGTGAGTGTTGTGTGCTGTCAGGTAGAGGTCTCTGCGACGAGCTGATCACTCGTCCAGAGGAGTCCTACCGACTGTGGTGCGTTGTTGTGTGTGATCTAGAAGTCTCAAGAACGAGGAGGCCATGGCCCGCGTTGGGCCGCAGCACCACAGGAAAAAAAAGTATCCAAATATTCATCACAATATCAAAAAGGGAAAGGACGTACGGAAAAAAATTAGACATAAACGAATTACAAGAAAAAGAAACATTGATAGGAAAACCTAAATAAAGATGTCCCGAATATGTAAACGTCGGAACACAACAATAAATTGGATCTTAAAGAAATAGCATGGGAGGTCCTGCACTGCAGTCATCTGGCTGAGGATAAGTGCTAGTTATATGCTCTTCTGAACAGGATAATGAACCTTTTCGACAATTACAAGTTGCGAAATTTCTTAATTAGTTGAGAAAGTATCGGATTCTGAAACGGTAATGCGCTTCATGGACTTAGTTGGTTAGTTCCCTAAAATGCTCTAAATATGTGTAAATAACAATGCAAAAAATATCCTTATGTTGATCCCACAGCGAACTGAATTATTTCGCCTTACAAAGTATGATAAATAACACTTCAGCCTTAAGGTTACAGTGGTCGGATTAAGTGAACACTTACCATGAGATTGGGATACAACCGAATTAAACTTAACTGCAGAATTAATCAAGTACCTTCTAAAACACCGTACAGCTGGGCATTTGATGTTTGTGTGACCGTGCATCACAGATACAGTGATATAAACAGCCGACTAGATGCAACAGTAATAAATTTGACTGATAATTACAATCAGCTCAACATGTTTCGGGGGATAATTTCGCCCATCCTCAGGAGCACTAGACTGTATTTACAGCTTGTGGTATAATGCACCGACGATGCTGCCCGCTGGCAGCACCGTCGGTGCATTATACGATTAAGTCAGAACATTTTCAGTGTTTATTTCGAAAAGAATGCGTCGAAAGAGCGAAGACCTCAAGAAGAAAGTAAAATTAAATGAATCTACCGGATTGTCATCATTCTTAATTCAAAATTTTATGAAAACGTGAGGAAAATTGTTACCCTTTCCCGGCAATTGGTTGTAATCAATTTACACCCATAGTTTACATTTTTTGTGCTCCTACTTTGAAAAAAGTACTTGGCTCAGTTTGATCCCGAAGATCAGCTACACTAGTAATTTCTTGGATATTGACAGACTTTCAGTAAAACAGTAGCCGAATAATTCGGCGCCAAACTCGGACAAGATTGTAATCATATACACGTTCTCATTAAGTGTTCACTATTTGTGCGATACCACATAATTCCGAGAAACTGAACGTTTCGCTAAATACACAAAGAAGAAATAAAATATATCGATTCATAACAACGAGAATATAATAAAATTAACTATACGTGTTACTGAGTGAAATACTCGCGCAACGAGCACACTGTTTTTGTTGCCAAACATTTCTAAACTGAGTAAAATTCCTTACCCCATATTTTCCAAGATATATAATATTAAAAATTTCTTCCCCACTTATAGACTTAGCTTTGTAAGTGTTCAGTTTTGCTACAGAACACTGTATAGATTCCTTCCTTGCTCCATTCAAGCTATATGCCAGCGGTATGCAAACTTCAGGTAACTGAGTAAATATAAATATCCGAGTTTCTCGCAATTCATTAACTGCTACATTAAAATCAGGTGCAGTCTCCGACTTGCCACGCCGTGCTACAATTTCGTTTTGACCAATATAGTGTATTGGGTGGGGGGGGGACAGAAAGCGTAATTACATCATTATTTTAAGAATCTAATAGTAAATTGCATTAGACTAGTACTGGTAATTTATTTTGTTTGTGTTCTTTCCTACGAATAAGAAACAATATTTGCATATCATGTTCTGGATAGTGGATAATACTTTAATAATTTTGTTATCTCAATAATAATAAAGATTTAGATATTATTTGTGTCTATTTATTTCACTGTAAAGCAAAATTTTCGTGTGACTGCTCACAGACATAAGAAATGAGTAAATGAGAAGAATCATTCTACTACGACTAAGTAATTCAATAACTAAGCCAACTTTACCTTTGTATTGCGTACAGAAGAGGAGAGAAACGAACAGACACTCCGTTTATGGGCGCTTCTACGTAATTGCCAGGAGAAACATTACGAGACAGAATGCCGAACGAGAAAATAGAGTATTTACTGCAAACTCAGAATATCGCAGAAGTAAAGCAGTAGCAGTTAAAGTCAAAACAAAAGATAAACAGGAAGAAAGATATTACGAATACCAAAATCAGCTTACTTAAATAAACCCAGAGGACAGGAAAACGTGTAAAGACACAGAATTACGCAACAAGAACAGCTTTAAAACTTCTGAATACGCGAGCATCCGGTTCTTAGGTGAAAACGGGGGTAAAAAAGGTCTCTCAGAAATTGATTTGTTGCAATAATTTTGAAATGACTGTCTTACCTGTATTTACATTATGAATTCACCGAAAATGTGAGTCTTGCGATAAGATCGTATTATTTTGGGGATTACTCGTGACTGCTTTCCATAATGCCTTCAATGTGTAGGCCACAAGTTTGCAATAATTCGTACCTATAAGAATATAATATTACAAGTCTTACTAAACACTTACGAAGAACTGCTGGAATACTTACCTTGTTTGCGGTTTGATCTAACAGTGTCCGATGAAATGACTTTCCAAAGTAACATATTTTATGGCACATAAATATTTTATTTTCTCCGTGAATAGTTAACTGAACTGTCACAAAAACACCGAAACACACAATAATTTTGCATGTCATGTACTCATTATAATTTTTCCCTGCGCGTTTCGGTCACAGGTCCACCACGAAGATATGGAATATTCACACTGTTAACTGCTTAAGACATTTACATTGTGTTATTCATCGTGGTAACGTACGACCGAAAAACGAAGGAAATATTTATAGTAAAAGGCACAGAGAATTACTGTGCAATTTCATTGTTTTTTACGGTAAGGCACTTTATGAAATTCGGCGCTAATCCACACGCAGTGAACTCTTCTGTATCGTGAATCGTTTACGCTCGCTGGCATCATATGGCGGATACACAGTTCGTTACGACATGAGGAAGAAGCAAAAGTAAAGTTGTCTCTGTACACACCATGAAGGAATATTCTTAAACCTGGCACCAGATGGAGGGGAAAATATCAAGTCTCACGTCTCGACCGCTTTTCTCTCCGCTGAAAAATCAGTTGGTACTCGTCAAATAGGGGGCTGCCTGGGCCCCATAGTAGGTCTGGATGTCTGAATAACAGAAAATCTCTTACAACTATTGAAAATCGAAAAGGAATTCCCAGTCTTCCAACCCATATTAATGACTCAACCATCCCAGCTCCTGTTATTCGACAAAGCGCATTATTAACATTGTTGTACTTCGACTGACGAAAACAGACCACTTTTTCGACTATCGATACTGCGTCAGTTCTCAGCCTACGCCTTGCGCACTTCCTTCTTCCTCATTACAGAACCACGAACAGGGTTCTCACGCTGCACGTGCAAACTAACACAACGTAGAAATGATAAACTAGACGTTAATTGAAAAAGAGTTTCGATTTGAAAATTAACAGCAAATGGAGTGATTATTACACTCGTTGAATTACATTCAATATACCTTAATATTGGTCATAAACTCACAATGCTGACAAAAGGGAGAATATTCTTAATTATGTGAACACAAACGACGAGAAAATTTAAATAATTCGGTATTATTGTAATTCAATCCGACATTTAAATCCCTAAACTATTTCGATATTTCCCTACAATGTACCAACAGCTGAAGTTAACTATTTACGAAACATTTTTGTGAAAGTTGAAGTCATACCGAAGTGTTTCGATGCCAAGACTAGAAAGAAGTACCAATAATAAAAATACCAATCTATTAATAACCAGCTCTATTGGTAACATCAGTAAATAAAGAAACGTAGAGTATGCTACACATTACAACAATGTGTAAATGTACGAGTACTTTCCATTTTTAAGTCGCATTTTGCCATAATGTTTTCAATTAATAATCTGGCGTCTTTTATGGAGTTTGCAGAGGAAGCACAAATTTTGTTATTTTTCCCCCGTTGCCAAAGAAAAACCAATTTCCGTTTCGTGATTCAATTATGGAAGTTAGATGTAACAGAATTAACATTATTATTATTATTATTATTATTATTATTAAAAGGCATTTACGAAAACCTTTCATCAGAGTTGTAATGGGAAATATCAAATATTCCGACAGCGAGGAAATGGGCATTCTTAATCATGAAAAAAATTTCCGTGACTGACTTTTGGGGTAAATCAAAGCACCAAATTATCTTTCACAAGGTAGTCTCCACTTCCACTTTCATAGCGAGCCGAGTGGAACTAACACATTTAAGTGCCCCACACTGTGTTCAAATTGCAAATGCTATCGATGTTTTTGAGGGGCTTATTGGCCCCGCGAAAGCACTTTGATGTCTGGAAATCTGGCCTTCCAAAAACCGCAAGTCTGACACAGCCCTTCATTCTAGAATTTCGTCACTCAATGTAGAACGAAATTTCATTTCTTTTCGGGTATTATGGAATGAAGAGGGCAAGGAAACAGTCAGTCAACATAAAATCGGAAAAATATGGTATAGAATAAACTATTTCTACGTCTTTATGTGGCCAAGAATTAGTGATAATTGCTAAGTAAGGCTGCAAGGCCATTAATCGTAAGGTAAAATTTGTCCACTTCCCACACACCCTGTCACAAAATCAAGTGCCGCCTAACACATATGACTCTTAGCGAAACTTATGTCGTTACATAACACAGTAAACAAGAGTACAGAATGCAGTGGTAGTGGAAGAGCTGTACCGCCCATAACACAATATTTAAGGATAACAGAACATGAGATATGTGTATCAGATACCATTCAGTGACGTTCGCATCCTTTTATGCCGATTTGTCTGCTTACTTTGCACTGTCGTATGCTGATTTTCTCTGTGTTACTTTCATCGAATAGAACTTCAAAGTTTCACCCAGTCGAAACATTTTGTGACAGTTGACTTACAGACAATATTTCGTCCACAACTTGCATGTATATTCGTAATCATTATATCAGCAAATAATCCAAATCAAACACCTACCTACCTACCAATTGCCTGCCTGCCTACCTACCTATCTCCATAAACTACAAAATACTCAAATTTATGAATGAGAGCCACGTGAAACAATTCCATGCCCATTTCTAAATAAGGCTAAGAGTTCTGCCACACATATCACGCTTTAAAATCAATTAAGTTCCAACAATTGACATTCTCTTCAAACACGCGATTCTACAAACAGTATTAGGGCGAAAGGAGCTTCCCTTGCTGATAACCTACCATATATCCTATTAAAAAGGTGACTAAACAGATCCTAATGAAGTATGAATGGTGTAATTCTCATTATCCATAAGTCTGAAAGCAAAAGATATTTTACAAGACGGAATTAATCCAGTATTAAGCAATCAGAACTACAAACTGGGACTCTGTGTACGTATTTTTGTCGAAACTGCTCATCACACAGACTGCATTTTGTCTGTACGTTATTATGTTAGACAATCGACGGCCTGTCTGTCTCTGCTAACTGCTTGTTATCACCCCGTAAACGTCACGAAATTCGGATAAAATGTATTTCACGTGGAACGTGTAATTTTACTTCGTCTATACTGACGTGGTTTTCCGTGGTTTAAACGTTAATATCTCCAAACGTAGAATTTAATATTTCGTAGATGTCCTTACCTGTCTTTCAAAGTTCAGCCTATAAATAGAAGCATATGCTTTATTCGTTCACGTCAGAAACTTCAAAATGTTACACTTTCAATAAAAATGCCTTGTGGGAGGTTCCCGTAAGGGCTGCCAGCTACGCAGCTTTCTTAATATCCCTATTGTGTGCTTCACTTCCCTATAATAAAATCAGTCTTCAACTTTTTGATCAGACCTCATAAGTTACCTCATTAATAGCAAAAAAGCAAACCTACATGCGATGTTTCTTATGAATAGCTTGCTGGTGCCACTGCAGGTTAATGACGTAACATTAATCCTCGTTCTACTCCCTGCTTTTTCCATTAATTAACGAATTACAACTATAAGAGGAAACTGGGGTCTACTGAAGTTGTAACAAAACAAAGGAATTACATTAATTAATTAACTGTAGCGTGTCTTCAATGTGCACGCATATTAATCTCTCCAGTTTTTTTACTGTATGAAGGTTATGTAGATTTAGAAAAGAATTGTACAACAAATAGTTAAACAGTATAATGATAAAGGTTAATGTCTTCTGGGCATTTAAGCCGCCTTGACTGATAAATTATTAAAGGGTTTTCCGAGAAGCGTAGTACCTCCGTCGCCAGGGCGAAACACGCTAGGAAAGAGAGTGAAAATCGGAAACTAAACTTAAAAATTTCCATTTCTACTTACCATTTTCACATACAATCAGTTCATTCAACAATTATCATACATTAAAACCATTCAAGGCGGACGCTGAAGTGTCCATACAGACACATTCTTCTTCAAGAAAGACATTCATGGCAATTACTGTCACCTGGCCAGTTAGTAACTCCAGGAGTAACTTGGTACATGGGGACAACAGAACGACATTCCACATGTCATGACTTAAAAATCTGAATGATAACACACAAATAAGAATTAAAATGCAACATTTAAAGTTCTCATAGCTGTAAGAGTGAAAATTACTGTCATCTGGGTTACGTCACGTAGCCTGGTAGATGGATACTAACGTTTCGGAGAGACCATATCCATAGTAGGAAGGAGATGAGAGATTTCTCCGAAATGTCGGTACTTATCTACCAGATTACGCAGCATGACATTTTACAATATTCTTTCTAAACCGGAAATTGACAGACTGACGGACTCCAGTCAGTAGATTTTGGGATTTTTTCAGGTACTTCCTAAACTCAGTAGGGTGATTATTGTTACGTAAATCGTTGTCCCTCTAACAAACTGTTACATTGGCTTAACAAATGTTTTTACAGGCTGTCATGTTTCATGATTGTAAACATTTCTATGTAAAGTGGAGATGCACCTAAATATTGCGCCAATTGGGACCACTTTGTGGGGAGGGGTTGGGAGGGGGCGGGGGGGGGGACGAGTTATGCAGAACTAGCGGCTACTCTCTATAAGATTCATTGCAACATTGAATAGTGGCGTTTGTATAGTTCCTACACCGGCATTATGGAATAATCCATGTGTGGCACCACCATAGGATAAATGTCACTGTTAATGAAAAGCTTGATTAACATTTTGGCGCCGGAATTATTTTTTTTTTATTTTAGCACACACTGTATATAAAATGTGAATAATACAGGAACCAAATAGGTTAGAATTATGAAACAAACTGCATTTTGAAGAGAAAAAAACGGAGATTATACACCATGTTTAAAATATTCTGTGTCTATATTTGTTGAATAAATATATAAAATGCAACTTTGGAGGTTAGCGGTGCGGTACGTCAACTATAGTTGACGTTAGGCGCCTAAAGTTTAAAATACACACAGTATACCAAAAGGTCTTTTCGAAATGTACCTGACTGTTTATCAAGACATTTCAATAGTACGGCGTGACGTATCTCCATTTTTGTCCCATACTGAAAATTTTCGTATCACAGTCGAGTTATTGTCTCGCCTCGCAAGTGTCCTTTACTGACATTATTGGTCGTCATTACATTTCGACTGCCGGTTGCCAGTGCACTGTAAAATATGAAGGTACCCACAGACCTTTACACGGACTAGCTATCATGGCTGTCCGTATGGAAATGACATAAACACGATATGCTTACACAAACGTTACTAGAGGACACGGCTGCCAACTGCTCGAATGCACACGAGGGTAATGCATGGCTATACACTCATGCTGGAAACTGGAACAAAAGCCGTGCTTTTCAAGGCTTGGCATGGTTTCGCGTTTCATGCATTCCCTTACAGCGAGAAGGTGACGCTTTGGTACAGGGGAGCAGACGCGCTACGGGGTTCACAAACAGCAGCCCCCAACGGACAACACAGGAAACACAATTTATGACGTGGAAATGTACAGTACATGTTGGCTCACAAGAACTGCAACAGTGGGCCTTACACCGTGAATAAACTCATCTAATTTCAAATGGTGGACAACATCATGAACAAGAATGTGTAAAAACGTTGCCTTATAAGTGAGTTGCGACAGCGCATTATTAGACAACATAACCAAGCAATCCTAGCACAGGGTGCACAATATGTAACTTACTGGAAAGTCTTATTAGGGCCAGAACTTTGCCCATTAAGTGGATTTGAAAAAAAAAAATCGGAAACTGGATTTCTCTCTGCCATCGGGTGGAATGGTGAAATGGCCCACACTAAAACAACTCGACTGAAAGAGCTATTTTCTACCTGTAGACCTCTGGATAATACCTACTGCAAGCAGACCCAGATGAGTAGGTGGCTACCTATACTTTTTCATGAGGACGAAAAAACATTAATATTTCGAAATATTCTTTACTTGAGAACGCTAAACACAGACAGAGCTGAGAAATCAAGTAAACATAAAATGTAATAGATCAAAATCATAATCCCAAAGAATCGAGCATACTCTTCGCTTGTCAGTCTATCCGTCACGTGCGTAACTTGCTGAATGGACACCGTCAGATATCACAAAGCTGTCAGGAGCAACACATTTTTACGGTTAAATCAAGGCCGAACTCGGTGGCTGAGATTTCTAAGGTGTATGTCTATGGTTCGAATTCCGCAGGGAGCAAGGATATCTGTCTCTTGTGAGTGCGGTGTGTTGTCTCTGCGTTGGACCGATCCCTCGTCCAGAGTAGTCCACCTAGTATGTTTCATCGAGTGTGATAAACTAAAACAAAAAACCTTTACACCTACAATGAGTAAGCAGACAGAGGTCAAGCTTAAGAAAGAAAGAAAGAAAGAAAGAAAAACATCAGACAAGAAAGGTATTGATAGTTACAAGTACAGTAAGAGACAGGGGCTAAACATGCGCCCTTCATAACCCTCCTAGAGTAAAATGCCTGACATTGCAATTATAGTGTACGTCGTATGGTTACTGTTGAGAACTAGTAAAATGGTTGGAACTACGACGGGTGTGAATTGGTTTACATATTATGGGCAACCAAATGTTGAGTTACTACGTATATAAGGTACTAATATTCCATTTCGAAACTAAACAATGATGTGATGAGAAAATAATTTCATTAAATATATTTAATATAGATTTACGAATGAAACGAAATATATGAGCCATTTTTTAAGAGTCAATATTTCCTCCTTCTTATTACGAAAGGGTGATAATAACGACACTTCAGCTGTATCGTTCCCATTTGTTTTATTTACAAAGCAAAAAGACAGGAAATAAAACACAAGCCATGAACAGAGAGGCCAACATGTCCATGTGAAAGATGTTACGTGATACATGATTGCAAAAAGACAAAACATTTCCAGCATATATAAATAACATTTGGATTTTTTTACCTAATTTATTACAGGAATTCTTGATCTACCAAGCGAAGATTAATGTACGAACAATGTTAATAGAGTTAATTAAATTTAAATGATAAATCACCCTTAAGACTGAATGAGTAATTAACTCCACAAATACAGGTATGTCCAAAATTGAGCATATGATAAAATATCTTATTTTGAAACACTCTCAATGAGACTTTCATATAATCATTTATAGAAACTTATTCTATAAAAAGCAAACATTAAAGAATGGACAAAATTTTCCGCTTAAAAGTTTTGTAAAACAAACAAGAGTCCCTGCAATTTTCTTAAAGAACGGCCACTCAACACATTCAACATTATCAAAAATGTTTTCGGTAGTAATTATAAGATCTTCCCTCTTAGGAGCCGCCAGTACGCTGTCAGCACAATAACCATGAGCGGTCCCAGTGGCTCACACCCTACCGATAGACACTGGCACATATACCGGCTCCTCGAGTCGCAGTATAGGCGCCGGAGTGTTTAGTAGAAACTGGCCACTCGTACTATTTAACCATTTATCTATGTTACCACACACATGAAATTTTAATACCAGAAATCGCAGCGAGCAGCCGTTTTTAAATATCTAATTTTCAGCGTGGATGCGGTCTTACGGACTGTTCGATACACCGTAGAGGGACGGGTGAAACCATACAATGCACTGATATAACTATAACGCCAGTTGCAAACCACTGAAGTGTGAAGAGAAAGTTGGATATTTAGATTGATATATGATCTATTTGATTTTCAGTATGCTCTGGTTAAGGCTCGAGAACTGTTCATAACAAACATTCATCATGGAAATTGTTCGGAAAATGGAAAGCATTACTGCTCTTTGTATTGTGTCTGGTGTGCTGTCAGCAAGGACATTCTGGTGTGGGATTCGTACGTACTAGTATACAGAAGGCAGCAGTTGGAATGACATTGTCCTGTGGAATTCGAAACACATATTTCAGTCGATTCATATGGTCATACATTATCATTAGACCAATGATAGTGAATTATCATTAGACCAAGCGGTTGCCTAGAACATTCAGAACAAGATCTGTTTCATGTATGAACGTAGTGTGTCCAGCAACTGCCATTCTTGTTGGGGTACGATAAGGAAACACGTAGTAATGCTTACATTTATAGTAAGTTAAAAAAATGGCCTTAAAGAGCTATGAACCATTTCAACGCTACTCGTACAGAGCCTTCGAATCACTTCGAATAGCGTCATAAATTTAAAAAAATTACACTACAATAATCCCCAAAGTGTTGTAACATTCCTTACGGAATGATTTCAACAATAAACAAGAAAACTTCTTCACGTAAATAACTGCACTAATTAAGTAGGTGTTCCTGAAGCTGCGCCCTTCACAGAATTTTAAAATATGCTTACTTTTCTTATAATAAAACCAACTAGATGCATTAATTTCTCAAGTTTATTTTTGAAATAAAATTCTACATGTTTCGGACAGTTCCTCTGTTCATCATCACGAGTTTTTCACTGTACACAGAACAATGGTATATGTCATACAGATTTTGCTGACAGTTTGCAAGCAGGATCAGGACGGAACTGATCTTGCTCGCAAGCTGCATGACATACACCATTGGTGTGAAAAACTCCTGATGATGGCCAGAGGAACTGTCCGAAACATGTAGAGTTTTATTCCAAAAATAAATTTAAGAAATTAATGAACCTAGTTGGTTTTATTATAGGAATTTTTCACTATGCACGGTCACCTGAACGTCAAATGTTTACTTTTCTTTCAAGGCAATTTGCCTTTTAACGAAAGTATGAAAGCAGCGAGGAAACAAAAGCTAATTTTTTCAACGTAATGAAAGAATGTCTCATCACGAATAATACAAAATTATAGTAACCAAATTATGCAAATATGACTATAACTGTTACATTATTTTACATTACGTTACGTACACAATATTATTTTATATGTTAAAGTAGCATCGCTAATGGGTTTAAACTATTAAGTTTGCGTTTGCAAAAAGAGTTTATTAACTACACAGGCCAATAATAATAATAACAGCAAAAACAAAAACTTTGATGCTTTTAACCGGTAAGTTCTTTTCCGTATTTGCTTATGACTTCAGCGTATGACAAAAGAAATATGAAATTCAAAATTTACGTCCAGTTATTCATGCTTTTCGTACGTCGTGCAAGGGCCTTAATTTAAAATACTACTACATTTACGTCCATTACACACGCTCTGACGCTACACTGCAGTAGGTAAAAGCTAAACCATTACTACCAAATGAGAAGCGTTGGAAATATTATGTTAGTTAATAAACAATGACGATGTTTGAGCACAATCATCATAATTAATTCTGCTAACTACATTAAAACACTTGTATTTATGCCTACATTTTGGATTTAAATAATTTTGATAAGATATCAATGTACTTCCTGACCATCCATAAGCGTAACCTAAATATAACCTCTCGACCAAGAAAATGTTGACAATTTGAAATTACGAACAAGATGTATTATTTAAATCTTGAGGTGTATTTATACACACTGCCAACAAACAGTATAAATTGTAGAATCAGAAATGAGGCTGTTTTGGGTCACAAATTCATCTGATGTTAAGAGATCGAGCAGTAAGCTCAGTGTACACTGAATATGTTGTTTCTCTGTAAATGTTGATACGTGGCTGGAATAAACAGTTAGAGATGTTTGTTTTTATTTTGTGAATAGCACTGTTTTTATATTTCTATTACACTTGGAATGGAGAATGTATTAACAGAGTCTAAAGTTTAGAGAATGGCATTTTTGGTGACGTAAACAGTATAATAGAACAAAAATAGGGCGAGATGCAACATGGCAGGCAATGCACGTATCACGTAACATTGTGACGCGTTCTGCTGTTTATTAGAGTACAGTACCTCGATTATCAGGTGCATGAACGACTGCAAGATCCGTATATACATTGCCTATCTTCTTAGGCGTTGTAGTGACTTTCCAAAAGCTCGCAACAGTTAATCGGCGATGAAGATCTGATGGTGTACCAAGAGTTTGAAAGAAAAATGTAGTCAAATTCATAAATAATATCAGCAATCAAATAATCAGGAATTATTAATACGGCGAACAGAAGACTAATGAAACTTGGTATGTACAAACAAGTTTAATTCAGATAAAATGCGAAGCGGCTTGGTATTTGATTGAAGCCTTAATATTAAAGCGTCTGAAAAATTCTGCATCATATACAGGTATTCAGTTCGTACCTCAGAGGAAACACAGTAGGCTTCAAAAATAAAACACAATAATAAGTTTTGTATTACTTTGAGCTACACACGTCGCTGTCAACAATACAAACCCTTATTTTCGTTATTATACCGTGCATGTTGTTGAGTTACTCAATTATTATACCAACTACTGCACACATATAAAATTTTATATATGTGCAGTAGTTGGTATAATAACTGAGTAAAACAAACCCTGCTTACGTCTTCAAGTGAGGTTTCCCACATTCTGTCCGATTTTAACCGAACAAAATAATTTTGCGACAGATCTTCATGAAAGTTTCCAACATACACGCAAATCCGTCCAGTTGACATAAGCGGACATGCAGGCAGACACAGCGAAACTAACGGGCACTTTCCACGAGTTTGAAAAATCGTCCAAAACAGAATACAAACACAGGCATATCTCTCTAATCATCATTATGAAAACCAAATTCCTTGAAGGAATTCTAGCAAAATATATACTTTAACTTTACACAATTAATTCTTCCTTTTAATGGCATCAACTTACAACAGACTATCAGTTACGCCTATATAAAGACCTATTAAATTACTCATACTAAGCCTACACATTATACTTCAATACATAAATGTTACATTCATTTACAGTATTCATCTTGAATTTACCATAAGCATACACGTGATCATATAATACACCAAACATATTTTTAATGGACTGAGATAAATTAAACAATGAGATTATTTCAGTAATGAGGTTAAATTTCAACTATCGATGAAATGTTACAGAAATTAAACCCTGATATAGAACGGCTTATTGTTTCCTAATAAATTTCCACCTACGTGAAAAGTGTTATAGCATTAAAGTAAATAAGCAATAGGTACGATAACAGAACACAGTTCTAGAACACGCAGTACTGATGCAGTGAAGCGTACAGTTCAAGACGGAGTTTGATTGTCCTTCAAAGGTTATTTCGCTTAACTACCAACATCATTAAATTAATAAAAGAACAAGACGATGTTGTCAACAATAAAACCCTTATATTTCCTTCTACATATTGACAGGAAGCGATGAACTGGAGCTAGTTAACGACCTGAGACTTCTTTGGTAAGGATAAAAAAGGGAAAGGGGAGGGGGTGGAATCTCTTGAACGTGTTGAAGGAGGATTCGGACAAAACAGCGAATCTAACAAATGACTATCCAACCTGATAGCAGACAAGCTCTATAACTCCTAATCAAGTGTAGGGTGGTAAAAGCGAAAGCACAAGTCTATTTCTAAGATCAGAGAATGTTCCTCCCAACTTCTTCCACTAGTTCTTCTAGTATGGGGGGTCAGTACATTGTGTCTTCACTCAGGTCACTAAATTCATTAGCACTGGACAGAACTGATTGGACACGACAAGAGGTCAGCGAGAAATGAACTTCCACCATGTCATCAGTATAGTCACGTGAATGGTCGATGAACAGCTGATGAGGCAGGCTTAATATCGGAAGGAACTTGAAAACAACAGCGGAGAAGAGTGCCTCATATCAGCGTAGTCACAGAAATCAAGGCGCACGATGGACGACGCACCGGATTTATTGTCCAATAACCACGGCCTGTTTCATGGAAAACATATCGAGCACGAGAAATGAAATTCGGTTCGAATAGAATCACATTCAAATAACCAATAGAAAAACAGTAAGAGAGGAAATGAATAAATATGCTGTAGGCAATACAGATATGACTTTGCGTGCCCTGTGAGTACGAACGGAAACGTGTAAGCCTACTTCAAAATGCATGTCATCTAAACCTTAAAAAAATTGAAAGAAGGGTTTACGTCCGTGCTATTACGTTCTCTACAAACAGCTCCAGTTTATACTTAACTAGGATCTCCACCGCTTACTTGAAAAACATAAGCTTACACATACTCTGTTTCTTTGCTATCCAAATGGACCTGACTGGGTGAAAGAACAGGTATAAACTTCGTAACGTTAAAACCAATGCACTGGTTAAACGTTAGGGTACTTAATAATGTCTCCATTGGAGGAATTACAAACCTACGAATCATGCCGGAAGATTATTATCAACAAAGCACATGATGCAGTAACGTAATTGCAGGAAATATCCCAAAACGCGCTGAAACGGTCGAATAAAATTAAAAGCAATTTTTAGCGAGCTACTAACTGTGTTTGGAGCCGACGCACATAATCCCGACACACATCAGTATGCTCTGCGTTCAACAATACGATGAGGTCCTTCATAAGAAATGTAGTGAAACAGTAAAACGGCAAACAAAACTAAACGTGCATTACCTTCAAGGCCAAAGACTATCATTTGGTTTCGTATTCCGGCCTAATTTATTCCACGTCTTTATAAAATATTCACATGAGAACCAATTTAATAATATCCTCTCCTCAACATCTGTGTTATCACAAGCGTATCAAGTTACATACTTCTAATACGCTCAAATAATTCTTGCAGACGATGTATCACACGCACAACACTCGCACACTCTTCAATAAGTGTTAAGTCTGGAGGGTAAAGGTTACCGGAAACGTAAGCAGATCCGCCTATAACCAGCCAGTGTGTAGATGTAAACGGCACTAGTTCCCTCATGAAGGCACCACCTGCTAAGAGGTTTTAGCAAAATATCAGAAAATAAAGAACTCATAAACGCAACGCCTGATACAAAAACATTTCCACTTTAATACGCGACTAATTTAAATATTTTGATAGGGGTCATCCTGTTAGGTTTTATAATAATGCAGTAATTTATTCTGTCAATAATGCAACGTATATTTGTAATCAATATTAAAAACTTGGCGACATGTTTCGGTTCATTGAACCATCCTCAGGCCAATTTACAAACACACAGTACTATCCTAGTAATTAACCAACTCGATACACAAAATCTTGTTTTATACTAAGTTTATTAAATGCCTCTACATGTTTCGAACACTATGTGCTCATCATCAGGAGGTCAAAATTGTATTATACAGCATCTAGTATCGTCACACCTGTAGGTGGCCGTCCGATGAACAGGTTGAGAGAAGTTGGGTGTTGTGGCAGCATGCTGCCACAACACACTATTAGTACAAGGAAGTTAATCAGTGACTATTTTTAATGTGACTTTTGTAAGGAAAATATAGCTCCCTGATGACGGTCTTAGGACCGAAACATGTCGGAGCAGTTTTAGTGTTTTAATGTGTAACTTTTATATAAGTGCATTAGTTGGTGTATTAATTGAGTAAATTACTGTCTTATTTAAATACTTTGAAATTGTTAGTTTTCACTTTATTTGTTCCATAGGGCTTGACAGTACTTTGCAAGCAGCACGATGTTACACCAAATGCCTGCAATAAACCGCGGCTGTAGTAAGGCAATGTGTATGGCGCAGGAACGTCGTCAATATGCATAATTTGGCTGTGACGCTGTTCTGCTTGACATGTCAGCTGCCTTCATTGTCATTCTAACGTGTCGAGACAGCTCTGCAATTCAGTTTTATGGCTGTGTGAAAATCGAATCCACGAGAGGGATATCTTTTCACTGATTTACCCGGAACCAGTTTCACTGTGTGTACGAAAATCCAGGCTCACAGCAATAAGAAAAGTTCTTAATAGCTCACAATATATTTCATTTAATTACGGTGCACCGTGAGGCCCTGTATTTCAGAAATGTGTGCAGTGAACACCACAACCGACCTGTCCGTTCTTTCGAAAAATGTAAAAAAGAAAACACCTGGGGAGAATTTTTAATAATTTTAGCCGGAATTTTCACTTATGTTACTTTTGGGCTCTATGGAGGCAGGCACGTCCCAAGTTAAAGTCGCTGAGAATAGCATCATGCATCCCATATAACTCAAAAGTCAATACCTGAATATGTTGAAATCTGTTCGTATTCTATATACGATGAAAGAAACTACGCTACAATAATCGGATTTAGTCCATTGAAGGCGCATCTCCATTCGACACTATACAGTTCTCGTCTGTCTTTAGTTATGCAGCAAGAGTAAATTTGTCTCACAGGAGGGTTGTTTGACCGTGCCTCTTCCTCATGAAATAATGTGAAATGCCAACTTGATGAAACAAGGTAATTTTATTGATGTATTCTTAGCTCAACATGTTTCGGGTACATACGCCCATCATCATGAGCATTAGATGTTGAGTTGCAGCATATGGTTTTCTGCACCGAGTTTTTGGGTGGGTGGTGGTCTTGAGAGCCGCTGCGTGGGTCGTGTGTACGGTGCGGATGGTGCAGTGTACGGCACCATCCGCACCGTACACACGACCCACGCAGCGGCTCTCAAGGCCACCACCCACCCAAAAACTTGGTGCAGAAAACCGTATGATGCAACTTAACATCCATTGCTTCTGATGATAGGCTGTGTACCCGAAACATGTCGAGATAAGAATACATCTATAAAATTACCTTGTTGCATCAAGTTGGCATTTCAGATTGTCTCACATGGTTGGATTTATATCCTTCCAACCTGTGTAAATGATGCAAGGAAACGAGCAAGAGGCTACAGAAAATTTCATTTCTCCAGGTATCTGAAATTTTGTCAAATCCAAGAAGATTAAGTGATTGAGAAAAGTGGGGAAAACTGTTAACATGGCAAATTGATAGAAGATTTAATTCTTAAATGTGCAGAACAAGTACGACTTGAGAGATAGAAGACCTAGGCGTAGATAGCAGATAATGGATAAAAGATCTTATTATAACCACCTAAATGTAGAATGTCAATGTGCAATTTTAGAATTAAGACATTACATCTCCAACATGTTTCGATCTTTCATAGATCATCATCAGGAAGACCACGCCATCATTCATCTCATTAATGATGATTTGTGAAAGATGGAAATATGTTGGAAGTGTTCACTTTTAATTATAAAATTACACACCTACATTGTGCAATTAGTTTGTTGTAATAAGACAGTTTATCAAATACTGCACGTAAAGAATAATAGTAATATTCAGTGATTACAAAATATATCTTGAAGAAGTAATGTATGGCGAGGTGAGCGAAAGTAGAAATGTTGCTTTTCAAATGGCAATAACACTTGGCTCCAAAAAGTTTGAAATACCTGACCAAATACTCGCTTCTCTGTTCCATGCAGCTAGATCTGTCATGAAGCTACCATTTGTTCCGATGTGAATCCACTTCGAGCGCATATCACGAAGCAGCGGAAACAGAATTACATCACTTTCCCGCGCTTAGTACCTCAACTTTGTGTCCATACACACGCATGAGACACGATCTGTCAGAAGTAATTTAAACTTTTGTACCGGAATTTCGTAAATGAATTCGAGCAGAAAGTAAACTTCAGGGACTTTTCCTGACGAATCGACTGATTGTTGACGCATCATTAGCCACTGCTACCAGGACATTCCTCAATGCGTTTCGAAGAGTCTCTTCTTCTGGATTTTAAAAAAACAATTCGGGAAAGTGGAGAGAGGTGCGAATTGAATTTTACACTCACTCTTAATGTTAATAAAATCCAACCAGATACAACAGTATGCAGATATTTATTTATTGTAAAGTCACTCTACGTGTTTCGGGTGTCACAGCACGCATCATCAGGAGTACTAAAAACTGTAACCGCAACCTCCGGTACA
>Ga0131853_10006857_pt1 | contig 20572 bp, 16 predicted proteins | sample TergutLab28metaG_FD_92764 | JGI IMG/M metagenome (GOLD analysis project Ga0131853, IMG submission 92764) | Labiotermes labralis P1 segment gut microbial communities from Petit-Saut dam, French Guiana - Lab288 P1 (version 2) (version 2) | ecosystem: Host-associated > Arthropoda: Insects >...
GTCAGCCTACACAACACAACAAGTACTCGCTAGCTCCTGAAGATGGACGTATTAACGTCTGAAACATGTTGAGCAATATATAATAAAGCAAGTGTCATCTAGTTGGTCAACCTTTATTCAGATTTAGAAAATTCAATTTTAACAGCATTTTTACACTGTATCTAAAATATTGAAAACAGATTTCCTTAATCTGATATCGATGTGAATTGTATTTTAAAAATGCATTTCCTACTTCACAGTAAACACACTAGGGCTCAATTACAAACCACAGTCAACTATGCTGTTTAGGAAAAATAGATGTTTGCGCTGAGAATAAAATGCAATACATAAATGCACTGTGTAATTAATGCACATCCTTTCATGTTAGATCCGGTGGTGCATTTAACAAACGCTTTGATTTACGCAGTTACATAGAAGCGATCTTAACGTATTTATGAACGTTTGCTTTAAAATATTTTCCATGTAACACACAAGGATACCGTAGAACGCAGTCAGTACAGTGACTAGGCTCCCGGCTGGTCAGAGGAATCGTGGTTCGATGTCCGGCAGGTACAAGAAATTTATTTCTTCCCCAAAGCGCCCACGCCCGACTCTGGAGCCCACCCAGACTCCTAATGAAACGGTACCGAGGGTCTTTGTGCCCGGGCGTAAATTGGCCGGCCATGACTTCGACCAGTCACCTGCACGTAGTGCCGATTTTAAGAATGAGCTGCTCTAATCTCTAGACCGTATGCCTTCGTGTCTATACATGGACAGTTTTGTATTAAGACCGTCGTTTTTTATTACATCTGACTGTGCATAACTCAATGTCCTTGTAACAAAATATTTTCATCACACCTTACATTAAAAAATTATGAAGCCTCTAATTGTTAAGTTGATGTTGTTGAAACGCGCGTTCGCAAGAAAGGCAGGGTCAATATTCCAACACGCAATTACGCATTATGTATGTATCCAATTCATGTCCTTCTCTTTTCCCCTTAAACCTACCGTTCCTCTAACCGGTATTATGTAATTTGTATATTCTTGTTATATTACAAACAGGTTCTTTCGAAACACAGGTAAATTTTTACCAGGCTAAACGGTGTTACACCGGAGACAAGGATTACTGTCGTCTCGCATACCTTTACCAATATCGACTGACAGTAACAGGCCAGTCGTACAAACGAACAATACGGGTTCATGACTTCCTGCTCGCGCAGGATGTCAGGAGTTTCAGGGCACGTCATAGGACAAGTGTTGTGAATAATATGTTATTGGCAGCAGCAAATGTGGCCGCATGAGTAAGTGACCCTGCTGACCATGTGACTGCCATACTGAATAGAGAGTTAGGAAAGACACAGGCCAGGGATGTCAAAACGTTTCTAACTCCACTGAGCATGAACCTTCTTGGAATACTGACATAACGTCTTATGGTTAAAAAAACCCTCAGAGTTTTATGGAACCCGGCCTTTCGTTGTTGTGTTAATAAAAAATTCGCCAACAGATCCTATCCTAAGGCCTACCATCCTGTCCTGTTACTTTAGGATCTGTTTTAATATTATCCTCCCATCTTACGTTAAGGAGAGTGGGATAGAGCATTAGGTATCGTGACGAGGCTACAGGCTAAATGATCATGAGTTCGAATCCCGGCAAGGGCAAGAGTGTTTCTGTACTCCAAAACGTCCACACCGGCATTTCTGCGAACCAGCTTCCTATTCAGTTGGTACCGGTTGTTTTCCTAGGGTAAGACGACTGGGGCGTGAAGTTGGCCACTCACCTCCGACTAACGCCGAGGTTAAGAATGCGTGGAGCTCCATCTATACTCCCTCTATACGACTTAATGGCGTGAACAGGAATGTCTTTACCTTCTCCTCGTACGACACAACACAACGGCAGTCAGAACATTACGAAGACACTTAACATTGAGAAAGACTGGAAGTTGTGGTACAGTTTACTATATTTGTCCGTAAAACTTTCGTTCTTTCAGGTAAATGACGGATTATTATGGCATATGAGGCAATGGCCCCTTTTTGTATTCATAATTATCGACAGCCTCTTTAATAAACAAACGCAAGACTGTCTGCTACTTAATTGATCTTTACACCAGAAAAACATGTAAGGAATGGATATATAGCTCCAAGGAAAACGTAATCTGGGCACTAGATGAAGAATAGTGAACTCTTTCACGTCCCACTCGCTTTAGCTATAGTAATCACAAAAAAGGATTCTGGGCGGACGCAATAATTGAACTTGAAGCTGTGGAGAAGATAAAATCTCTATCCCAGTCGGGAATCGAACCCAGATTTCCCTATCATGCAATTATATGTAGACAAAATCTTTCGTATTTCCAAACAACAATGCCCTTAGCAGATCGGAAACTACGGCAGTGTTGGTGTTTATCGAAATAGTTACTGAACGAGGAAACGGCATCTTAAGATCCTAGCATTTTTGGTTAGTGGGTCAACAAATTTTCAGCTTTGTAAGGAAACAGAAGGTCTGTTATTGCTCTGGAGTACACTCTTATCAGACTGTGCATCTGCATTATTTACACGGGCAAAACTACTAGCCAGCTTTGTCCCTCGATAATTTTCTTTCTCCCCTCTCATGACCTCATTTTTAGAACTCGCCACTCTTCAATATCCGTTGCCAATTGAACAAACTCACGTGTGTGAAAATCGTGTATATATATATATATATATATGTGTGTGTGTGTGTGTGTGTGTGTGTGTGTGTGTGTGTGTGTGTGAAAACTTTTTCGTGTGGTATAAGACGCGTGTAGCTTGATAAATCGGTAACAACCTTTCGGGGGAAATTTCCGACTCTATCGCCGAGGTAGACATATTTTGTATTTAACTGTTCATTTTCTAATGCTTCTACGGTAGTGACAAATTTTGGGCATTATTGATAATCTCTGGTAAAAATACCTACAGCGTCCTTAGGCCGGATCTGCCTCCGTTTTCGGACTGTACAGAGTAACTGGACAACCTACGCTGATGGTCCGTTAGAACGATGTAGTGTCAATTTTTCAAGTCTACGAATTGAGGGTAGTTCTTTCAAGAGAACCTAACAGAGTAGGTTCTGTCATTCACCCATTTCGCCTAAAAATTGAGTAAATGTCCAGTCTTCGAAACGTCCTGATTTTTTTATACAGAGACGGTGAAAAGTGTCCAAAATTTTAGCCGCAATGCCTTCAAATTTTATCTTCCTAATTTAGTCACAACCCAAGCCAATACACGCGTCGTAAAAGAACTGTACTTTGCCTCGGAGTTTCGAGATTAATAGTTCTGTGTATCATAAGGTACTACAGACCATTGCCAATTACTGGGGCTATTTGACATCAGATGGACGTACATAAATTATCGACGAAGTTAATTGTAAAAGGGTAGCAGGGTCATGAAAATTCCCCTTCCCTTATTACCTCAATACATCTCTGTCAGCCGCAAGTCGTACGTGAAATTGCATGGGTCTTGACCTTGTGTCTGAAATGAATTACACTGTAAGGGAAAGAGTTTCCAGTTACTACATGTTCCACAGTGACGAAAAACTCCATGGCATGTATCATATTTTTAACAACACATGTGGAATTATTTATTACTCGAGATAAGCAACCTGTTGTGGAACAGCAAAATTAATTTGTATGTCTAATGAAACAAATACATTTTCGCGCACGTGTTTATCTGGTACGATCAAATATTTTTACGGGTTTAAATATTTTCTCTATAAAAACAACTTTCTAATCAAAGTTGCCCCCTTCAACGTAGTCAGGGAATTTATACAAAGAGCCCAACGATTGCGCAACTCTAGGAAGAAATTTGTCAACTGCATATTTTGAAACTCTTTTAAAGTGCGTCACGTGAATTTGTGTGGATCATGCAGGTACTAAATGTCCTATTTAAAACGGCCGTGAGTTTTCAACAAAGGGAAGTAACACGCCTCTAAACCGTGTGAGTAGGGAGTACCTTTTCTTTTAGCCTGAATTTTATTCAGAATTTGAAGGCAATCCAACACATGTTCAGATTATCTTGCAAGATGCATTGAACCGAACTTATTTCCGATATGTCAGCAGCTTCACGGAAGGTGACTCCTCTGTTTTCGAAGATCCACATTTCCTTGTTTAGATGGTCCCAAGCCTTGAGAATTTTCAACAAAACTCAAAATCCTTTTGAATTTTGTAAATCACTCAGAAACTTCTCTTCTTCCATTTCCTGCTTTATGAAATCTACATTCAACATTAGAAATTTTCCCTAGCATTTTTCCCAGTCTAAAGCAAAATTTTATGGTAGACACTCTGTTATTTAAAGTAGCAATTTTATAGGTACTCCAAAATCGCAAATGGAACAATACACTCTTTAACCTAACAACAAATTACTGAAAAATTGCACCTGCTACTGCCTGACTTCAAGAAGGTATGACCCAGAAGGCTCTCTTCCATCTACATTTAGTAGCAAAAGCTTTTGCAGTAGTAATGTCATCTCACGTTCAGTCCAGAACCTGCTGGACAGCACCACCTATATGCATAGTGTATATGAATATACCTATATAAAAAGCAGTTTAAAAAAATATAAAATATGACACCGAAAACTTGAAACAGATTTCGACGTACTTATAACACTCCGCTAGCAGATGGTACACATTAGACAACCACGTAATCACCCTTCATATCTAAGCAATTGTCTTATATTGCCACCAAGCCTTGTACCCGGGTGTTAACAGATATCTTTATCGAGTATCTGTAGCCAGGATATGACAGCTTGCTTCACTTCTGCGTCTGCTGTAAATCGCTTGTCAGCCAGGTGATTTTAATGTGCCAAAGGAGACTGGAATAACTGGATACGAGATAGGGTTTGGAGACGGGAATAACTGGGTAGGAGATAGTGCTCTTAGGGAGTGTCTTGTATTACCTCCCAGCCGCAGTGCCTTAAAGAGACCGAAGTCCGTTTGGAAGTAGTAAGGAGTTGCTTTCCAAATCTATGGACGCCTTAAGAAGCACCCGGCCAGCAATTGATTCGCAAATAGACGCCGGAGGGAAGCAAGCGGTCAACTTGCGGCTACAGATATTGACAACATTTTTTTACGCCAGACTACATGGCTGGGTGCCACGCTAAGAAAAATGACTACATTTAATTGGTGACTAACTGAAAGTCTGATGTGTGCCATCTGCTACGTTTGTACCTTGTATAGAGCGAAATCAATCTCAAATTCTCGCAAAGACAAATTTTGTTACCTTATCTTTTAAACTTCATTTTAGTGTGCGCTTGACAGCACGATATTTTTGGAGTATTCATTTACACATCGGATCCATTTATAGTAATTGTAATGCAAACTTAATAAAAACTTTGTTTCCCTCTGCCTAATTAAGCACAGTGTCATGAAGTAAGCGGAAGTGGAGGTATGGCTGGACACGTTCTTAACCTCTGCTGCATCAGATGTTGGTGGATGATAAGTTTCGCGTCCCGGTCACTATACCTTCGAAGAAAGACTCCGATGCGATTCAGTGAGAGGGTATTTGGATATCAGAGCCGATCGGAACCCTGTACAGAAGAAAAAAATCTCGTTTCCGTGAGGCACTTGCTAAACCATACATGGGTTATCCGTACCGAAACATGGTTATTATACACACTGAGCTAATCCGGCTGCCTCCGTAACCTTGAGTGTAATATACAACCCTCAGACATATTTAGCCTCAAGTGAGGCTTTATTTAAATTGTGTGATGCAAGAAACTTATCATTTGTGTTACTCCCGTTCAGTTTAGTGTGAAAGAACAGTGAGTGAAAGAAGGCTATTTTAGCATGTAAACTGTGAGTCTAATACAAGGGGATGCTTTATCGTCATTGTCTTTTAATCTTGCTTTAGATAGCTTGAAATCCAATGGTACACATCCCCTTCCGGTTTTTTCTGATGAGGTTAACTCAGACGCTGTAATAATTGCCAGTAAAGAGATCGGACTAGAATTAAGTACTGATAAAACTAAGTACATGGTTATGTCTCGAGATCAGAATGCAGGACGAAGTCACAAAATAAAGGTTGATAAGAGTTCCTTTGAAAGTGCGAATCAGTTCAAATATTTTGGATCAACCCAAACAAATTAAAATTTTACTCAGGAAGAACTGACGGGCGGAATGAAGTCAGAGAATGCTTGCTGTTATTCTGTGCAGAAGCTTTTGCCTTCCACTTTGCTATCCTAAATATAAAACATTTAAGAAATATATAACTATAATTTTGAGGGAGGTGCTTATGTTGAGGGTGTTTGAGAATATGGTGCTGAGGAGAATATTTAGGCCTAAGAGACGAGATAACAGGGGAATGGGGAAAACTACACAACGAGAAGCTTAATGAGCTGTACTCTCCATCAAATATTATTTGGATAATCAAATCGAGAAGAATAAAATTGGCAGGGCATGTAGCAGTATGGAGGGGAAGAGAGGTGTGTACTGTGTTTTGGTGGGGAAACCTGTGGGAAAGGGACAACTCGGAAGACACAGGCTTTGATGAGAGGATAATATTAAGATGGATTTTCAAGACGTGGGATGGGAAGGTATCGACTGGATTTATGCGTCTTAGGACAGGGACAGGTGGCGGGCTCTTGTAAAAGCGGTAATAAACTTTCGGGTTCCTTAAAATGCTGTGAATTTCTTGACTGAGAACCGGTTATCTTCTGAACAACGACCCTGCTCCATGGAGTAAGTAAGTAACCCTATGATTCTAACACATTGAAAACTGTCTCTGGTTTCAGCTGCTAGCCCAGGGGACGTCTGTTACAGTGATGCGCACTGCCGTCTGTGGGACAGCGATACACATTGCGACTTCTTGATCCCGAATCTTTTTGGTCGCTGCCAGTGCAACCCTCCAATGAAACAAAGCGGCAAGTCTTGTTACCGGTTTTCTATCCCAACAGAAGATGGAAACTCTTCACCATTAGGACCATCACAAATAGATTTACCAAATACTTCATCAGCGGGATCTTGGCAGCCAGTAACATCAAATTCTTTAAGTTCTACGACTCCGTCTCCTCTATCATCAGAAATAACTGTAACTTCGCATAATCTTCCACAAACGTTTTCGCCTACTTCTTTATCTCATCCGCCTAATGCTACGTTAAATTACATCCACGTGGAAGATAAGTTATTTTCTACACAAACAACGTCCTCACAAGAGTCTTATGCAACGATGTCTCTTCTGACCCCTACGTCTGCTGTAAACTCTTTGGAGGATACTCAGGCTTCAACCACAGAAGAAGAAACAACGACGCCATTATGGACTCCACCTTCTGTAGAAGCGTCAACTAAGGATCAGAGCCAATCGTCAGAATCTCTTCATCAAATACAAACAGCAAAACCAGACGCAACAACGAACACACATTCATTTACACTAGGATTATCACATTACTCAACGCAATCTTCCGCAACAACTGTGTCAGAAACAGTGACTTCACAAAAATCTGAAACACAGTATGATGTATCAGAGCAGTCAAATACATTAAGCGATGACTCACCAGACTTTTCAACAGAGGTCACTTCTCTGGTACCAATGGCATCATCAACAGGTAAGTCAGGGCATGGTTGGACGTCTGCACGTACAAGATGCAAGTGAAGGTACAATTATACAGAGCGTACCTACATACTTGGAAAAACGTCGGGAGCGAGGTAACCACACCAAACAAGGAAACATTTTATACTAACATATTTCCGCGCTTAAATTTCAAAATACAACCCTCAAGCTCGCATGGATTCACTCCTCAGACTGCGGGAACACTCAAAACCCCTAGCGTACTCAGTTATAATTTAAAACGAAGAGGCAAGTGGGCTATATTTTGAGTATTTATTGTGAATTGTGACTTGATAAACAATAAGAAATCAACAGTTAGACTGGGAACATGTACTGTAAATGTGTTGTGGCAGGTGTTAGTAAAATATGACATACTTTGAGTGTAGTTTAATGCAGCCTTTCAATTCAAATCATAAACCTTTTTTTTTCGGACATATGTTTATGTGAAATTTATTTGTTTTGATGTGAAAAACTCATTCTTGAAGTTTGTCTAAGCATTTTAGATATGAGAGTAACACGGACAATTTTTTGAAGTCCGAAACTGCATAGAATTTGTCGATTGAGTCGAACGCAATCTTGTCTTAATTCGGGAATTCCGGGTTGAGACGCTGATGCAGAAAGATGTTGTCCTAATGGTTTGTTTGTGGTCTTCCTCCGTTTCTACAGGCAAGGGTCAAAATAATAAATTAAAATTTTTCCATTTTGTTCACTGATCATCATAACCTTTAACATTATACAGTCTTAATAGTTGAAAACATGTTAAATAGAGCGTTGATAGATAAAACAAAAATCGTCAACCGTAGTGTGAACTCCCACCTCAATAAAAGACGTCCGAACTGCGGTGGCAACGTATTGTGTGTGTTTTCCTGTTAATTTAAGTAAGCACGCACTTAGCATCACGGTCAGTGCACAGATAACTTATCCGACTTAGAATTTCGGACTGTTACTTACAAAGATACCAGTGTGCAAACTGCTGTAGTCTACATAATGTTCTATAGAGTTCTGAAGATGTTTTATGATATCTGAACTCATTGACGGTGTGGAATTTTTCCAACGTATCTACCAAAATTTAACACACTACATCTCTTGGTCAGCATTGGTTCCTATTTTCAGACTTGCTTCTTCCAAAGCAAATATTATGATACTGACACAGAATAATTTTTGGACTTTATCGTCTAAATTTTTAAAAACACTTTAAAACACGACATTTCGGAAGTAAAACATGGAGATTGTGTCAGTCGGTTATACAAATTACAGTGTTGAAGTAAGTGTTACTATAATTTAAACCTGACACGGCTAATAAATTAAATTTTAAAAATTACATTTTAATTATTTACGATGTGATTAGAGACGGATTAGAACCATATTAGGGAAAATAAACAAATTTAAATAACAGCTTATGAACTGTGGCTACGCAGATCTCGTTGGATAGTTGTATGTGCTGGAGTGCTTTGATTGCCAAGACGTGTACGGAACGCGGAAAGCTCCATCATGATTACAGCAGATTTAACTTCGGGCCAAGAAGCGTTGAAGCGCGCCAAGGTTGTGCAAAGTAAAGGTAAAGTGATCCCGTTACAGGCCCGGTGTGGCCCAGAGGGTGGGTAGACATATAGCTCTACTCTTCCATGACCGCGGCACTAGAAGGGGGTGAGTGGTCAGCAGCACGCTCCGGTTGTGTAAAGTAAAGGTAAAGCAGTCCCATTACAGGCCTGGACAGGCCCAGAAGGTTCCAGGAAGTTAAGGCTCCCAGATTTCGTGACAACGGCACAGGATGGTGGTAGGTTTGTCAGCCTTACGCACCGGCCGCCTTTACCCCCAGGAAATACTCCTGGTAATCCTTTCTTTTAGAGGCTGAGTCGACCCCAGGGCCATAGTGCGATCGGAAGGATTTTATATCAATGAAAAATTGCAATGACACCAGCTGGGATCGAACCAGCGACCTTCCGATTTGTAGCACAACACCTTAGTCACTGTGTTACCGCGGTCCCCTCGGTTGTGTAAAGTACAGTATCTTAATTACGAATACGAAGGCTAAAGGCAGTGTCTTCCGATAAAAACACTGTCCGCAAGGAAGCAGACAGAATGTGGTCGTTATGTCCAACACCTTGTATCATGAAGGAAGAATAAGTCATTATAAAATATGTTAGGCTGAAAGAAATCAGGCCAGATGGAATTCCGTAGCCGAATGACAAACTGAACATTTTACTTTGTGGTCTATAGTAATCACGCTATTTTGTCGAAACACGTCATTAAATTGCAGAAAAGTTTTTAGATGTTTGTGTGGGAGTTGGAAGAGGAATAAATTCAGAGTGAATTAAACAGGCCTTTTCTTATCTTACCATTAGAATGCATGGCACTATAGTCGTATTTAGTGGCTGATTAAACCTTTGAAAACATAGCAAAATAGAGCATTCTGGAACAGAACAAACAAACCATAATTTTTATTACATATTATGTATGTGGCAACAAATTTATTGTGTACGTAGTTGATGTAATTCAATTGATCTGCAGGTGCGCGCAGTTTGAAATTGTGCACTATTTTAATATACCAAAATTATATTCAAGAAAGAGTTAAGAACATGTTACATTTTTAAAATGTTTGCTACCATGCTGTTCAAAATCTTTTGTTTTTCCGTCACCCACCTGAAAAAGTAGACATTAAGTTACGTAGATTACAATTTTACTTGTTGGTTTGTATGATTGTAAAACTTGATCCGTCTTCCACAGAGTAAGACACGGAATAATTTAGAACATTAAATAATAATAAGATTTATAATTTATACTTTCACATATTCTTTAGCTTTAAGAAATCGAGGAGGGTGAGACTGGCAAGGGGAAGTAAAAATATGTTCAAAATCATAGTATGAAACCTCGAATGAAAGAACAAGTCGACGTACTGAGACTAGATCTGTACGGAAACACGATATTAAAACAGATCTCGAAGGATGACACAAGGTGTGGGTTAAAACTGGCGCTGGTTAGGGTTTAGTGGGCGACAGTTTTTGGACATCTCAGTGTGATATAAAGATCAATATTTGCAATATTGGTTATCCACCTGGACTGTGGTTTTCCTGGGCTATGGCCGCATGATGACGGGTAGGTGCTTCTTGGTGTTAGTAGGAAACAGCTGTTCCCATCTCTAGAGTAGAAGACAAGAGAGCCAGCAGGTTCTACCGAAAATATGGTCGCCACCTGCCAGACAACGCAGCACCGTATCCTGGAAGACCGCAGTCTAATAAATCTTCACAGCGGTGGAAACCTAACATAGGATATTCCCGGACATATATGTGTATTAGTTTCGGTCTGTGTTGCTGTGAATCCTCTCAGAAAGCTGATTATTTCGTAGTTGAGTGGACACGAGTTAGAGGCGTAGGCGAAGGAGTGGCTGTCACGCTCGGTCTGCCCTGTGTTTCCGACCTGCAGTGCCAGACCGCCGACCCCGGGTCGCTCTGCGTGGACGGTGTCTGCGATTGTATCATCAAGAACAGCAGTCACTCCTGCGGCGCCCTGAACACCGGCTGTTATAAAGGAACCTTCCAGGTCAGCCACCTGCAGCAAGTGTAACTGCAACTGTGACTCCAACAGCAAATAAATACACTTAAATCAAAATCTCTAAGTTCTGACACTGCGTAATTTGCTAGGTGGTCACTGTCCACTTGGGGGAGCATATTGGTCCATTGTTGTAGTAGGCTAACAACACTCCCAGTATCGCAGCTCTGTAAACACGGTATGAAATCTCCGCCTAGGAAGAAGTTCAAATCTCATTTACATATTTAATTATGGCGGTAAATGTTAAAGTCTAAAAGATTGCCCCGTTTCCTGCCGCTTGAACACGGGATTATGGGTTCGAATCCCACTGGGGTTATGTATGTGTTTATGCATTATTTGGGGGTAGGGGATGGGGTGCTCTGTATATAAGAGCCTTATGAGGAACCCATCACACTGTCCAAGAAATCCTATCAAACGCCTACAAAACAAGAGTCAAAGAGTGGCTGGTCTTCTTTTCGTTTCTACACCGTCCAGGGGTGGACTATTCCGAAATTTCGGAGGAGCATATCCTCCTTCCACAGCTCTGATTGTCCTGCATTTCCTCAACGTTTTCGTATTATAACTGACACATTCTTCCCTTGCCATCTTCTTTAGTATCCACCACAATCTGATCGTCACCATTAAGAGGAAGTTAGCTCGTTCTTGAAGCGTCGGAAATTCTACTCACTATCCGGTTTAGAAACCCCAAAACAGTTGTTGATCAACAAAAGCCGTGGGAGGCGCTAAACCGCGTAGGTCTGTAGCGATACAAGACAGTAATGTTAAGGGTGAAGTAAATTTGCCCTTCTGTTTAAATAAGAAGACTTATAAGTGGAGGTCAGCGATGAGCTTGAAGCTTCTGTCGCTTAACTAATGGTCAAGGAACCTTCGGTACGTGCCAGTTGAAAGGAATGATTGACGGACCTCAGAGAAAGTCTGAACACTTTTGAGAACACAGAAATTCTGCGCTTATGAGAAATCCAACCTTGATTCCACGATCTCTTAAGAGTACCCACATTCTAGTCGTTACTACTGACTAGTCTCGCTGTTAAATTGAAGCTATCTTTTACGAGCGGTACTGAATGTCGCCTTCCGTGATTTTAAGTTGATTGTACATGGCCCTTGTATGTATTTACAGTCTGCGCTCACTTTTCATTGGAGGGAAGGGTAATATCTAAGACTCCCTGAGAAAAGCCAAAATCTGCCAATAATTTACCGCCCCACCCCCAAAAAAATAATCTTTAGTATTTATAGTGTTTTCCTTTATAGGAATGTATTTTAATGTTCTTTTATGCCTATATGTATTTTAGTCATTTAACCATGAAATAATTAAAACGAAATATTAAAAATATTTTAATTTGCTTTTTACACATTGTTATTGTCATTTTGCAACTGGTTCGCCTTCCTTGGCCACAAGGGCAAGTCACGTGGGGATCGCTTGACAGGCCGCACCACTCTTACGCGAAGCTTCTAGTACCTTCTAGAATGAGCTGAAATGTTCAGGGATTTTATTATTTTTAATCTCAGGACGAAACCTCGAATTTGTGAAAACGCGAAATGCGAACCCGCGAAAGACGACGGGTGAATTTACTTAAAACAGGACACAAACCCACTACTATCAATTCTCCTTCAATTTTCATTATATCACAACCTATTATTTTATAATATAATATCGATTCCTATCTGTTGCAGTGCCGATCAACTGGTGTGTGTATCAGTTGGTTCTTTGTGTGTGACGGGAGACAGGATTGCCCTGACGGATCTGACGAGGAATGCAAAGACACCAAGACATGTCCACCACAAGCGTTTCGTTGTGGACTGACAGGTGGCTGTGTGTCTCGTGCTGGAATTTGTGACGGCACTCGTGATTGTCCCGACGGAGAGGACGAGCTCAATTGTAATGCGACACGCGGCCCCAGAGGTGAGTCCATTCGTCCTCCTTTAGTATTTTGCTTAATGTATTCTGTATTCAAACTTTGCAGTAACAGTTTGTTAGGGCTAATACTAACTTTCAGCATCCTTCCTCACCTAGGTTTTGTATGAAAAATACTAAATTTCAAGAACTGATCTATTTAACGACTTAAGAAATAAATTTATATCCAGTCCGACTCGCCCGTTATAGCTAGTTTCAATCGCAGTATCCGAGATTGAAAGGCGAAGTTGTTCCTATTCATGCCATGAAGACAGTGGTGAGTGGATCTCTGGCTCCATTCATTCTTAACTCCGGCACTAAATGCAGGTGAATTATCAGCTCTGCACCCCGGCCACCGAACACACCGGGGGAAGAGCCCCCTAAACTTATTGAATAGGAAGGTGAATGGGCCCAGGGCAGGTCTGGAGGCTCTTTCTTTTTCACCATACAGACCCCACCTTTCTGTGTCCCTCTATACCTAACTGAGAAGAAATAACGGGAAAGGTGGAGAAAACAGAAAACAGCAGGATTCGTGTTTTCCGATAATTATTCTAGATTACACCTGCTATGTTCATCAAATAAAGAAAAAAGGAATGATTGTGTCTTGTAGCATGCATTGAGATGAGAATTCGCACAAGAGTTTAGTCAGGTAAACCTGAAGTAAGAAGCAACGAAAAAGGGACATGAGATTTGGTACGTGGAATGTTAGGAGCCTGTATAGGGCAGGCTCACTTACAGCAGCAGCCAGGGAATTAGCAAGGTATAAATTAGATTTAGTGGGTGTGCAGGGGGTTAGATGGGACAAAGAGGGCACAGTAAGTTCAGGGGACTTTAACTTTTTTCTGTGGAAAAGGAAAAAAAATCATCAGTTGGGAACAGGATTATTTGTACACTACAGAATAATATCAGCAGTAAAGAGAGTGTGTTTTTTTAGCGATAAGCTGTCATATATAGTTCTGAGAGGTCGTTTGTGTAATACCAATGTTCTGAATGTGTATGAACCAACTGAGGAAGAAAGTGATGATTCAAAAGACAGTTTTATGAGGTATTAAAGCAGGTTTTTGATCATTTCCTTAGTACCAAATGAAAATTCCATTGGGAGTTTTTAATGCAAAAGTGAGGAGAAAGAATATTTTCAAACCGACAACTGGGAATGAGAGTCTACATCAGGATAGTAATGATAATGGTGTTACAGTAGTAAACTTCGCCACATCAAAAAATCTTGTTTTTACGATCACAATGTTCCCACAGCGAAACATTCATAAGTGCACCTGAAACTCACCTGATGGGAAGACTCACAACTTGATTGATCACATATTGATGTATACGAGATGACAGTCGAGTATACTACATGTACGAATTTGCAGGGGAGCTGACTGTGATACCGATCAATATCTGGTGGTTGCAAAGTTAGGAAAAAATTAAGTAAACAAGCAGCACAGTTGTTTGATGGGGAAAGATTTAATCTCAGAAATCTAAATGAGCTGGAGGTTAGAAAACAGGAACAGACTGAAAGAGCGAAGAGGCATGCAGCCTTGGAGAACTTAAGTGATGACGAGGACATAAATATGGCTTGGGAGAACATTAAAGAGAATATCAAAACCTCTGCTAATGAGAGTCTAGGACTGCAGGAATTGAAGCAGATTAAACCATGGTTTGAAGAAAAATGTTTAGGTTTTGTAGAAAAAGGGAAGCAGGCTAAAATTCAATGAATACAGGATCGAAGCCAAAGCAATGTAGATAATCTGAACCATATAAGACATGATGCTAGCAGACATTTCAGGAAAAAAAAGTTTGATTATCTGAAAGCTAAAATTGAGGGTCTTGAAACTAATAGTAAGATAAAAAATATTAGGAACTTGTATAGGGGCATCAATGTCTAAAAGAAGAGTTACCTGCTTAAAAATTATATAATAAAGGATGAGAAATGTGATTTGGTTGCAGACTCCACAGTATTTTGGCAAGGTAGGGGAACTATTTCTCTCAGCTACTGAAAACACATGGTGTTAATAATGTTAGGCACACATAATTACACACAGCACAACTACTAGTGCCTGAGCCAAGTGCCTTTGAGATTGAGTTGGCTATTGAAAAGCTAAAAAGGCACAATCACCAAGTATTGATCAAATCCCAGCAGAATTTATTAAGGCATGATGTTGGACAATTTTCTCTGAGACCCATAAACTTATTATTTCTATTTGGAATAAAGAGAAATTGCCTCAGGAGTGGTAGGAATCGATTATTGTACCTATCTATAAGAAGGGCGATAAAACAGACTGTAGTAATTTTAGGGGCATATCAATTTTGCTAACTACATACAAAATTTTATCCAAAATTTTGCTGTCTAGATTAATTCCATATGAAGAGGAAATTATTGGGCATCATCTATGTGGATTTCGACGTAACAGGTCAACTACTCATCATATATTCTGCATTCTTAAAATACTTGAGAAATAGTGGGAATACAACGAAGCAGCGCATCAGCTCTTCATAGACTTCAAGAAAGCTTATGATTCAGTTTGGAGGGAGGTTTTGTATAATATCTCATTGAGTTTGGCATCCCTGTGAAGCTGGTGAGGTTAATAAAAGTGTGTCTGACTGAAACGTATAGCAGAGTCCAAGTAGGCAAGAATCTGTCTGACAGGTTCCCTATTAGGAATGGTTTGAAACAAGGAGATGCTCTATCGCCACTGCTTTTCAACCGTGCTTTAGAGTATGCCATTAGGAATGTTCAAGTAAACCAGGATGGCTTGAAATTAAATGGTACATATCAGCATCTGGAGTCTGGGCTAGAAGTAAATGCTGATAAACTTAAGTACATGGTAATGTCTCTTGATCAGACTGCAAGACGAAGTTAAAATATAAAGATTGATAATAGTTCCTTTGAAAGGGTGGAAGTGTTTAAATATTTGGAAAAAACTTTAACAAATGAAAATTCTATTCAGGAAGAAAATAAGAGCAAACTGAAATTGCTATTATTCAGTGCAGAATCTATTGTCTTCTAGTTTGTTATCCAAAAATTTAAATATTAAAATATACAGTACTATAATTTTGCCGGTTATTTTGTATGGGTGTGAAACTTGGTCGCCGACATTGAGAGAGGAACGTAGACAGAGGGTGTTTGAGAGTAGGGTGTCGAGGAGAATATTTGGGCCTAAGAGGGGCGAGGTAACAGGGGAGTGGAGAAAACTACATAACGAGGAGCTTAATGATCTGTACTGCTCACCCAATATTTTTCGGGTGATAAAGTCGAGGAAAATGAGATGGGCGAGGCATGTAGTGCGAATGGTGGAGAAGAGAGGCGTATACAGGGTTTTGGTGGGGAAAACTGAAGGAAAGAGACCACTGGGGAGACCCAGGCGTAGATGGGAAGATAATATTAAGATGGATCTTCAGGAAGTGGGGTATGTGGGTATGGACTGGATTGAGCTGGCTCAGGATAGGGACAGGTGGCGGGCACTTGTGAATACGGTAAAGAACCTTCCGGTTCCATAAAATGCGGGTAATTTCTTGACTAGCTGAAAACCTGTTAGCTTCTCAAGAAGGACGCTGCTCCATAGAGTAAGTAAGTAAACCTGAAGTAAGAGACGACGTGAGGGATATACGCGCTAATGGGAGGGTGTTATAATAATTGGTTTTATATTGCTATAATTTGAACTTGATTGAACAGACTCAAGACAGGATTACAGTGGTTGTCTCCAATGAAGTTATTATAAATTCTTAGACTTCATAAAACGCGGTAAAATTTCATGATTGAGAGAGACTTTTTTTTTTTAATGGCTTCGGAGTTAAGTAGGAGACAAACGTCAAGGGCAAAATTCACCCTAAAACTAACTGTGAATGCCCAGAGGTGGAATAGAGACAAAGCTGTAATCTTTCTTTAACCTCGGCGCTAGACAGTGGTGGGTGGTCAACACCACGCCCCGGGCCACTTTACTCCTGGGGAAGAAATGCGGCATCCATTTTGCAGGAGGGTGGGTGGGCCCCAGGACCGGTCTGGACAAGTGGGGAATACCTCCCCCCCCCCCGCCCCTTGGATTCGATACCCAGACTGTCCAGCCCTTAGCGAGTCGCTACACCGACTACGGTAGCCAGCCCACTACGTAAGACAGAATAACAAGTAAGTATTATTTTAAAATTTGGTTTAATATATATAACACATACGCTTCATATTACGTTACGAATATCGCGCTGTGTTGAATTCTGAGTGAGTCAGCATAGTCCAATCTGGATCTTCGATTCCTGGAAGAGAAAGAGATTTTCTTTTCTACAGCATTCAGACCGGCTCTGGTGCCCAGGCAGGCTTCTGTTCAGTGGATAACGAGAAATCTGGCACTTGAAGTAAGATGGGCGATGAAAGAAACTATTTTCCCCCTTAAGAGCTGAGGGTAACAATGCACAGACTCTACTATACGTCCTCGTATCGTGGTGCTTAATTAAGCCACAGAAAAAAATACGTACTTTTTTCTGAGAAAAGAGTAAGCATCAATAAGAGTAAGTGGGCCGCACGACGTTAACAGTTACACAGCTCAAACAGAAGTAAAATTTATTTCTATACAATACAATATTTCCCGATTTACAAAAGACTATTGATTTTTGGAGGTTTCCCAGGCTTCACCTTTTTATCCAGCTGGTAACAGCAACATGTAAATGAAGAGGATTGTGGAGCATTGATGAAATGATACTGATAGAGGGAAAGCGAAATACTCGTAGAACAATCTGCCCCATTTGCACTTTGTCTATCAAAAGTGGCCTGGGATTGAAGTTGTGTCCCCGCAGTGGGAGGCCAGTGACTAACAGCCGGAGCCATGGCTATTTTATGGCACAAATTTTGTGCACATTCTATTTTAGTACTTACAGTCTATCTCGCGGAGAACAAATGTTTCTCAATTACCAAGAGCAACCCGTTGATTCTGTGCAGGAAAAAAAAAACATCTGTTTATTGTGAGCATCATACAGAATATATAACTACATTACTGTAGAGTTTATTAATGCTAAAAGGTGGTACATATGATTACCACTTTTCCTTAAAATGTAAAGCAATTTATGTCTCCAGTTGTTGCTGTTAAACCTTTCCAGGCTGTCCAGAACGCACGTTCAGATGTTCGGACGGGCGCTGTTTGCCAGAGTATGAATTCTGCAACGCTATGGTGATGTGTAGAGATGGCAGCGATGAGCCCCGAGACGCCTGCAAGGCACGCACCAGGAGGAAGTCTGGATATTGCCCATTCCGGTGTGGGAATGGGCGCTGCAGATCCGATGCAATCGTCTGCTCCGGGCGAGACGGCTGTGGAGATGGATCAGACGAAGCACACTGTTCTGTCTGCAGTAAGGGCGTTTTCATATCCTTTTTCAGCTTTCACATAGTCTCCATGAAGTATGGCGTTGTCACGATGGTGACTGTAATCTAATGGCTACTGTCTTGTGCATAAGACGAGGTGTAGTGTAGTAGACAATTATCGACGTCTCGGAGGATGGTGATCAGGACAGCACGTTCGTCACAACCGTCGGTTTATTTCTATCAGAATACACGACGTCACATTCAAGAAGACAGTATTCTTCTCACGGGCATTACCTTGCAAAGGCTTTCTCTTTTGATGCAGGTGCCACTGTAGGCTTTTCTAAGGTTTGATATGAGTCGCTGATGTTAGTAAAATATTATTTTATTTACGGCCATGAAATTTGTCTCTCAAAACCATTTCAAACTTGAGATTAATCTAAACAATATTTAGAAGTACCTTTACTATCTCAAATATAACAAAGTGAGCTCCACTCTTCAGGTTTTCATGGCGGTTTTTTTTTAAAAGCAGTGGTCATCATTTGGGTGTTCTCCCGTTGTAGTAAGCTTTGTACGTTCTTCGCTTCCATCTTTAGGATGATTTAATTGGTCCAGGTGGACTTTTTCGAGATGCTGTGAAAGAAATAAGTCGGTAGTGTGTGTGTGTGTGTGTGTGTGTGTGTGTGTGTGTGTGTACATATAAATATAACCGACATCACAGCATCCAATTATATAAATTCATTCACTCTGAAGAAAGAAGCAGTTCGTTCCTTCGAAACTTTGTAACGAAAAAGCTCTTTACACTGTATAATATGGCCGTCATTTGAACAAAGAGTCTCCATTACGAGCACCAACTGTTTAATTTGGTTTACGGAAGTAATCGCTGTTTGTTTTGAGAGTAGATAATACCAAGAACATAAATACACCGTGTGGACAAAATGTATTTTTTAATGTTAAAGCAGGTGGTACACAATTTAAACACTTCATTTTAAAGACTTAAGTCAGATCCGATATATACGTGACACAGTGAGAGTTAACAATAGCAATAAACTCCATAGGCGAATTTCATGACCATCAGGCAGAGTGTGCATATTGATACGTCGCACACAAGCTGCCTAACATCCGCTCCTGACACACAGTCATCAGCGGTGTTAAGTTATTTCTGTGAATAGGGGTCGGTAGTGTTTCGACATGCAACCCACATGGGGTTCAACTACAGTGTACCGTATTTCACACTTTAAGAGGGTTAGATGAAAGTGCTTCAGTGTCACCAGCTTAACAAGAGGGAACTCACGCCAATTTTAATTATCGCGTGAATTCTGCAGAAGAGGGCAGAATTGGATGATGCTGTATGAATGAGAAGTGACAGCCTTCAGTGAACCCTGTTGCGATGGCACTGAAATATTCATCCAGATGAAGGGCTGGGCGCTTGATTGTGTGATATATAACGGAATTTCAGCTGTCATGCAAACTGCACATGGTGCAAACTTGACTCATGATTTATCTCACACATAGGCTGTGATGGATTGGCAATTCTGGCCATATCGAGCCTTGGCTCTGCTTACCTTCGGCGCTAGAGATAGGTGAGTTGCTGGCGTCGTATCCCGGCTGTTTCAACCCCAGCGAAAAAATTCCGGTAACCACTGGATCGGAGGATGTTTTGAGCCGAGAACCGGTCTGGACACCGTGGAAAAGAGAAAAGTTATCCTCCTCCGCCGGAGACTGAACCTCATTTTTGGAGTCGTCAAGACCATAGCAAGTTACGAAACTGGTTGAGCTGTCCGGGTCCTGCTACGTTTAACTACGTGTGTCGTATTATAAGAGACGTTCCTTCACAACCCCGACTGGCTGTATAAAAGCTGCGATGACGGTAGCCTTATCACATTTGGATAACTAATACCAATATCCATAGGCATGGCTTGGTGAATAACATTGGGGGGGGGGGGGGGGAAAAACACCCCGCGGGTTTGGGGGTTTTTTATTTTTCAAAGAGACCAGTTAAAAAAAAGGGGATTTTGGTTTGAAAAAGTCCTTAATTTTCCAAAACCCCCTTCCCCCCCCCCCCCCCCACCTTTTTTTTTTACCCCTTCACCCCTTTGGGCCCCCCCCCCCCCAGTTACGCCTGTGCGAATATCTACATATAGCGTGATAAATACGTAGCTGTAACTAAATTGTGACCGCCTCTGTGGTCTAGTGGTCAGAGTTCCTGGCTACTGATACAGAGGTCCCGGGTTCGATCCCCGGCGCTACCAGATTTTCTGAGTAGTAGTGGGTCTGGAACGGGGTCCACTCAGCCTCGTGAGGTCAATTGAGGAGCTACTTGAATGAA
>Ga0131853_10006859_pt1 | contig 20571 bp, 25 predicted proteins | sample TergutLab28metaG_FD_92764 | JGI IMG/M metagenome (GOLD analysis project Ga0131853, IMG submission 92764) | Labiotermes labralis P1 segment gut microbial communities from Petit-Saut dam, French Guiana - Lab288 P1 (version 2) (version 2) | ecosystem: Host-associated > Arthropoda: Insects >...
ATGTTGGCGTACAGAGCGCAGCACCAGCTGCAAGGAAACGCAGCTCTAAAACAGCAAGCAAAATAAGCACAAAATACACATATTTTAGATAAGATTTGATTTTGGAGCACACCAAGTTGCTAGAACTTTAACATGAAAGTGATAATTTCATAAAACAGATGGAAGATTAAAAAAAAAAAGTTATGATCACATTTTGATATAAGTTATTTGTTATGTTAATTTATAACGTGTAATTTGGAGAAGCTTTGACGTTATATAACACTACTATATCTGTGATGGAATATACTTATTTCCCACGATTTAAGGAAGCACATATTAGTAGTTCTATGGGAAATGATCATAAATTCAGCATTAATAAACGGAATATTTGGTATAAAACATTTGTTAGCACCGTCCACAATTGTTTGCAACGGAAGTCGCTAACTGTGTTCCCAGCGTCCAATTATATGCAATTTTACTAAATAATAGGAAACAAAATGAAGACACTTTTGGTTCCATGAACAATTACAATATTTTCTAAGAAAAATATTGTAATTTGTCATTTGTTTTCGGGGGTATCATTCGGCATGTCCTGTTAAATTCTACAGTCTAACGAATCGTGGTTCCACGATTAAGGAAAGCAGGCAAGTGTAAGATTCTAACCCTGCAAGTGTTGAAAAGAAATACAGAAAACTGCAGTTTCAGCAGACCTGCTCCGACCACCCTGCCGAAAATTTGTTTTGTACAAAGAAGGAGAGCGTGATGACCGTCTGTGCTCCTGTACTCCAGTTTGTTTTTGTTAAAATTCATGATAAAACGTATCAAATTTGGCCTCTATTACTGTTAAGGCGTATTTTTAAATATTTATTTTTACACTAATTTATTTATTATTATATAATTATCTTACATATATTTATTACTGCCTTTTAAAAATGTGTAACATGTAGTTTACATGCCTATGAATGTCAGATTTAATGCTATTTTATGTATGTTTTTAATAAAATAACCAAGTGAATGAGTGTAAGAGTGGTACAAGTGAGAGTGTTCCCCGTCCAGTTTGGTAATTCGGTTCCTCCGTCGCCACCCCTACGCCAAATGTGAGTTTGGTGCGAGAGTGTTCTAAGTCAAAAAGAAGTGAATGAGTGTAAGAGTGGTACAAGTGAGAGGTTTCCCCTGCAGCTTGGTAATGCGGTTCCTCCGTTGCCACCCCTACGCAGAATTTGAGTGCAGAGTGGAATGCAGGAAGGACCTAAGTGTGGTCCTGGCACTACTCATTCTTGACCACAATATTAAAAAGGAAGGGAATATGGGGGCGGTTGTGGTGGTGGTGGGGGCAGCCGCCGTTCAGCTTGACATCGCGGCTCCCGGGGCCTAAGTGCGGTCTAGGGCACTACCCTTTCTTGAGCATAATATTAAAAAGGATCGGCGTGTGACTTGTGTAACCGAGGTGCAGAAGCCGTCCAGCCTGATCCCGGGCCTAGTGCAAGAACGTTGTAAGTGCGGTCCAAGCACTACTCTTTTTTAGCATAATATTAAAAACGATCGGCAGTCATTAATTTTATCAGGTTGGCAGCCGTCGTCCAGCTTGGCCCCCGGGCCTAGTGCAGGAAGGTCGTAAGTGCGGTTCAGGCACTACTATTTCTTAAGCATAATATTAAAAAGGATCGGCGATTGACTTATTTCTTGAACCGAGATATTGAACGGGTTGGCAGCCGCCGTTCATATTGGTCCCAGGGCACCGTGCAAGAAGTTCTGAAGTTCAGCCTAGGCACTATTCAGTGTTAAGCTTCAGCACTCTCCGTAGCCACCCCTACGTCAACGCCAGGAAATGAGTGTAATAGGACAAGGGTTTTTGAGGCGAGAGATGGGTACTTGTGCATGTTCATCGGGTGCCCCGTGGAGCCGTGGAGCCGTGGAGATTGGACCCAAGGCCGCCGTATAGTCTGGTAAGTTGTATCCTCCATAACCACCGCAACGTCGATACACGACTCCGCGACAGAGAAGATTGTGGAACCCTGTGCGAAGGCTCCGTCCGGATTGGTCCTCCACGAAGAGAGCAGATGAAATATCCGAGTGTTGGGCAACCCCGGATGCTGTAAGGTGCTGATGGTAGCACATATCTTCATGCGCTCCCTCGGGTGAACCGACAGGTGACGTAAGTGCTTACCGACACGCACTCGGGGGAAAGTACGGAGCTCCGTGATTGGGTAGTTTTACGGGGCCTCTGTACAGAAGGGCAAGTTCTGCAAATACGTACACGGTAAGAAACATATATGTAAGCCTAGAGTGTGAGAAGGCGAAATAGAACTGCTTTTGCCTGTATGGACAGGTCATATGACTAGCAGTAGGGCGGGGTGAAGAAAGTGGTTTCGGAATAAAAGTCCAGTCACAGAACCCTAAGGAATTAAAATCTATGCTTGCTGTAACGTGAAACTTGTGGAGGCCGTGAAGAGGAAGGACGGGCGTGACCCGTGCAGTTTGGTAAGTGCAATGCGGTACCTCTTAATACGCTTCCATTGGCTTATGCTACACGTAGAAGTGTAAGGCAATAGAACGTATTAACTTAGCGCATTGTACCTATAGGAAAAAACGTATCAGTTGCTGGAAGAAGAAGGGCGTGCCATCCGAAGATTGAATTCACTAGCAAAAAGTTAAGTGAAGCAATACATTAATTGTCTGAAGACGTTATGTAAGATGCTTTAACTACATAGATAGTCCCGTCATTATACTCACTTTTACGTTGAGCAGGAATGCAATAAATTAGAGTGTGTGATCAGACCAAATTCGACATACATCCGTCATTTGCATTCCCGGTTTTCGTGCGGAACACAAGCATAACGGTGCGATTGTCACACGGTTATAAGGGCATAACTGTACGGCTTCACTTAGGGCCTGTTTGTGAGTCGGCGGAACCCGGTAGTCCGAGAGTAACAGTGGGTTGGGTGGTGCTTCCCTGAAAGCTGTGAAGAAGAAGGATGTGGCTTCCGGCGTAACCGTGCTAGTGCTTGCGGCCGGTGGAGTATAGGTAAGTGGAGCGATAAATTAATTCAACGTGGATACAGTGGCAATAACTTGAAGGAAAGTCACGCTTGTATGTTCACGTTGCTGAACACTCGTCAGATGTGCAAAACATGGATGTATATGTTCAACATCGCTCACGTACATTTATGGGTGTTTTGTTCGAGGGTCTCTGCTTGACGTAGCTGAAAGTTGCACCGAATGCATCAACCTCAACCAGAACACCTCGAACGAAATGTTGGTAAATGAACGTAAGCTATGCTGCGCATATACATCCGTGACTTGTGTACCTGGTGAACGTTCTGCAACAAGTGCTTAAGAGCGTGACGTCGAGTGGCAAGGAATTAATGCGCACTTTCACTTAGGGTTAAATAATCCGGGTCGGCTTAACCTTGGCTTGCTATAGAGAGAGAGGGAACATAGCGAGCTGCAACGCGTGCCTTACGCCGAGGGATAAAAGAGGTTACCGCAGTGTTATTCATGAATGTCATACTGTCTATCCATGAAATAAAGAAAAACACCAAACAACTAGATAACCTTTATTTAATATTAAATATGTGTTTTACACAAACGATACAAGTACCTCGTACAGGTGAGGATAATTTATGTGTGCATTGGCCTTAGGCATAGGTTCCACGTACACAACCAAAGTCAAAGACGTCACATATAAAAATAAGTCAGGCAAATCAAGTACGTAATCGCGCAAATGTTGATGCACGATATTGAACATTTTGGCAAGATAGTGCAGATCCAGCGGCGTCAGACATATATACTCTCTGCCGCGATAGAGTCTTGTCAACCCGCGGCAACGTTTCGGCATACATAACCAAAAGTTACCACTTTCACACTTGATAACTGGTTTCCCCTCTTCCCCGCTTTGCAAATGGAATCGGGAATCGTGAGTTGACATTGCGCCAGCGTATAGACCTCCTCGTCCGTGAGAATGATGGAATTTGATCCACAGCTCCGTATGACACTGAATTCCACCAGAGGGAGATAGTCACTGGAGGGGTAGAAACCGACGTATTTGGTCTTGTTCGCATTTGTGGAAAGCAGACGCCTCAGCAGGACCCTCTGGGGATCGAATGCAGGATTGGCTGCCCAGTAGGTTCAGATGTCACTGTAGGCGGACGACGAAGAGGCGTCGGGTGGCAACTGCAGCTACTTCTGGACACTGGGGAGGTTCCTCTTCCCCCTCCGCCGCTTGGCAGTAGCAGCAGCAACGTCGATAATTGACCGCTTACTAGTAGTAGTAGACGCCATCGCAGCAGGAAGCAGAGTTATGGGAAAGGCAATGTGCTCGCGCTGTTTGTAATGCTGCAACAAATTCGGCAGCATGACGTGCCAAGTCAACTGGACATTGGACATAATCTTTCTTCTGCAGATAGTACATTAACCAATCCAATTGAGAATGCGCGGTTTAGGTTGCGCAAGAGAATCTGGGTAATTGTGACACGGTATTTTACACCAGCGGCGGTGATTGAAAGAGACGGTTGGGGTACTCGAGATCCTCTAGGTTATGGATCGGCCGTCTCGTCAGTCCGACGAGGAATGTACATTTAGCGACGCCGCAGGCGTAGAGGTGTGTAAAACCGGCCACGGTCTCTGTAACGACCGTGTGTAATTCTTTATATTCGATATGTCCGTACGCCCAATTTAGGCCATTCTCTGACGAGCCATGATCCGCCATCTTGTAGGGACTTTTGAAACGGAACGTCTCGGCCGCCGAGGCGCTGGCCACGCACAATTCCTTCACGACCGTCTCATTCTGCCGCCCCGCAAGAGCTCGCAATCTATCACGAATTCCCTGCCTCCAATCATGTTAGATTAGGAATAAATAGAAGTGGCAAAGTAACTAACTTTTATAGGCAGCTGTAGCAGCATTGACGCAGCCGCCACGTGACATTTGGGCCTTGAATTCGTCAGTGAACAGCCGTTCAACTTGCCGATCTGCATTTTTGCAAGCATCAAAGAGCGAGATGAATTGTTTCGTTTTGTAGCCCCGATCAATGTAGTGGGTATATAGACAGCAGTACTTGCCGCAGACGTCAGTCGTCAGGCCTTGCAGGTGTCGCCTGTTATATTCCGAGGTCATGCACTTCCGTTTAATGAATTCCTGGATGCTGGGTATGAGCGGTACGATGCCATGTGAATCGAAATATAAAGCACTCGAAGATTTGGGTCGAAACTGCACGCCTAGCCAGTGTGAACCTCCCTTTGTGTGGAGATCGGCATTGACGATGACGGTGGCGGAGGTTTGTTCGACTGATTGTGTTAGGAGATCGGAGGGCAAAAACGTTGAGGAATGAACTGACGTCACGCAGTGTATACAGCATCTGCACAGTGTCCATGTGCTTTGGAAGTCGATCGTGACGGTACGTTAAAAATATATTAGGACTGAATTATCTAATTCTAGGTACAGCAGGCACGTGATCGCTTCGGGCAATGGCTTATCGAATTTCAATTCTTTTCTGATATTGCCGTTCTCGGAGTGGGACTTATGAGCCTCCGACGCGCCGTATCAGTTGCGAGGTCAAAGAGTAACATGAAATAACACTTTATATACATATCGTGTGTTATCTCCTGTCCCGTATTCGAGTGATGTATGCCGGACTCCTCCAACAGCGTCCTGTAGCCCAAGACCGACTTTTTTTCATGATAAATGCGCAGAGTTAGGCCCTCGTTGGGGAACTGATTTCCGTTCACAAACAATGAAAAATCACTGACATAACGCTTCAAATTGTACGGGTTGCTGTCCAACGAACCGATAAAATCTGTGTTTTTTTACCATGGTGAACTACAGACGTTTTGGGATGGGACCGAGGACGGCGTTGTCTATAGACAACGATTTTGATCCGCCCGAGAATGTGAAAGTCTTTAGTTCGACTCTCGTCGGGTTATATCGCGCGAGATTCCCCTTTTTCAGTGACGAATTGTGAGCCAACAATATGCCGAGGTTCGACCTGACGCTTCTGACCAGTATTTCGGCGTCCAAATATTTGAAAATATTTTTGAATCGACACTCTTGTTCATCAGATAGAAGCTAGGTCGGGCTTTCGGCAAAATGATCTGTAACCTCAAAACCGGCAGCAAGACTAGGGGCACGTTACATATGTCACTATGTAATCGACCAAATAGCTGGACTTCCCTACTCGTACTAAAACGTTTCCATCGAGTGAGGAATCCCCGGTTCGCCGTGGCCGTCAGATTCTCGGCCGAGTGTTTGTTAGTTTGCATATCGCCCGTATCTAAGTACCAGTAAGCGTTCGAGAGATGTCTCGCTGCAGCATCTGTGCCGCAGTTTATGAAAATCTTGAGATATGACAGGTACTGGTAATGCTCACTAGCCTGCGTGATGGTGACGCCATTGATAGTGATGTTACATTGACTGAAGAAGGAGTGGAGGAAATTATTTGTCACGCCCGTGGCGTCCGTAAAGTCCACATCCTATCCCGAGACCGATCCAATTTGCCTCGGATATAGATTTTGATATCGAGATCAATATACGTATCGTTATCGGCAGGTATGAAGATTACAGAACGTTTCAATCGACGGGGGCGATGGATTTGTATGCGGTCTCTCTCGTCCCGAGCATAGACGTCTGTATAGGCCTGTGTGCAGAGATGTTAAACTCGCTACTAACGGACGCTATCTCCTACGTGGCAGACATGAAGGGCTACTGAATAATGACTGATTGAAACTAAGAAAAGATTTCCCTTTTCATTAATTTTCTCGGGACACGCTAAATCCTATGTATGTCTCGATTCTTTGGGCCCTCTTAGAGCCCTTCTTCTTACTTTCCGCCGCCTCCCTGGCGCGTTTGCGTCCCCGGCATCGCAATTTGCCAATTAAATTTTGGGCGAATTCAGTCACGTGTTTCGACACAATGTCTGCAGCATTCACTTCGTCAGGCGACTTTCGTGCCGCCATATCGGTCATGATTTTGCCACCGGTACACAACGTCTCGTGGCTCACTGACTTGGCCCCACTCCACAGGAGCGGGCGGAACCAGCGGAAGAGGCTGCCTAAAAATTGCCCATACCGTGTCCACGCTGTAAATTGAGCGTGGCGGAGTAGACGGGACCGATTTCCGGGGTGGTAAGTCCACGTCCAGCCTGGTTTAGGTAGTACACTTCTAATGGATGAATCGCTGTAAATGTCCTATTCAAGATGCCGACGCCCCGTTTTATATACATTATTACCGCTTGTAAATTTTTCGAAAATGAAAGACAATTATAGTGTGTCTCGTGCTGTCCTCGAAGGGAATGTGCAACCCCTCGGTCATCAGGAATTCGATTCGAATGTCCTGAAATCTCCTCTGCTCGACAGGCACATAATACACGTTACTAAAATAGAGCTGGCATACTGATGATGATGGAAAGACGAATGTCCGCATTCTGCGGACGGTGCTGTCGCCCAAAAATTGCGGTGATATCAAGTTAGGGTATATTAGGTGAAGGCTTTCTTCTATGGGCGGCGAGGAGGAACACAAATTTTCACACAGCTCCACTTCCCACTTGGAGGTCGAAACCAGGTGCACGTGCACAGCCAGTTTCACCGTGATATCGCCGTGCGTATTCTGTTCATAGATGTCGCGCGAGGCGTTGCTGAACACAGTGACGTAAAAATGGCCCTGCTTCGCCATATTTTCTATATGTTCTTCACGCTAGCTGCAGGCACCTAAGGGTTGAAGTACTGACTGTAATCTCGCCAGAGAACGAGATATTCACGAATGCTAATTCTAACTCTCTTGTCCATTACTTTATCTATCTCATATGAGGTCCGGTTTGTTATCGCTACGGGTTCAGTTCCTGGCCTTCTACAGGCGTGCCGTTTAAATTCTGGAGTTCATAGACGGAACGCGGCCGCCCGGCAATTACTTTCTCGACCTAGAAAATCTCAGTGCTAAAATTCTGTTCGGCAGCCTCGGCAAACCGCATCTTCTCTTTGCTGATGCGTACGTGCTGCCCCAGCCAAAACCTCGCTTTCGCTACACGAACGCGCTCCCGAGCCGCCTTTGTTCTCTTCCATATGGCAAGCAGTCTGAATCTGCGACTCGCGAGGGCGCCATGCCAGTCGTCTAGTGAACCATGTCATTGTAGGCCCTGAAAACTTTCGGCAGAACATCGATAATCTGTATGTATTTTTATGTGTGAAATACATATAGAGTCTTTCGCGAAACGTGCGATTCACGCGATCCACGACCGCAATTGCAGGTCGTGGTTTCGGCACACCTGAAACATAATACCGACATCGTTTAGGCGTATAGGCATCCTGTTTCTCTAACCAAGCTCTCATCAATATAGCTGCCTTTTTCTTCTTGTGCTCAACCGTCGCCAGCCGAAGCTTCTGCAGATTTGAGAAGGCCGACGGTATGTCGGGGTCATAATAAATTTTTTTAATTATCGTAATTGTCTTTAATAATTTTGCCACCTACGCCGGAACGGGGATTCAACACCCAGTCCCTTTGGTTTCGCAAAGAGGGCGCAATGACATCGCGAAATTTCTTTCCTCGCGTTATATTAATGTTATCGCAAGGCTGATATCTACTCAAGTGAGCATTAGTCACTATCAATATTTTTTTATGTCTTTAAGTCCTCCTTGCCGATAAGTTGCGTATTCACATTCTTACGCGTCAGTAGTTCCCACAGCCCCTCCGTCCCTCTAAACATGGTCCACTTAATTGTGAAATTATCATCAGTATCTATAAACACTTGGGAATCACCAATCATTAATTGCTCGCCATCCTTACGTATACCGTATTGTATGTCGAGAAAAGTCTACATCTCCCCAGGGGACTAGCTACTGTTCGGACACTTTCTTCTGCTTCAGGCTGTTCCTCCTCCGTGACGTCATCATCATCATCTTCCCCGTTTCCGGGAATAAATCGTTGTTTAGGGGTCTCGTATAATATCTATCTAAATGTCGACGGAAATGGCGATGGGGCCGCGTCTTCTTCATTCTCTTCTGTAGAGGGGTTTTCGCCTCAAATTTATGATCTCTCAACTCTTATGCTAACTCAGGCTCGGGGAGGAGGACAGCGCCCTGTTCCAATTTTCCGTGTCGGGCATTCTTTGTCTTAGGTAATCAGAGATAGCCCTTGTCCGTTTCTTCCGTCTCATATCGGCCTCGCGAATCTTATGACGAGTCTTAAACCACTCTTCATATAAATGATGTTTTTTTTACGTCCGCTGCCTCTACTACGTTTCATCCGCTCGCGAGGCGAAGAGAGAGGGCCACGTCGTTTGTCCCCTCTATGTTAGTGATCGGCAGAGACGAGGTATATTTTACTTAAAATGGTTATCTGGGCTTAAAGTTTAAGCTGGCGATGGTTGGCAGTATGGCGCCCAGTAGGGTCAGTAGAATTCCCCCGCGCTGTACCATGAGTCACTTCTTGCCAGAGAGTGATACGTGCCTGTCGGCGACCTTGCGAAGAGCGGCCTTGTGTTTTTTTAAATTGCGCGTGTTACAACTCGACAAATTTATATCATCATTCAGGACATTCAACACACATTCGTTCATACAGTTCGCGAGTTCCTTGTTACAGTTAGTTTTTAGGGCTTTACGTAATCTCGGTTCGGCTGTGTTGAGCACGTGAAGGGCGTGGTAATTCGACTTCACACGCTTCATCGCCTATATCGAAATAGACGACTGGCGGATATTCTTTCGGGAATATGTTGATTCGAAACCGCAGACCGTCTTCCGTATCTTGTGTGAGATCTAAGATAAAGTAAACGTGGGGTCTTTGTGTCGCATCAAGTTAGGCGTTATACGACGCAATACTATCTTCGGGATACACTTGATTGGCCAGGTACATGAACTGCTTCTTATCTCCGTCGTTTTTCAACGCGACCATATAATGGGCATTCAGTTAAATATCTATACAGAAGCGTGCCTGATGAAACAGATTTTGCGTAATCAAAATCAAGCTGATATTTCTATGATGGCTGCCTCTCGTAAACAAGTCAAACACCTCCTTAGAATAGACGTCGTTTAACAGATCAACTAGGATCATGAGGCACGGTTTGCCACCCCCACCTCCACAAAAGTTCTCCGGTACGCCTTCGTGATATGTGGGGTTTGAGGGCAACTGCTGACGCTGCGGAACAGCAGTCTTCTCACTGTAACACCAGATTATACCGCCGCCTAATTCGCGTTCGGTGCAGAGGGCTGGGAGGTTCTGTCGCAGACGTATGCAAAATGACTTTTTCCCAAACCGCTTGGTCCACTCACTATACATGTGAACGGAAGCTTCAATTTAAGATCCTCACTCATGGATGGTCGGACTATGACACGACCCCTCTCACACTCCCCTATTTATACCGAAACGGGACGGACGTATTTTCATCTAACCGCCGCCTCTTGAAAAATGAAATTCTATATAGCTTATCTTCGGGTTCGGTAACAATAGATACGGTTCCCCCGCCCCACTTTTTCTTACGTTTGATCTTATTTTCTGTATTTACATTCACGACGGTAGGTTCATCCTCCGTGGTCACTCTCAAAGTCATGTCTCTAACGACTTCAAAATTTACAAATTTCGTCGCGTTTTAATTGAGAGTTATGCCCCTTACTTTAAGACGGTTTGACTGTCCCCGGTCGCAGTATCTAGTACCCTGTATGCACAGTTTTTTGGCCCACCACTAGCAAATTCAGTTATCATTTGAGTGGGCGCAACTCGGAGGTCATTTCCCTCAAATTATCCCCTATATTCAATCAGTGGGGGTTCACCCCTCGGCTGAATGTATATCACAGGGTCCGTGTCACAATATATCGCGTTCTCTCTCAGCGGGACGAGGTAGGGGTATAAATGTATCCTGGCCCCCGCGTTGACGTTAGCCCCTATCACCTCATTCGTATGTCGCAGACTAGGCACGTGTTTCTCTGCTCCATAATTCCACGAGATCCAGACTACGTCATCGCTGACAAACACGAGGTTCATCACTTCGATCCTATGGGTGGCCAAAAATCCATTCCGGTTTTTGGGCTACGTTATTATTTTGGTCATATTTCGATCATTCCTCTCCGTCAATTTCCCCCACAAGGAGTTGAGACAGAGTTTTTGCCAGATCCTTTTGGCAGCATTATACCTGATTGCTTCCTTCTGTAGTCTTATCCCTTCACTCTGCCAAAAAGATTCGACATATCGGTCCTCGTCTCCGGTACTGTGGTCCCAGTCGGGCTGACCACCCGCCTCTGATTTCAGTTTCAAAAATGAGTTTATATAGTCCACAAAAGGCCGCCCTCGCCTGCTCACCTGATACTCATACACCCCATATATCTCAAGTAACCGGTACCCCTTTTTAACAGCCAACCTCCTCTCGCCCATTACCCACGTACCGGTCAGGGCACGATCCTTATCTCGGGTATGCATACATTCCTCATTTGAGGAGGTGAGAACGCACGTTCCACACAGGCAAAATATGAGTTTATTATTACAATTGAAAAGGAAGACGGTGTGATACAACTTTTTTGCGGATCGATCAAACAGTTAATCAGGCCGTCCATACGTAGGCATGCGTCTATATCCTTACACGCATCGCCTACCTGAATGATCGAATGACCCACCGGGAACTTGAAATACTTGCATATATACAGGTAGAGGCTCATGACGTCGACATATTTTACAGTTCCATTCTCGCCGTGCCTTTTAGTGTATACGCATGGACTCAAGTCAACCACCGTAAAGATCATCACGGGTACGCAGCGGACTCGGTAGTACTAGGGGACGAGCGAGCAGTTCGGGTTTCTGTTTCACTATACCCGCATCGTCAAACTCACACTCCCTTTGGAACTTGACCAGGTATCCCGCTCGCGTTATGTGCTCCAGGCTTGACATAGTCCGCTCATAGCGTTCCGCTAGTGTATCACCATTCATAGTGATGACATCACGGAATAGCTGACACGTATGGCCGTAAAAATGGCACCCGAATAACTCTTATATTTTTCGGGTCTGAGGGCAATAACCGACTATACTGACGCGGGGCTATTCGGGTACTTTTTACTCGCTACATTATTTTCAACCCATCAATCTGCTTCATCTGCAGCAGCCATATCAAAGCCTTCTCGCTATAGTTGTTAGTACAAGTGTACCTTCCCGTCGGTATAATTCCTATAGTGTCGGGCAGCCGGAATCGTTTACGCAACACTTTACAGGATGCTGACGCAATATGTATTGACTCATGAAGTATTTCTAAATTCCATATCTGCTTAAACTCACCCCTAAACATACGACACGCCTGTCTTAGGACTGTGACGTAATCCTGACAGTAACTATCCAGCACGCGCCTGTTGTCAAAAATGGGCTCCTTTTTCTGGCTCTCGTAATACGCGAGAAACTCTCCACTCTCCTCCTCGCCCATCTCTTTCACACCATACTACGAAACGTCGGGAATGGGGCCTTTGTAATATAGGTTTTCCTCAGTATTGAAATAGTGAGGGTACAACGATTTGGTGGCCATCAGACCGAAAATTTCGGGAAGCTTACGCAGGGAGCAGGGGAGGAATGACACGCTATCCAAAAACACCAAATCTTCCGTTTCATGCACATTATCTTCAGTCCATTCATAATCATTTCAGGTTTCCATTTTAGCAGGATCGCCCTTAACAAGATGAAATGAAGGTCAAACGTCTTGGCATTATGTGCTATAGCGACGAACGTATTGGCCCAAGGGCGTGGTTCGGTTACATATGAAAGCAGGGCCCCCACAGGATCTTCCCAGTACGAGTGCTCCCTCCTACCGCATTACACGCAGTCTACGCCTTCCTCGTCCTCGACTCGCGAACAGAACTGTTGCACGCAGACGAGATTAGGCACGTTTAATTTTGCCTTGTCCGTATTCTCGGTATTTCGGGGAGTTTCGAAATCATGGAATACGTACAGTACCTTATCACCTGTGGAGGCAACGCGTGGTTCAGTGGTCTTATATAACACAAGTGACCTATTTTTTTCTGGTTACAGTTATCACAGTACCGCTTGTTCCACTCATGCTTTTCGTGTGTCACGAGTATATCCACACGTCACGCAACACCGCTTTAGTTCACATACTGATATTATCGCGGCGGTGCTCTACTTGTGGTTCGCGAAAATTGCGACTTCTAGAATGCCTGTTACATTCGGCGCAATGGTAGCGAACATGGGAGAACGTGCACGGAGGTTTGGCCATTCAGACGCTACAGTCTGCTCCCAGACGTGCTTGCGCCACGTACACCTGCTTTATTGCATGCTTTACATAAGTACTTTCTTGTCATGGCACCTGTAAGATTTGTGACCACCTGATAGTTGCTTTCGACATCGTCGTACAGTAGATTAATTCGCTTGGACGAGTTGACCTGCCCTTCGAACATTATGTCGTCACAGCTCAGACCGTGATAGACAACTATCTTTTATTCCCGAAAGTGTTCTTGGATACGGAATAATTCAAGAATCCCCGCCCTGTTAGACAGGTCGATCCCGGTTGTCTCGATTAGGGTTAAGACCTCGTCGCATATCTTCTTGCCTTGGCGTTAAGCTTTGTAATCGGGATCATTATCTACTTTCGCAATTGCTATTACAAAAGCGTGAGCTGAACAATTCTGCTCTGCCCTTAACTCCACGATACTATTTTCATGTTAGCCATTACTGAGAACGGTCTGCCTCTACTCTTAATTGCTCGTTTACCAAAACCGACGGGCATCCTGACCGAATGCACGGTTACGACTAACGTGTCTCCGGATAACTGATCTTTCCGCCTCAAGCCGATTCCTTTGGGTTTGTCATTTTGGTTTACCTGATTTTGAATCGTTATTCCACCATATCGGTATCTCTACGTCACGTAACGCGTGCTCAAATAGATCCATCACACTGGCTAGGAAATGTGCTATGGTATCACTATTATCTGAGGGGATATTAAACGCGCGGTAATCTGCCTTCCTACAGAATTTTACCGCCATTACTGTCTCGTATTCGCGACCGTTATCTTGAATCTACGAGCCATGTTCTTTGTCTCTCACTCTACAAAAGTTACACACGTATTGAGTTTACAAACACACTAACAAAAATTGACTTACCTCATTCGTAGTCACAGTACTTACAGTTCCAAATGTGGTGTCCTTCATTGTTGCTGCCTTTTACAGACGACCCCTATTTACTGCTGGTGGAAGCTGACGTCATTTTCTGGTTTGTTTCAGGCACTTTACACGGTTTTTCTCTCACAGCACTTTTTCTCCGAAACGTCACGCACACATCCTTGAGGTATTTATTATTTTTAACTACTTACGTCATTAGACTTATTGTTGCTTTAGTGGTATACACTGAATGCAACTTACTTTCTTCTTGCAGAGAACGCATTTGCGACAGACAAACACACAAAAAGATGGATCTCTCCAAACGATTTGAAAAGGCAACTTTCATCACTTCCATCAGTATCAGATCTTTAGTGATAAATAGATTGTATCCCTTTGTCCGCGCTAAGCGTATAAACACTAAATGTGGACCTACATTCTTGCTTTCTATACTGGAATGTGATGAGAAGCTTGTTCAGATATTTCTCCCGAAACGATACGCTAACGTCGTGTTGGATGAGGATATGGAAAAATGAATTCCAGATCAGTCTACCTAAATCTTGTTTGTAAAGGCATTTGTGGCGATTGATTCTTAATACTTTTTTTTTTTACAAACAACCATGTATACCGTCTTGTTTCCTTTCCAGATACACACACATGAGACCTCTCGGCATACTGTTTGACGAGTCCGACAGTCTGTTTCGGACTCAACAATCCTAGGTGAATAACGCAGGAAACACCATATGTTTACCACATTTCACTCCCACGAGACTCGATCATTTACAATTTGTGCATCACTTATTACAAACATTCTGTGAATTGAATATCTGTTGTGCACTTACAGGAAATTACCCTGCTTATATAGCGGGTGTACTCAATTCCTATTACCGTACTAAATCTGTCACAGGGGGACTTCGCATATCTAGAACAGCCTCTAATATCCTAGACAATATCGACAGCTGATACATATGTAATCGGACCTTTTCATTTCCGTCTGACCGAATAGCTGGAGTATGAAACTTTCCCTGATTATTCCACCTACGACATCACGTTTGAGGATGTGACGGTTTCCTTTTCAATTACCATTGTAGATGCCTCTACATTTTGCGGATCAAAATCTAGCATCAATTTTACTGCTTTTATTTAGGAATATATATGTGGATTTGCCTTCAAGTTGTACGCTATAGTTTGCGTTCCTCTAGACAGGCCCACAATGCAATACCTATATCATCGTAGGGCTGCTAGAGATGGTTGGACATCAGATAGCCTATGCGATGAGTGTTCGGAGTAATTTCGGCTTCTACTACAGTCATTCGTGGGCAACAGTACCTCCGACCGCTCATGCAGGTGTAATGTGTGTCTACGGAAGCCCCTTCACTCAGAAATTTGGCTTCCCACACAGTTTTCAATGTCACCTTCAATTTATCGCAGTTTAAACTGTCTGGCAGAACATTGTACCACCAATATCTGTAAGCTGTGGAATCAAATATTGTTTGCGAGGAAGAGCTGCTTCGTGTACCATTTCTAACATTGAAATACACTTTTGTACGGGATAAACGACGTGCGATCAGTAACCATGATTATGTAATCCCTTCCGAACGCTACTGGCCCGAAACGTACACCATGATTTGTGTGAGGTCAGAGGAAGCTATTGCGACGTTGTGTGACGACAAAGATAATTGGTGGTGTGATTTCTGTACTATGACATTGTTCAAAACTCGGCCCTGTTTTTTTCTTCTAACCTACACACTTCGAAAGTATGTTATAGCGTGATCTTTTCTGTATGTATTTATGTAACCTACACACAAGTGAGATAATGATTTTCTGTCTTTCGGGACTTATTGTTTGTTTTACTGACACAGGAGATATTATGTGGTCATTACCTTTCTTTTTTTTCATATGAGGTGGATCCAAGGGGTGATGTGATGTGCTCAATTTTGTGATCACTACCTGTATTTGTACTTAATGTGATGTATATATGAATGTATATATATTAAAAGATAACTAATATATATTTTCTGTCATTTAAAAATTGTTTAAGCCTAGAATCTGCCGCCATACTTCATTATGGATACAGTTTTCGAACCTAACCTCTTCTCCCTTGCACGTCTTCCATCATGGAGGAATTTTTCTTTTACGGTCGTGTCGGTATGCACTTACGTCAGCTCTCGGGTTAACTCCCGAGCGAGCGCATAGTGCTGAGTGGTAGCAGCAGCATCCAGGGCTGTCCGGTACTCTACTCTCATCGTGAAAGATCAGTCCGGACGGAGCCTTCGCACAGGGTCCCACACCCTTCTCTGAGGCGGAATCAGGTATCGGCGTTGCGGTGGCTTTGGAGGATACATCTTACCAGAGTATACGGCAGCCTGGGGACCGATCTCCACGGCTCCACGGGGCACTCCCGGACAAAAGCATGAGCAAGTACCCATCCCTCGCCTCGAATACCCTTTTCCTATTATACTCATTTCCTGGCGTTGACGTAGGATTGGCCACAGATGGTCCGAAGCTTAAGACTGAGTGGTTCCTAGACTCTACTTAAGATCTTCTTGCACGGGGTCCTGGGACCAATCTGGAAGATGGCTGCCTTCCCGTTACATACCTCTGGTTCAACAAGAGAAGAGGCAATCGCCGATCCTTTTTCAATATTGTGCTAAAGAATAGTAGTGCCTGGACCGCACATATGACCTTGCTGTACTAGGCCCGGGGACCAAGCTGGACGGCGGCTACCAACCTGATAACAATGACGACTGCCGATCCTTTTCAATATTATGCTAAAGAAAGAGAAGTGCCTGTACCGTACCTAGAACGTTCTTGCACTGGACCCAGGGACCAGGTTATACGGCGTCTGCACCTCATTTACACAAGTCAAACGCCGATTCTTTTTAATCTTATGCTCAAGGTAGAACTGTACCTGGAACGCACTTAGGCCCTTCCTGCACTGGGCTGTGGGTACCAGGCCGGACGGCGGATCCCCCAACCCACATAGAATAGGGGAAAGCCAAACTTTTTAATTATTGTCCTAAAGAACGATTAGTGCCTGGACTGCACTTAGGACCTTCTTGCACGGGGCCCAGGGAGAGCCGCGATACCAAGCTGAATGGCGGCTGCCCCCCACTACCACCACCACCACCGCCCCACTTTCACGTTCTTTTTAATATTGTGCTCAAGAACTAGTAGTGCCAGGGCCACAATTAGGTCGTTCCTGCACTACACTCTGCACTCAAATTTGGCGTAAGGGTGGCGACGGAGGAACCGCATTACCAAACTTCACGGGGGAACAATCTGACTTTTACCAGTCTTACATTCATTGACTTCTTTTCGACTTAGACCTCTCTTGCACCAAACTCACCTCACCTTATTTTACACATTAATGCGGCGGGCCAGACCGCCCCGCATACTACTTACGAAAATGTCGACTCCTCCGTAGTTTGGTGAACTACCACCAAACCTGGCGACATCATGTGTTAGCATACAGTGTTCTTCATAGTCGCAGGGCGAGAACTTTGAATTATGGTTCATCGTCTTCATTTCATGGTATAGGCAATGTGGTTTGTTCCAAATTACAAGAAGTTCGGATTTTCACGCCTGGAATGTGCTGCAGAGTAGTCTGGTTGGAAATCAATATTTCGGAAATAAATAATGCCTCTGTCGTCAAGGAAGAAGTGTAATAAAATGCAAGCAATTTTTTTCTCAGTTGGTACACATAAACCACACTGTGTGCCTCGAACTTAGCACACACAGAGTTTTAACAGTGCTGACGTCAAACAGATACAGCTTCCTATGGGATCAGTATGAACTGCAACTTAACACGAAGCTAAATCCAGTGTGTCCATTCTCTTAACTTCAGGTATTCGTGTCAATATAGGTAACGCTTCGACAGCACTATGTCCTGGTGCGTGACCTCGCGTCCAGAAGTACATACTTCCTTTAAGCGTAACTGACATACCAGTGATATCTGAAACTTATAAACACACCAGTAAATATCTGTCAGAAACCATAGTTGTTTGATTAAAGACATAATACGTAGCTACGTTTTTACGCTGGTATTAAACCTTTCTGAGACTGAATCTTACGTTTGAAACGGTTTGGGGTGTGTCGATGGTTAGAACGATCAGAAGGAATGTATGTTTCATTGCAACTGTTTTGCAATGATCGACACACTTTCTGCAATTCGTAATCATTAAACTAGTCACGCGCTTTTAAAGCTTAATTTGCTTCATCGTCAACTACTGTGACGTAAATTATGGGTTCATCTGCGTGTAGCCGGTGAATGTTTGCAAGGCGTAGAAAGAGTATTTGTAATTCAGACAAACTTGTATTATTAAATTTCAAGTTGTGTCAAGTATCACCACTACGCAGTCTGTCTTACGACAAACCCACAGCCTCCTGCAAAGCCAGGTCTCCACAGAGTTCGACATGGTGCTTCCTCTTCAACTTCCATTAACTTCTCGTTTCCTTATTATAATTCAGTAGATGCTCATGTATTCTTTATTGTCTTTCTACCCTTTCTATCTTGTCTTCTATTTTTTCCTTCATTTTGCTGTTTTATAAGGCAGATCTTACGCAAGGTATGACCAATTCAGTTAGCCTCCCTTCTTTTTCAATGTACGTAGGACGTTGCTTTCGTCCTTGACTCTTTGCAATACTTCAACAAATAATATATTTCGTTATGTGTTAGCATGTATAGCTGTTTTGTGATTGTTAGCAACAATAGATACCTACAATACTGCGTATGTTTGTACATATAACAATTAAAATTCAAAGTCAATGATGCAAAAAATTACAGAATTTTTTAAATATACGCTTGGCGATCTGTATTTGAGGAAAATAATTGCATTAAATGGGGTATGAAGAACAGCATGATCCAGAAACCTGTATATTTAACAAGTTATGCTATGCTTACTGACGCTTATCGAACTAAATGCATAACGTTACTATAGAAATAGTATTTCTTTTCTCACAATACCGCTACTCAGCTGGCTTTGAGGTTTTCGTTGTGGATAAGTACAGAGTAATTTGTATAACGTGCATAATATTCATGCTAGTTCTTTATTATTTAAAGGTAACCAGGCCCCGTGCACGAAACTAGGTTACCACATTGTGGGCGGCTCATACAGTCTGCACTTAACGTGATGGCAGTTGGAGCGAGATATATTTAACCCCGTGACGTCTTCATTAAAGACAGGCAATTTTTTTTAACCCGCAAACGAAATACACGGAATATCATGATCGAATGGACAACACCGTTACTTCCTTTCTTAGAAGTCCTCGGTTCAAACTCGGTCTTTTTATCGGCTATCCTAACTGAGTTCTTTCTTGTCATTCATCAGTCCTCGCAGTCATTTCACATTCAGAGGACCGTGCATCGTGATCATGAGGTTCGTCATCCCCGTTGTGTTCTATGAAATAACTAATGTAGTGTGTGTACTGGTCTGACACAACTATATTTATTGGTAGAATATAGTCGTGTTAGACGAGTACACACACCCTACAGGGTGGGCGAGAATTCACCGTACACCCAGACAATAAGCACCTCAGACTCAATATAAGTTTACTCATCACAGCGCAGCACGCAATACAGTGTAAAATGTTAGTTTGGCAACAGTGTGCAAGATAGTGCACACGTGATTTGCCGCAGCCACAGAATTTATTTGTGTTTTCCGTATGGTTGACACAAGCAGTTACTCTTTAGAGGAGCGCTTGGTGGCAAGTGTGTGGGTGCACGAGAGACAGCACACGGGACACACCATGTCGCAAATGATGGCTGCATTCCGGGAACGGTTTAATAAGGCTCTACCACGAAGAGCGAAACTGCTGGATTGGGAAAAACGAGCGTTCGCTCTTGTAAGTGTTAAAGACAGGCCGCGGAGTGGGAGAAAAACAGCGCGCTTGGAAACAAGCGCGCTGTTTGCAGCTTCCATTGAACGTTCCACAATGAAGTCGACACGGAAACGATTGTCAGAATTTGGTGTGCCACGGTCAGCAGTGTGAGACCACATGAAGAAAGACTTGAATGTGAGGTCGTATCGCCCAACTGTCGTGAATGAACTGTCGGATGGCGACATGGATTGGCGCTATGAATCATGCCGTGCTCTGCTGGACACATTCTCAAATGCCGTATTCCGCTCAAAGGTTTTTTCAGTGACGAATGTGCCATCTATCGCAGTGCGCGCGACAGAAATGTGGTGTTCTGGTCAAAGGACAATCCCAATTTCACGCAGGAGCTGGAACATAATCCACACCATGTGATGATATGGGCGGGTATGACATCAGATTATGCGATTGGACCTTAATTTTTCGATGGACCGGTGAATGGGGCATCTTATTGGGCAATGTTGGAGATATGGCTCATACCTCAGCTGAGAGACAGAGGACTGCTGGATGACGTGTGGCTGCAGCACGATGTGGCACCCGCACACTTCGCTCTTTCTGTGCGCGATGTTTTGAACGAACGTTTTCCAGGCCGCTCGATTGGCCGTGGCTCACCGACATCTCCGGCACCATTGCCATGGCCACCACGTAGTCCTGACC